>OCAM01000025.1_pt1 | contig 146317 bp, 117 predicted proteins | sample 1538281 | NCBI WGS metagenome assembly OCAM01 (sample SAMEA2580273, study PRJEB22360) | human gut metagenome | biome: human gut; feature: human-associated habitat; material: faeces | place: Denmark | collected 2008/2010 | reverse complement strand
TACTATATAGCCGCCGTCCGCGGTCCCCCTTATCCGGCTCCCGCCGATTCCAATTACTCTGCGATCTTCCTGGAAACTCCCATCGATATGGAAGTCATAGGCGGATTAAAACCGGCCCCAACGCCTCCAATCGAATAATATGATCAGACAAGAACAACTCAGCCAATGGTTAGGAGACCGCCAGCGCAAATATGCTGACGGTCTGGTTCTTTTCGGGATTCTTGCTAAAGAGTCTATGAAAAAGAAATACGCAGCTTACCTAGATACAGCTCCGGAAAGTCCACATATTTTTGACCCGCATTTCACCCAGCTTGTCAATTGCCTGTCGAAAATTGACAAGGAAATCAAATATTCTCCTTCACTATATCCTGCCGCTCTTGAGGAAATTGCCGTGGTTAGGACCATAAACGAGAGTGAACGGAAAAAAGTAATCGAAGAAAAACAAGCAAATATCACTTCGCTTGAAATATTAGTCAATGAATTGCAGTCCCGTATTGATGATCTGGAAAATGACAGCGAAAGCCATACCGAAGAACTGGCATCCCTTCAGGAGCAATTTGACGAAAAAATGTCTGAACTATCCGCCTTACGAAACGAATGCGAAACACTGAACACTCCGGGTGTCAAGATTATCACGGAAGAATCACTCAGTCCTTCTATCCGGAAAGCTTACGCACGTATCAAAGAAATAGCACCTTTATATGCAAGTTTGCATAATGATGTGGCCAACCAAGACATACCACCAGAAGAACGACAACCGATAGCCGAAGAACTGTGCAAGCTCGATGATGAACGTCGCAAACTCTGGAAACAGATCGATACCTGGGCGGAAGGGAAAGGTGAACTGCAACTTGAAGAAAAGCGGCCAATACTAAGTGAAAACAGTATTGTACGCGGTTTTGAAATTGCCCGCCAAATCAAGCGTTTGAAAAATAATATAGCCAACAGCAAAGCCGCTTCAGAACGAGCCAGGCAGGACAACAAACAGACTGTCATGCAGAATGCATTGGACCGCATTGAGAAGTATGAGACGGAACTTGCCATACTGGAAGCAGAGATAACAGCAACACAAGGTGAAAAGAGTGCAGGATAACTTTCCACTTGCATTGTGCCCCGGTTCTATCGAGCCATTCATGCACAAAGGAGAATGGGCAATACATGAAGTGTTGCCCTCTCTTTTATCGGATATAGGCCCGGCACACGTAAAAATAGCAACATTCAGTATCTCGGAAGACAGTCTGCGTCCACTTTTCTTCCTTTCAGACGAAAAGAAAATCGAAAGCCTTACTCTTTTGCTGGATACGACCGTAAAACGTCATAAGCTTGATCTATTACTGTTTGCTTCAAATATTAGTCCGAGAATCCGGATTGATTCCTGCCATGCCAAACTATTGCTAGTCGAAAACGAACAATATAAATTTGGAATTGCAGGATCTGCTAACCTTAATCAAAACCACCGATGGGAAAACGGCTTTTATTTCACTTCCGGAAAGCATTTCGAGTATTTCTCAAATATGTTTAATCAAGCGTATGAAGACGCTATCCACTATGAAAGTTTAGAATAATGACTCTGTCCGAAGAAATATTAAAGCAAATAAAAGATATGTCTGCAGCACTTTTACCTCCGGCAGAAATCGCAATACTGCTAGATATCCCGACTGATCAACGTGACTACTTCTGTGATATATGTAAAAATCATTGCAGTTCACCTATATATACCTCCTATCATCAGGGGAGACTTCAGACCAAGCTCAATCTCCGGAAAACAGTTATCAAACTGGCCGTTGCTGGCAGTCCTGCCGCCGAACCTCTTGCTGATAAATACATGAAAGAACAAAGCATCAATGAATAATGCCAAAGAAAGATCCTACATACGAGAGAATCGAACGAGCTTTATACAAAGATAAGGACGAATCGACAACCATCCTTTCCCCCAGGGAAATGGAAATCAAAAAACGTATGATGTTATGTGTCAGTAAAAAAATGGAAGAACCACTTATTCCGGACACTGAGTTGGTAAACTTCCTAATACACGGTTGTGGAGGAAATGCAGAACCGATTTCCAAATCACAAGCCTACCGGGATATCGGTATGATCAACCGGTTAGTCGGAAATATCCAACTAGCTGCAACATCCTGGTACCGGTATATGATTGTAGAAGGTGGTAAGAGGGCTTTTAATATGGCAATGGACAAAGAAGATGCAAAAGGAGCTGCTGCCGCATTGGATAAAATAGGCAAATATACACGTGCAGATAAAGATGATAATAAATTCGATTATTCACAAATGATTCCTCCGTCATTCGAACCTTCGGACGACGTCACCCTCCTGGAAGGACTTGAAGAGATTGAAAACCTTGAAGAAAAACGGGAAGAGCTGCGCACCTTGTTTAAAGGAATGCTAAGTAAAAGAGCAGTAGACATCAAACCTATTACAGAGGAGGAGAAAGAATGAATCCGCAGAACTCTCCTACCCTCTCCGCATATGAACTCCGCAGAAAACGAGATGAGGTTGTAGACAAGTTCTTCAATAAGATGCAACGCCATGCCATGTCTATCAATGCACATGATGAATATATAGTTGCCTCACGTGGTACCGGAAAATCCGAAGGGATTGACGCACGCATCATTCTCCGCAACGTATGGGAAATGCCGGGTTCTTTAGGCGGCCTAATCTCTCCGAGTTACGCCAAGGCATGGGGAAACACATTACCGGCAATCTGCAAAGCACTTGCTGAGTGGGGATATATACAAGGAATACATTATGTCGTTGGCCACAAAGCTCCAGAAAGCATGGGATTCGCCAAACCGGTACGCCCGGTATTAGGCGATGGCTGGAGCAATGCATTTCATTTTTGGAATGGTACCGTCATGGTAATTCTCTCCTTCAATCAAGGAATGTCCGCAAACTCTATGTCACTCGACTGGGTGATAGGTCCCGAAGCTAAGTTTCTCAATTATGAGAAAATTAAAAGTGAAGTAGATCCCGCCAATCGTGGTAATCGGCAATATTTCGGCGACTGTCCTCATCACCACAGCGTAAGTTACTCAACAGATATGCCGACTGCTTCTATGGGAAAATGGATTCTCGATAAGATAGACGAGATGTCGCCTGCACATATCAATCTAATCAGAACATTGTATCTCAAGCTACAAGAATACAAACGAAAGCCACTCACTGACCATGTAATGCGCATGATCAAAGAATATCAACGCGATTTAGACCTTGCACGGAGATATCAACCTCCTATCAAACCTCTCCCGGGAAAAACAAAGGAATATACCGTCTTCTACGGTGAATATGATGTGTTCGACAATCTGGAAGTACTCGGTGAAGACTTCATTTGGCAGATGTACCGGAACTCGCCTCCTTTGATCTGGCGTACTGCTTTTATGAACGAGCGTTTATTCCGGATTGAAAATTGCTTTTATTCGGCTCTGGATGATGATATTCACTTCTACACACCTGGCGATAACGGACGTCTCCGGGATTTAGGCAGTAACTGGAGCAAACTAACGACATGTGGTTGTCTGGGCGACGGTGACCTCAATTTTTCAAAGGAGCTTCATCTGGCCTTTGACTCCAATGCATCCATATCCACCGCAGTCATCGGACAGCTGGATGATCACACGATGCGCGTACTCAAGTCATTTTACGTCAAAACTCCCGGAAAATTGCAAGACCTAGTCAAAATGATAGCCGACTATTACCGTCCGAAGCTTAATCGAGATGTAGTCATCTACTATGACCATACCTTTACATGGGAATCCGGATCTTCTACTGAAACCTATGCAGACATCATCGAACGTGTATTCAAAGAAAACGGATATCATGTCACAATGGTATATGTCGGACAAGCTCCGAAACACGAATGGAAGCATTTAAACATTGACTTAACCTTAAAAGGAGATCCGCAATTTCTTTGGATACAAATAAACCTTCATCAAAACGAATTCCTGAAAATAGCAATGGAACAAACTGGGGTCAAACAGGGAAAAAACGGATTTGAAAAGGATAAAACACCTGAAGGAACACCCGACACACCTGATAATCCGGACGAATATAAAACGCACATCACAGATGCATTTGACACACTATGGCTAGGAATGAATTTCTATTTCACTCTGCCGGGTACACGTGCCGGAGGAATCTTCTTTCTGAATAATAAATAAATAATATACCAATAGCATTCACGCCTCTTCGTGATTCAAGGAACGAAAATCAAATAAATAATACCTATTTTGGGTCCCATTCCGTTTTGCGAGCGTGCGAGCAAAACGGAATGGGTGCCCCTGCACCCTTCCCTTTATAAACGACCTTCATCAGAATAGCTATAATAGCTATGATTACAGATAACCAAATGGTCATCCAAATGTATCTCCATTACTTCAGATGCTTTTTTTATTTTATCCGTCAACCTATTATCTATCATACTCGGCTGTTTATTTCCGCTCGGGTGATTATGCACAACTATTATTCTCGTCGCATTATTCAATACAGCCTGTTTCAATAATAATCTTACATCTACATATGTTCCATCAATACCGCCACTTGACAACCTTATCTTCTTGATAACTTTAGACCCTTGATTCAGTAACAGTACCCAAAATTCTTCTATCTCCAGTTCACCAATCAGAGGGCACATTATCTTATAAACGTCTTCACTGGATTTCACTACCTGTTTTTCAAATTTACGTTCCTGCATTCTCTTATACAGTTCCACTGCTGCCAACGCCACTCTTTTTCTTCCTGGCGTTAATCCCTCAAACAACATTTCTACGGACAAATCTTCATTGTGACTTAATGCTTCCACGAACTGGGAAACAGCTTGCTCGCTATTCGTTATATTATATATTAGCTCATTATCACTTAGATGTCTGCTCTCTCCTACTATATCAAATAAATTATTCATATTCTTATATCATTAAAGTTCTACCTAAAAAATATCCTCCCAAAACCTCTGCGCCCATATTTTCAAGTGTGCATGAAAAACGTGCATAGCTCGTTCCTTGTGTCAAGATATCATCGAATACAAGTACCTTCTTGTCCTTAAAAAAAGATTCATCAAAATTGATAACTTCTACTTCCTGTAACGCCTTGGCTCCTTTGTATTCATGAATAGCCAACCGTTTTCCTTCTACTGTTATCGCTTGGTAAGCATTCTTACAGCCTGTCAGCCTTGCCACTTCTTCCGCAAAGTTCTTGTAACGTGATTCATTCTTATCTGAAGAACTGGCAGGAATACAGGTAAACGTTATATTCTCACATTCCGCCCCGAACTGTTCCCGTATCTTCTTTGCAATCAATTCTGCCACCGCTAAACTACGTTTCCCATCTTTAAAATCCCAAATCATTTTCCGTACTTTCCATTCTCTTTCATTCGCTTCATACTTGACGGGCAAATAATCAAAAAAGCAATACATAAACTTTGACCACTGTCTTTTCCAACTTTCCGGTACGTTTCTTGTTTTCATAATTATACTATTATACTGTGTTTATTGTTAATTTATTCTTGAACTTGAAGTCCGGAGGGTGTAAGCCTTTATCCTCTTTCTCCCTACCTGGAGCTTTTTTTTATTCCGTCGCTTTCGCTCGGGGTATGTTTCGCCTTTATGCCGCCCTAGAAGGTGTTTCTTGCAACGACGCCAAGCTTTTATCTTCAAATACAACCCGCAGGCGTGGAGATTTTAAGATAAACTAGACGGCTTGAGCTTTGCATAGGAAAAGAAACATTTACCTTCGCGGAATAAAGTCGGAAAACATACCTCGAAAGAGACATACCTATGAAGTGGCGACAGGCAGAAAAAGGAGAAAGAGACAACAAAACAGAAATACCACTCTGCCCCACCAAAAAGGATGAGAAAAGGGCGTATTCCCGGAAAACGGTTCGGAATGATTAAATTGTTTTAGTTTGCGACAAAAAACAAATAAAGCTTTCCGAACCGTTTTCCGGCATTTTTTTTAATCTCATGTAATTCCCATAACAAAAAATGCAAGAAGCTGGCGTCCAACCAATAAAGGGTTCTCAAGGGGAAAAATTTCCCCTTTATCGGTCAAAAGACCACGCACCGCCCTGAAAAGAAATTTCGACCTAAAGTTTTTCAATTTCCCTTATATGCAGCACCTGTCCCCTCAAAAATCATCACGCTCGTGATACTTGTTTTTCTGCCGTAGGCGTGTCCTTTATGACCTACCAGGTAGCTGATACCTTTGCATAAAAAGAAGGTCATGAACGATATCATTACACAGAATCTACTCACATTCATACTCGGTGGTGGTCTCCTGTCATTCATCACTGGGGTGATTACACTCAAGTACACAAAAAAACAAGCGGAAGCCAAAGCTCTCAGCTCCGTACAAGATGTATATCAGGAACTAATCGCTGACTTGAGAGCCGACAAAGAAGCTATGAAGAAAGAGAGAATAGAAAGCGAAACAAAGTGGGCTACCCGTATAGAAAAGCTAGAAAACAATCAAATAGATCAGGATAAAAAGATAGCGGATAACGAAAACGAAATAGCCGACCTGAAACGATTCAAATGTATAAACCTATTGTGTAACAACCGAAAACAATGAAACATCATGTACACACCCTCATTCTTCTTGCTAGCCTCACTATCACTTGGCTATTGTGTAGTTGCCGTACTACTTATCAAAAAGATCGTAGCGCTCAAGAGCAAAGTAATCTTTCTATCTCAGATTCAACTCTGTACGATAGAACCGGAGATATCTACTCCCGATTCAACTTCAATAAGGAAGAAGCCGATAAAGGTTGGAAGATCAAAGTCAACTTCGACACATCGAAAGCTACAAATCCGGCTACCGGCCTACCCCCGATATCGGATATCGAGATTGAGGGGAGCGAGAAGAATATCAAAACCCTGCTACAAGAAAATGACACTGTACACATATCTGAGAAGCAAAAGACGAAAACTGATATCACGTTTCAGCAAGACAGCAAATTAGAGTCTCACCGAGACGCCGGTAATTCCGTCGCAACCGGAATAGACAACGGCATCAAATACGGACTAATCATCGGGATTCCAATAGTATTTATCATCTTAATCTTTATCAATCATGCTAAAAGACAAAAGAATACATCAAAGTAAGATCTGGCAGATAATGGAACGCAGAAAAGACGGAAAGCCTCTTGAATTCTCTATCCAATTCTGCAAAAAAAGCAATGGCGAATTGGTTACTTACGATCGAGCAGTATTAACTTCATTCCATAGCAGCGGAAGCACAATCAATGTATTACCCTGTGGAGAAGTTACCCCCAAAAAGATTCGCCGGTGCCTTGTCACCAAATTCAATAATTTCAAAGTATATTTCTAATGAAACAGCAAAAACTGCAACAGGCACCAGCTAACCTTATTCTGGAAGGATATGATACCTATGCCGTCTTAAAAGGTGGCAATAATGTTATCAAATTCAGTGATAACACCGATATCACCACTGACAAAAACACATCCGCTATTGAAGTTACTCCCAAAGGAAAAGCGGCTCCAATTAAATTTATGCAACGTGGACGAAATAATAATATGCCTTACGACATTATGAAAAAAATAGGGATTAATGTTACCGTAGGAAGCAACATTGAATTCAAGAACAAAGTCGTATTCGGAGACAGCATACTCGTATATCGCAAGTATCGCGATAAGGCTACAAAGAAAATAATAAAAGAAGAAGTCCTCCCGGAGGAACAGCCGGAAATCTTTGAATTCCTCGAAAACAACAACTTCAATTTTATACGTATGGAGTTAGCCAATGACCTTGTTATATTCTATGACGGCTATCTGGAGTATATATTTAACAATGATGATAAATCTCCCCGTATCGTGCAAATCAAAGCAAAAGAGTCTACCTGTTCCCGAATAAGTGAGATTGACGAGAAGACCGGGAAAAGCGAGTGGCACGGTTACTCAGCCGAATGGCATAAAGGAACACCGGAAGATCTTGTCGCCACTCCCCTGCTCGACAGGCAATCTCCATTGCTCGATTTAAAAATAAGAATCGGGCTTGCGCCTAACAACAACGGAAAAACAATAGTAGGCAAAGATCGTAGGTTCATCCACAATCTTCGTATCTCCACTCCAGGACGTTTTTATTACAGCCATCCGTATTGGTGGAGCGTTTTTGCGTCCGGCTGGTATGATTTCTCCAGTGCAATCCCTGTTTTCAAAAAATCACTGATCAAGAATCAAATGGCACTCAGATACATTATCTATATCCAAGAAACCTTTTGGGAGAAGCTATACGCATCAGAAAAGATTGTCAAAGATGATGAAAAGGCAATCCGCAGAGGTAAATTCCTTCAAGACATGAACGACTTCTTAGCCGGCGAAGAAAATGCCGGCAAAGGTTTTATATCCCACTTTCGCTATGACCGTATAAAAGGATTTGAAGATAAAGATATCATTATCACCCCTCTCGAATCATTCTTCAAAGGTGGAGAATACATCGAAGACAGTGAAGAAGTCAGTAACATGATGTGTTACGGAATGGGGGTACACCCCAGCATTATCGGCGCAGCTCCGGGAAAGGGAAAAAGTATCAATGGTACCGAAGCCCGCGAGCTATTCACTATTGAACAGGCACTAATGAAAATGTATCAAGATCTAACTCTGGAACCTCTATACTTTGTCAAGGCTATAAACCAGTGGCCTAAAGACATCTATTTTGCCGTAACTAACTGCCAGTTGACCACACTTGACAAAGGTACGGGAGCAACTAAGAACACAGGTTTAACCCCGGAAACTGAACAAAAATGAATATACTCATCCCCGACATCGAAACTTTTAAAAAGGTAGTCAAAATAAACGCCTCGCTGCCTTATGAGTCTATCGAACCATATATCGAAGACGCATTGGATATCTACATAGAGCCATACATCGGAAAGTCCGTCATCAAAAAAGCAAAAGAATGCCCAGAATCTGAATTATGCGACAGATTACTACGTGCACTCGGCCCATTGACCCTAATGCTTGCTACTGACGAATTAGGTGTCATGTTTGGAGACAGCGGCATCACAGTAAGTAATGTACAAGGGCAACGTTCTCCTGCCAGTGACACAAAAATTGCAGCAGCCAAAGTAAACCTATGCTTCCGGGGAATGCAAGCTCTCGACCGGTTGATATCCTACCTGGAAGAAAACAAGGCGGATTATTCTGACTATGTCGCTGACACTATTTCCCGCTTTTGTTTTATCCGTAATGCGACGGATTTTCAAGATATCGGCATGGTAAATATAGACTACTCCATATTATCTTATCGCATCATGTTCCCTACCATTCGCCAGCTTCAGGAACATAACGTCCGGGAAATGATATCGGACAAAGTATATGAAGCAATGAAAGAAGCATTCTCTAAAAGTAAGGAAACACCCAAACAGAAGATACTTATTGAATATATTATCCGTTATCTTGCCAATAAAACAGCCGAGTTGTACACCTCACAGAAAACAACCGAGCAACGTATATCCGGTAGAAAGATCGAATACTCCCCCACTATCCGACCGATTTATCAAGATCCGTCCGCAAACGGTAACTTCTTCGCCGATCAGGCAACATACTACGCCGGCAAGATACGCTCCTACCTGACAGAAAACGGGACGGAACTTGGAATTGAAACAATATCTCAAGCTATGAACTTCAATTCCAAAGACAAAAAGCTATTTACCTCAATATCATAATATCATGCATACAATACAAATCAATGACGATATTTACAAGATACCGGGAAACTGGGACGAACTAACCCCCAAGCAGCTTCTTTATCTAGTAGCACTTACCCAATCAAATGTACCGGTAGAGCAAGTTAAAGTCTACATGATGCTTTATTGTCTAAAAGCGCACGTATGCCGGCACAAAAAAATATTCAAGGAATATGTCCGTATAAAAATCGGGCAGGAAAGTGAAACTGTCCGTTTCCAGATTCGCAGCCGTCAATACTTTCTCCTTCCGGAAGAAATCAGCCTGCTTGCTGATCAGTTCAACTTTCTGATTCGTAAAGTAGAGAACCGCCTCAATACCTCATTGAAACAATACCTTATTAACCCTGAACTGACAACCAATCCTTATCCAACCCTCCGTTGCCGCTTAAGAAAATTCACCGGCCCGGAAGACCAATTATTCGATATCACCTTTGCACAATTCATGTATCTGCAAACATACCTGGACACCATGCAATCAGATCCTAAAAAGATCAATCACCTGTTAGCTTGTCTGTGGCATCGTGGAAAAGAGTTCGATATCAATTGTCTGGATAAAGATGCAGCCATTCTGCAACATCTCCCTGAAGATAAAAAAATAACTATGTACTGGTACATTCTAGGAAGTCTCTCCTGCATGGCCGAAGCTTATCCACGAATATTCTCCGGAGAAGGAAAAAGTAACGGTCGTGTATTTGATTCGCAGCTCCGACTACTTGACTCCCTTGCACAATCAGACATGACCAAAAAGCCGGAAATCAGAAAAGGTCTTTTTCTTGATGCCTTGTACGCAATGGACGAATCGATCAGACGTAAAGAGGAAACCGAAGAAAGTCTAAGAAACAGATAAAAGTTTGTTAGTAGCAAACAAATAAACAACAAAAAGTTTGTTAGTAGCAAACTTTTCTATATATTTGCAGTGTCAAACAAACGCGGGTGACGTCCGCATAAGTTCTTTTATATTATGGAACAATTGTTCGAGGCTATCCTAAAGATAGCAGATGCGAATCCTGACGGATTCACGGTTGACCTCACAACCTTAAAAAAGGTCACAAAAGGTATTTCAGTCGCCTATCTTGAAACCCAAGACTGTTTCGGAGAAGAAGGATTGAAAAGAGTTCTTAATCATGCTTTGATGCACGAAAAGAAAGTCGGTGGATGGCTTAACGAAGAAAACAATCAGTTTTATTTCGACTCCATCAGGATTTTCACTAATCTCGAAGAAGCCAAGCAATTCGGACGTGAAAATGGGCAGATCGCTATTTTCGACATTGGGCAAATGAGACTCATCAAATTGTGATCCGGAGGGGCGAAAGCCCCTCCATTACAAAGTATATTGTATTATTAAATACCCGATTATCAAAACGTAAATTGATGAATTATGAAGAATCTTGAATTACTACCTCTCCCTGCCGAGAGTAAAAAGCGAATAGATGAATTTGCAAGGCAGTATCAGCGCATGGGGCACATCTCCATTGAAGTTGTCTCCTATAATGAAGGCCGGTTAATTGTTCGAGCAGAACAAAAAGATCTGGTAAATGACAAGTTCCTTAGTAAAAAAGAACTGACTGAACGTATCCGTGAAATGTTTAAAGGAGAAATCCCGGACAACTGGAAGCTGACCGTATCTGCCGTAAACTTCGACCGTAAAGACATCGACGGTATTACCGTTGATTGGATAAAAAGACGAATGGAACGCCTGGGATTAAAAAGTAAGCACCTGAGCAACTATACAGGTATTGACAAATGCACCGTATCCTCACTTCTGTCCGGTGACAAAGAGCTGACCAAATGGCACAAGGTAGCGCTATATTACTTTTTTAAATATTACGAAGTAGCCAACTTCTAACTTTCATTTGTAAGCGGAGCAAAAAACTCCGCTTACTTTTTGCCGAATCTGAAAAAGATTGTACTTTAGCACCTGCCCAATATCGTTATTAAAACATGAATCCCTTGCCATAGTGTAACCAGATATCTGGTTCCGGTTAATAACACCGGTGGGCACACTATAGTGAGGGATTCGCCATATTTAATCATGAGTAAAGGAACACCTAGTAGACCGATCAAACCTCAAATCAGACCGGGCAGTGGAGTTCAAACCAATGGTGCACCAAAGCCCAAACAGAAGTAGAATGCTCCGCAATCAGTATACAGACTATTATACAGATCGTAAAAAAGCATATCTTCAAACAACGGCCATACCAAATAGTCCTTATCCTAATATCTTCCAGGTTAAGGGCTATTTTGTTTTCAATAGCCTCTAAATGATCAGCTACAATATTCACATATCGCTTATTGCCTTTTATTTTGCAAGAACGATAATAGTTCATGAAAATATCAATATCGAGTTCTGAAGGCTTTTTACCAGACAACCAAATAGTATGAATACATATAATTTTCAATATCAAAATACCCAAAACCACAACAGAAGCCAATATACCAATGATAGATATTAACACAAGACTTATATTTCCTTCTTGCATATTTAATATCCACCCGAATCCAGTCAACACAGTAATAATACCTGTTAATAGAATATATGATCTATCAGTTATCCTATTAGATACATCTACTATACCCTCTAACTGTCTTTCCGCTTCGTTTAAATAGAAATCAACCGTATTTTTATCAAGTTCATTTCGCGACTGTTCTGATATAATACACTTTTGCTCCATAGTCATTTATTTTTGAGCTAAAATACATTATTCTATTGGCATTACAAATATATTACCACTATCTTTGTTCCGTAACAAATTAAAACCACACAAATGAAAAAAATCATCTTACTATTCGTGGGCATAATTGCCTTAGTATGCAGTACTTCTGCTCAAAATTCGGATCTACAAAAGTGGACATCAGGAGCAAACAAAACTATTGTTAGTGAGTCAAAGCCTAACGCAAGTACACCAACTAAAAAAGAAAGTGATATTCCCCAGCGAACTTCATTTTTCGGTGTAGGGTTTGGATACACAAGTGAAGGATATATCCCCGTCAGCATCCACTATACCCATAAAAAAATATATTATGGTCTCAGCATAGCTATCCCCGCCCAAAAAGGAACAAAAGGAGAAGATTATAATGCTGGAGTCAATTGGGATGAAATGTCAGAAGACGTTAAAGAAGAAGGTACTTATTACACCCCTGTCACTTTTGATATGGGATATGACTTTAAAAACTTTACATTAGGTGCTGGTGTCGGAATTGCAGTAGGAACTAAATACCGGAATTGCTTTGATGAATTTCATATATTAGGAGATAATGGGAACTACTATAAAACCACATCCAATGGAACTACCGGAGAATTTAAAGTGTTTGCCAAATACCGCTTCCCAACTAAAAATCCATATCCGATTTGTCGATTTTACATTTCTGCCCAGTACTCAATCAGAACAGGAATAGGAGCAACTATCGGAATTGATATTTAGCATCAAATAAAGCTAAGTTCTTTTGGCACTCTCAAATATTATCCTCATATTTGTATCGCCAAATAACTCGTAGTTTTAAACTACTAAACCGATGAGTATCTAGCGGAGATGCTCAATATACGAAATTGGGCTTTTTTTATGTCCATCAGTTTGCTTTTGATATTCATGTCTTCAGCAAATTTATATACGAAATAGTAGAAGTTTATTTATTAAACCAATACGGCTGTCTTTTCCTGTCATATATATACTCCTCGGGGTTTATACTATGAGTTGTTTGGCGACACGGGATTTAGACAGCCGTTCTTGCATCCTAAAGGATGCAAGAGAACTTGTCTATAATGCCAAACAACTCATAGTATATGCAACAATTAACCCAGGGCACGAACTACGTGCCCTCATTCCGCACAGGAACAGATGTAAACACGCTCCAAGAGCGTTACTTCCGTGAACTGAAAAAAGACTGCGCTATCAACTCCGCATCAGACGCCTATTACGTCTCTGCTATCGCCTGTTTTTGTTTGACCTTCATCTTTCCCCCAGCAGTGATCGGTGCTGCCCTTTGTGTCTATCGAGCAAAGAAGTGTCAGAAAGGAGGTAGAAAATGATGTTCTTCATCCACCATGTACAGACTTACAAGAATGTAAACCGCAAGGGGCAGGAAATGTGTGAGTTCGCCCAGGCATACGACCGAATTTTAGTACAAGATGAATGTGCTATGGATTCTCTAAAATGCGAATTTGAAGAAGTTGTCAAGGAACTGAATGACAAATACCCCCATCAAAAAGTTCTCAAGTTTAATGGGCATAATGGAGACTCTTCCGGCGGACAATGGAGTATAAAGTTAGGTGATGATGACAGCAATCCTGTATGTCATATCTCATACAGTAGAGTGCGCGGTCATTACTCATTCGGAGAAGGCTCTTTCCTATTGGAGCAGAAAGGAGATCAGCCATGATACCAGCCGAAATCAATGGGATCATCCTCACCGACGACTGTATTGAATCAATAAAGACTATCCAAGAGGGAGAACACTCATGGATGGAAAACATTTTGGAAAAAGCTATTGACCTGGCTCTTGATATTGATTCTCCGGACATCGATTCTGTCAATCGACTAACACTCATATCTGAAATCAGAATAATTAAAAAGCATATCCAAGCAATAAGTAATATTCAACCTCTAAAAAAATAACATTATGAATAGACATGAAGCTTTACAATTAATAAACAAGTTACTAGATCCGGAAGCAGCAATAGACGAAAAACAACGTGCAGCCGCACAACTTTCTGAATTAATTCGTATCTTGCTTCCCGAATCAGACGAAGAACAAAAATGATATTAACGATAGTAAGCATATCCGGAATAGTACTACTGTGCCTGGCCTTTTTTAAAGCCTCGCACTCTTTTCTAGCAAAAGCATTCTGGATTATATTAATGTTTCTTTTGCTAGGACTACTCCTACTCTTTTAGTCTCCGGTTTTGTCCTTTATAGCCCGCCCGCTGCGGGCTATTTTTGTCTCCATAACCTAAATATCATGCAGTTATGGAGTATGACCATTTCGCTTATGGCGAAGCACTGGCTTCGTCACTCAAAGACATCTCACACAGCCCACAGAAGAAAAGATTCTTCACAGCTTTCGGACTGGAGGACCTGACGGATCTTAACGACAGCCTGTCTTCTGTTGACGGAAACATTCTAATTGCTGTTGATGGTTGCGAATCCGACTCCGAAGACAATGGAGCGGACGCACTCAACGACAAACAAGTCTACTCATTCATCGTCGCCCAAAGTACGGTCTCCGGAAATCCGAACTCTATCAATCAGGCTGCAAAACAATGTAAATGTATATGCAAGCAGATTCGCAACAAACTGCTGAAGGAAGTCGAATATGTAGACCGAAATACACAGATTAATGGCATTGGACCTATCGGTGACAATTTCTATGGCACCGTATTGACTTTCTTTCTGAATGTTCCGGAAGACTATATCATTGACGAAAACTTCTTTCTATAATGGGACTTTATAAACGATTATCAGAAAACAGGAATGAAGTCAGACGGTACAATGCAGCCAGACGAAAAGCCGAGAAGTTCTCCTCATCGCCTTCTTCACGCCTCATTCAAATGGAGACGATTTCAGAAATAGAACGGTTCAACCTGGCTAAAGATGCAGATCGGTCAACTGCGTTTAATAAAGAAATAGAGCAATGGCAAGATTCCGTTTCCAAACAACTCAAAGCCTCTATTGCATCACGTAGTCTACGGATAGCTCGCGAGTTGCAGCCCAAAGCATATACAGACAGCTACGGGCTTATCAATCGTCTAGGTTTCTCTTTTCCCAGACATGGTGTCTACATCCACAAGGGAGCCGGGCATGGGCAAGGCGGTTTCTCCGGTAGCAAATGGAGTTATCTAAAACGAATCAATGGAATTGAAATAAATACAAGCATCATCCGCCATACAAATCCCGCCTCACTTGGTAAGCAGAATGAAGGGAACCGGCTCGCATATCATTGGTTCGATCCTGTTATAAAGAACCGGCTTCCGGAACTTGCTGATATCTGTATGCGCTATTTCGATACCATGATTATCGACGCGAGCAAAATATACATAGAAAAATAAAAACAGACCTTATGAACGACCTGAACCGTAGTATAAAAATATTCATCGACGGCACCGAAGCTTCTGCCGGAGTTAAGAAGATAGAAGATGCTATCACGCAATTAGAAAACAAAATATCTTCTCTCGATAAATCAGAATCCGGATATAGCAAGAAATCCAAGATCCTGCAAAAAGAACTGGAAAACAAGCACAAGACCCTAAACACTTACAAGCAAAAAGTCTCGGAGACTGACCGTGTCTTGAAGAATCTCTCCGGAGCAACCTATGACGAATTACTTGCTGTCAGTCAAAACGTCCGTAAAGAACTTCGTGCGGCCGTACCCGATACCGCACAATACAATGCAGCTCTGGAACAAAACAGACGGGTGACCGAAGCCGTATCCAGAGCACAAAAAAATATGCGCGTAGAAGTTGGATGTCAAGCCAGCCCAATAGGGAAAGCAGTGGAAATGTTCAATAAATACGCGGCTGTTGTCACCACCGTCATAGCGGCCGTAACCGGATTAACTCTGAAACTGAATCAACTTCGGGAGAAACGCAACGAACGCGAAGACGCTAAAGCCGATGTAGAAGCATTAACCGGCTTGTCGAAAGACAGCATCGACTGGCTGGAGCAACAAGCAGTCCGCCTCTCTACTCAAATGACAGATTCCGGAATCCGCATCAGGCAATCAGCAACAGAAATCCTTGACGCTTACAAGCTCGTCGGTTCTGCCAAACCGGAGTTATTATCGAACAAGGAAGCATTAGCGGAAGTAACCGAACAAACTCTTATTCTGGCTTCCGCCTCCGGAATGTCATTAAAAGATGCTGTTGACGCCGTTACTCTCTCACTCAATCAATATGGGGACGGTGCTGATCAGGCAGCCCGCTACGCTAATGTCATGGCCGCCGGTTCTAAATACGGTGCTGCCGCCGTTGAATCGGTAACTACCGCAGTCACCAAGTCAGGTGTCGCCGCTTCATCCGCCAACATCCCTATCGAGCAGTTAGTAGGCACTATCGAAACTTTAGCAGAAAAGGGTATCAAAGATGAAATTGCCGGTACCGGCTTAAAGAAATTCTTCCTGACCTTACAGACCGGAGCTGACGAGACCAATCCCAAAATAGTAGGTTTGGAAACCGCACTGGATAACTTGCAGAAAAAGCAACTATCAGCAGCCCAAATCAAAAAAATGTTTGGTGAAGAAGGATATAACGTTGCCTCTGTCCTGATCAACGAAACTGAAAAAGTGAAATACTATACTAAGGCTGTCACCGGTACCAGTGTCGCAATGGAACAAGCAGCCACCAAATCCGATACAGCGGCTGCCAAACTCGCTCAAGCCAAAAACAAAATGAATGAAATGGGAATGGAGCTAATGGAAAAGCTCAATCCTTCAATCATAAGCGTGGTAAACGGCACTGTAAACTGGAGCCGAAAGATTATTGACCTGATCGGATTCATGGTCAAACACTCAAGTACCATTATTACCCTGACTACTGCCATTACAACTTATTATCTTGCAGTAAAAGCAACCGAATTTTATGAGACAAAACTTAGAAATGCCAAACTACTCAACATTGCTACGGACAAAATAGCAGAAACCTGGAGTAAAATTCGTTTAGCTTCTACACTAGCTCTGTCTGCCGCTAAATTTGCATTATCCGGAAACATTAAAATGGCCACAACTGCAATGAGAGCCTTCAATACTGCAACCAAAGGTAATCTAATCGCACTAGTGGCTTCTGCTGTAATCGCAGCAGCTATGGCTTTCTACAAATTCTTTACACGAACATCAGAAGCGGAAGATGCTCTCAACTCTTTTCTTAAAGCATCTAATAAAGAACGAGACGAATTACGCAAGTTGACGGATGCTGCCGGGAAAGCCGGTGACGGCACTCAACGACGCAAGGAGTTGATAGAAGAAATAAATTCTAAATATGGTCAATATCTGACAAACCTGTTAGATGAGAATTCATCTCTAAAAGACATCAAGAAAGCCTATAATGAAATTAATACGGCAATGGAACAAAACATTGCAAAAAAAATACTGAACGAAAGATCCGAAAAAATATCCAGAGATAATATGGATAAAAAAATAGACCAGATGAAGGATGTAAAGGACATCTTGTTGGCAGATCTTCCCGCTTCTCAGGTTAACAAGATTAGCCAAGGTATAGATATAACCACAAAAAAACTCATTGAGCAAGGAGAGACAGCCGAATCTATTGCTAAATCTTTATACAATACTATACGTAGAGTATATTACGATAACGGACACCTTTCCACAAATTTAATAGGCGATATAGAAGATTATGCCAAAACAATAAAGAAAGAATATAAAGACATAAAAAAGATACAAGATGAATTTTCTCCCTATCTACCTTCAGAAAAAAGTAACCAACAGTCACAAAGTAATCAATTAGCGGAAGTGGTGGTTACAGCTAATAAACCCACCTCAAAAAATACTACTACTGATGATGAAAAAAAAAGCCAAGAGAAACTCAAAGAGCAACTTGAAATAGAAAAAAAATTATATACCCAAAAACAAGCCTTCTTAAAAGAGATGTACCTGGAAGGTGGCGATGAAACTCTGCAAACAGAAGAACAACTTCAAAAGGAAATGGAATGCATCCAAATGGAATACCTGGAACGTTCTCTGAAAGCAGCTGGCAGCAAATCTAAAGAAGGCATTGATTTTCAAAATCAAATTAATGATCTGAAGCTTAAAATGCAGAAAGAGCACATTCAAGAACAACTCAACGAAGAAAAAGCTCAATATGAACAACAGCAACAGGATTTAAAAATGTTGTATGCTTCCGGAAAAGATGATAACCTGAATTCCGAGGCTGCATACAATGATGCGATGGAACAACTCACTATCATGCATCTCGAACGAATGCTCTCCCTTACCGGTCTGAATGCCGAACAACGAAAGCAAGTAGAGAAACAACTACTTGATTTCAAGGTAAAATGCATGAAGGAAGAACAAGACGCCCACGCCAAAGCCAAAGATGCTGAACAAAAAAAGACTGAAGCCCAGACCCGAAAAGAGCAGCAACAATACCAAGACCGACTTCAAACATACAAGCAATATGGTTCCGAGCTAGGTTCTGCAATGGGCAATCTTATTTCCGGACAGGAAAACGCGATGCAAGGCTTTGCTGATACTATGATTGATATCGTGTTCGATATATTAGGAAAAATAGTTGAAGCAGAAATTGTAAAAGCAACAGCTACAGCAACCGGTGCTGTTGCCAGATCCACAGCGGAAGCCATGGCCATGCCTGACTCGGTAGCCACATTCGGTGCTTCCGGCGCAGCTCGTGCTGCTATCCTCTCCGGATTGATTATGGCAGCACTCGCAACCGCCAAAACAGCCTTAAAAGGATTAGTTGGCGGAAAACATTCATCAGATTCTTCCAGCGATTCAGGCTCCACCCCTACTGATGCCCCCAAGCGTGCAACTGTCAGTGTCTCCCAATGGGCATCCGGCCGGTATGATATTATCGGGGAAGATGACGGTAAAAGTTACCGGGATATTCCTTATATTGGAAACGCTCCTACCGGAATTGTACGGCGTACCTCTTTAATATCCGAAAATGGTGCAGAGTTAATCATTAATGCTGAAGACCTGGTACGTCTGCAAAAACACGTAAACTATCCACTAGTTTTATCAGCAATTGAAGATGCCCGTACCGGACACATTTCCCAAAGAGCTTCAGGTAACTACTCTATAATAGATAAGAACATTCCCGATAGCCAAGAAAAGACAAACACAGGCTATTCTTCTTCTGAATCTGAAAGACTGATCAAAGAAATTGGAATGTTAATCAACACACTCAAAAATCTTAAAGTATACGTCTCACTACGTGACATACGAAAGGCCCAAGAGCTAGACGAAAAGTCAAAGAAACCGTTCACACGTTCAACTAAATAGCAACTAATATGGCATTAAGAATTTCAAACGCATCCGGTACCTTCGATCTATCGAAAGACTTCAGCACGGAAATAGAAGACAGTTCGCCCATTTATAATGAGCGTGGTTCACAAAGTATTGCAGCAACAATACCGGGCACAAAAAACAACTTTCGTTTGAACGGACACATTCAACGAACGGATATCGACTCTGCACCTGTTGCAGATGAACGTGTCACGGTCGCAGACGGGGTGTATCATCGTATCGGGAAAATGAATATCGTCAATACATCAGAAGAAGGCATTACATTTAATGTAGGATTTGGCGAATCCGAATTGTATAGTATCTGGAATGCTGTGTCTTTGCAGTCCATCAAATTACCCGTTTATCAGCCCGAAGGAGGAGTACCTGAACTTATATCCTACATTTTTGAAAACAGACTTAATGATGATTCTCCATTTTGCCTGTTTCCTGTCGCTTTAACCTGCAACCGAAAAACAGAAAATAATACAGATACCGATTATATTGAAATAATTAATAATATTCAGAACGGCTATCTGTGGAAAGCTCGGACCGAAACCCTTATCATCAATGGTGAACCGGTAGAAGTATCTCTGCCTGAAGGATACGGTATCGTACCATTTATGAAAGTTAGGAATATCCTTGAAGCCATATTTTCAACATACGGATATACGGTTGTTGAAAACCCATTCGCCAGTCATCATCAACTGCAACAGCTAGTCGTACTCAACAACGCGGCAGATTGTTGTGTAAAAGGTGTATTAAAATGTGCCAACCTCATGCCGGATTGCACTATTAATGAATTTATGCAAGCACTGTGGTGTCGCTTTGGGTTGCTTTATTTTGTAGACGGTAACACCCGGACAGTTCGATTGAAATTTATACGGGATATACTCAAGTCAAATCCTTCTTCAGATTGGACCTTATTGAAGGCTTCCACACCAACAACCGATTTCGAAGCGCCCCAACAATTAAAGTTATCGGCTTCCACCAATGTTCGCGGACAGATCCCGGAGTGGACGGCTGCACCGGCATCCGAGTCCCTGGACAAATTCCTAAAACCATATCACTATATTGTATCCACCCAGGCACAAGGATACTTAAGATACGATAAGGCATACGGATTTTACTATAAGACAGATAATGTATCCGGACGTTCAGAATTGGTATCCACGGATTTCTTTCCATGGGACCGTGGCGCAGACATGGCATATAAAGAAATTAGTTCTATTGATGAATTTCTACCTGTCTATCTAGAACGTTTCAAAGGAAACTTATATTCCTACTTATATGTACCCCTATATCTTTTCGGAAAAGTACACCGATACACTACGATTTCAAGCTCGGATATCGAATTGTCTGAAAACGTAGATTATCAAACCCCGCTTGCATTTTGTTTCTCCTTCTTTAATAAAGAGTATTCACTCCCGTATGGCTCACAAATTTGCCTGGACGCCTCCGGAAAGCCTGTTCTGAATAAACCTAACGGACAATCTTGTGACATATCACTTCTTTTTGTAGGGAAAAATGGCTTGTTCAACCATTTTTGGAAAGAATACGATGCAATACTTCGCCATGCCAATCATATAATCACAGCCGATATGCATTTATCAGCCCAACAATGCATGAATCCGGATTTCTCGTCTCCTATTCTATTAGATGGCCAACGAATGCTGCCTGATACTATCCGTTATTCATTACCTAAGACTTCATCCTTCCCGGCAAACGTTAAACTCCGAACGACCAAACTACTCAAGCCATTTAACCTGGAGGAAGAACAAACAGTCCCCGTCACTGAACAGAAGTACCAGTGGGCAACATTTGATAACAAGAATTCAGTTGTCGAAGCAGCCGTAAAAGCCCAGAAGGATGCCTGGAGAGAGGAAGCGAATAGAGAGGGCAATAGTTTGTATGATCTGCAATATCAAAATGTTTCCACTGATGCAGCAGATCTCATTGTCAAGGTACCTCTTTCAGTACCTACCGAAGAAGATTATGATAACAAAAGAGAATATTTCATCAGAAAAGTCAATTACAGCTTCGACCTATATTACCGAATTAAAGTTTTTGTAGGTTCATCTCCTAGCGGTCAGATTATCTATGATATAAGCGAGCCAAAGGGAGGAGTGCATTACGACCTGCAATATGATCTATCTGTACGTGCCGAGTTACTATAAAATGTCCTTTACATTTCACCGTATAACATACAATTTTGCAATATGAATACATCAGAGACCATTACAGCGACTATACAATCGAATGACGTGGAAAAGTTAATCAGCGCTTATCAGCAATATACAGGTAACGCATCTGCTACCTCTGACAACCTTTTTTCTTTTCTCTCTCATCCCACAGCAGAGAGAGAAGAATTTCTGCGAGAGTACTGTTCGTGCATATACATCGTGCAAGAAGAAATCGTTTCACCTAATTATCAAGTAATATGAGTCTGACCGCAAACATATCTCCCGCAAATATGGCATTAACCGGCAATCCTATCAAGCTGTCTATTAATAGTAGTTCTCTGGCCACATATATCATTTCAATCGGAAATCAGGAAATCTTTACCGGCAGTGGGGAAGGAAATTTCTTTATCTTCATCCAGGAGATACTTGCCAATGTGGTACAACCGGCACAGTTATATAATGAGTCAGAGGATATTCTGCTTCAGGCAGAAAACTGCTCCAAGAATATTACTATTAATATATCGAACAACGATGGCAATACGCAAACACTCTCTTTGAAGGTTTTTATAGGAGGGGTCAGCAAACGAATATTACGGCATCTCAATGATGAAAACAAAAATGTATTCATCTGGAAGCTGATGAATCCTGAGGGCAATTTTTTCCAAACAACCAGGACCTCAGGAAAGCTTATCACAATTCGCGAAACGGAGTTGCTCCCTATTCCCTTCATTTACCCCGAAGGAGGAATAATCAAAGTCGTTGCCAACAACATAGAAACAACTTTAATTGGAGTAACCGGTCAACCGGTTGCCCTAAACCTATACCGCCTTCGAAAAAAACTATTCGACACTCATCACATATTTGCATCTGTATTTGAAATCTATGTCGGAGAGATTAAATCTTGTACGATTGTCATTACTCCAGGAACAATCAGCCAAGAAAGATATCTCCTGCAATTCCTCAATTCGTATGGTTCTTACGAATTGATTGAAATTACCGGTACTGGTAGTATTCAGCGTGAAGCAGAGCAAGAAAACACATTCAGTACGTATGATGAAGTTATAGACGATTATGTTGAATCATGGGAAAGATTGTCCGGACGTGAATCCATGACCGTCGAATCCGGATACCGCACAAACGATGAACTTATACATTTGATTGACATGCTGTCATCTGATGATATCAAGATCTTAGGGCTAAACGGACGTAACATCAGAGTAAATGTCACTGCCGAGAACCTTACGAGAGCATCACGCGCAACGTCTCCGGAAAGTATAAAACTATCTCTTCGTTTTGCTGATTCAGAACAACGTTATACCAGTTCAATTACCGAGGATGACTTTGGATCGGCACGAATACACACCGAACAGTTCACCCAACAATTCAACTGATATGTCAACACAACAGGAGGTCTTGGACCAAATAATAGACTACATTGATAAAGCTATTCTTAAGAATAGTGTTTCTAATCGTCATGTCGCATCAGCATTATCCTTTTTGAATGAAAGAGTAAAAGGGATCGATGCTGGAAAATATATCAGGAAGGACCAACCTGATAGCACCGATTTTCTATTATCAGCCAACGGAGGTTTGGTTGTCCGCTCTGATAAAACACTATCAGAATTACAATCTCAAATATCCGATTCGTTATCAGAGTTAGATAAAGACTCTATCACAGAACTTGGAGATGAGGGTTCATTATCTACTGCATTACTCGAATTACCTGTAAACGAGGGAATAACCGGCACTTTAGGCGGATTGGACAATGTATCAGATAGAGCAGATGATATTGACGCCCAAGACGTAGTACTTGTTAAGCAGAAAGGCGGAATTCTATGGGAAACGATCGGAATGGACAAAATGAAGGGTAAAGACGGCGTGATTGTTTATCCAACAATGGGCATCAATGTACGCACAGGACACTTGATTTTAAGTGTACCAACGAATAATTATGAGAATCAATTCAAAGTAACTAATGGACACCTAATATTGCAGCAAAATGGCTAATGATATAGATTTAGGCAAGATATCCATCACTCCCAGAGGAGACTGGAACAATAAGACAGAAGTTGAATATAATGATATTTGGCGTTATAAAAATGCCAAATATTTGGCTTTACAAGATTCAACCGGTGTAGTCCCGGCAGATGACGGGGTATATTGGTACGAACTTTCGTCTCAAGGAAAAAGCGCGTATCAGCAGGCAGTCGACAATGGCTTTCCCGGCAGCGAAGAAGAATGGCTTCAATCGTTGAAACAACCGGCGTTGGATGGCGCAGCGCGGGCAGATGCTGCGGTAGCTAATATGGATAAGCGGTTCCCGGATGAAATATCGAAGATTCAGAGCTCTTTATATAATCAGTTAAGTTCGGATTTAAACGACAAGGTCGTCAAACCTCTTGTTATTTCCGGTACCGAACAATTGGCCGGTCAATATAAGATGAATGGAGAAGTAATAGATATCTATGAAAGATCAGTATCTTTATCCAACTTGCCAAAGGCTGCCGGAGAAACGAAAGATTATGTGATTGCGGATGAGCCTCTAGGGTTTGGGACGTATGTTAACGTAGAATCATTCGTTGCTTCAACCGGAAAAGGATTGAATAAGGAGTTTTTCAATTTCAATTATGACATTACACGGTTTTACATTAATTCTCAATTGCAGACGTGTGTTGTGCTGAAATGCAGGAATACGGTATCTGAAGAGGTAAACGGTCTGATGCACATTCAATATTGCAAATTCCGGGGTGATGTGGTTGAGTTTGATATTACGCTTCCAAGCTCGGTTAATAGGGAGGCTATTTCGTTGGAGATTCCACCTTTGAAGTATAATAAGAAGATGGTATTTAGCTATATCACGGACGATAGCTATGCTATATACCAGTATATATTTTCGCTGATTAATAAAAGATATATAGCTAAAAGATTTAAATTGCCTGATGATAGGATTCTTACATGGCATTTGGGTATGCAGGGTGACCCGCAGATAGAGCAGTATGTTTCTGACGCTTATTATCCGGAAAAGCCCGCACAATGTACTGATGGTGCTGGAATAAAGAAAAGATATGCAACTACTGTTGCTACTTGGCCGGATAAATTAAAAAACCAATACATAGGCCAGGATTTCGGTTATTTTCTACCGTGGATGTCAGAAAAGGAGTTTAAACTTTTTTTTGACTTCGGGTTCATGGTAGCCTATCACGATTTGATAGGCTATGATACTGCTACTACCGACACACAGGCAAAATTTGATAAATGTGTCGAGGACTCGGTCGCACTTTTCAAGGAGTACATAGGCATTACCCCAAAATTAATGGTGGAACCGAATGGCGACCACAAGTATATAACTTTCAGCCGGGTTAATGACAACATTCAGGTCATTACTGCGCAGGGAGGAGACCCCAGTATTAAAAAAGTTTATCCATTCAGTCCTGATTTTACTTTAAGCAAAAATAATGTAACCATTCAGAGATTATTCGCTTACGGAGATGATATGGTATACGATAATGATAATCCTCAATATGCGCAGGATTTACTTGATATTCTATCCGGATTTAATGCAACAGAAAACAAGGAATCGATCTACTGGTTGATAGGTTCCACACACAGAGGATCGCACTGGGAATCGGTATTCATTAAGAATCTGCATCGATTGTATGGAGATATCGGCTTAGACAATCTATGGTTCCCTACTTTAGATGAATTCTTTGAATATTGGTATATGAGGGAAAACACGCTGTCTGTTAAGACTGTGACGGAAACGGGGGTACATTACAGGATGTATGTGCCGAAGGGCGCCAATTTCTTTTTCAGGGACTTGTCCGTACTCATATCAGGTGTTCCGTCACTGGAAGGGGTGTCTGTCACATCGGGGGACAATGTGTATGGAACATCATTCGCTATGAATGACGGCAGGCTGCTGGTTAACCTTGACTTCAACCCGTTGTTGTTGGAACGGGTGAACAAGTATGTGGAATCATTTGAGGCAGATTATAATGCGGAGTATGCGTATGATGACGCTTATTATTTTGTTCAGATGTTGAAACCGGGATTGAAGGAGCCGTATTTGGCAAGAATCAATAAATGGGTGTCACCGCCTGTACTTGAATCGTTTGTGATCAACTCCGGGCAGGAATTCACTCAAGACCGGAATGTTATACTAAACATTACCTACAGCGGTCAGGCTCCGTCCCATTATATGGTTTCAGAGGATATGTCGTTTACAGGATCCTCATGGATTGAATATGTGGAAAAACCGACATTCAAGTTGTCTTCCGGATTCAATGCTAAAACCGTTTATGTGAAGCTAAAGAATGCGTATGGGGAAACCGGAGTATTATCAGCCGGTATAACTCTGCTTGAGCCGACATTGACTCTGAAAGGCATCACGATAGATAACGGAGCAGCTTCGGCGATACAGAGAAATGTAAATGTAACATTTGACTACCTCGGATATCCAACTCATTACATGGTTTCGGAAAATTCATCGTTTGCGGGAGCATCATGGGTGGAATTCACTGAAAATCCGATAGTGCAACTATCCGCATCTTATGGAAACAAAATACTGTATGCAAAATTGAAAAATGCCACTACTGAAACGGTATCCAGATCAGCCGCCATCGAGTTGATAGATGCTGTTACGGCACGGTTGGACAGTATTACTGTCAACAATGGGGATGCCAGCACAGATTCCGGTATTGTATCGGTTAAATTTGAGACGTTGAATACCATCACCAAATACAAGATCGGCCAACAGGCGGATTTGTCTGATTGTACAGACTGGATTGTGTGGGGCGGTTCGACAGTTCAATATGACTCAAAAATAGTGGATGGTAATTTGACAGTATATGCGCAGGTCGGAAATGAGACGACAGAATCTTCGATCAAGTCTGATTCTATACAGGTAGTGCAGCCCGTTGGCCTGACAAGCATAACACTGGCGGAAGGGAAAGATTCTTTTGCCGGCTATACCGTACCTGTTTCATTTGAAATCAGTCAGGGAACTCCAACGCATTACAGATTGGCGGAAACGTCAGCAGGCTTGGCGTCTGCTGCATGGGAAGCATGGAAAGATAATATTGTTTACGAATTTGCAACTTCTGGAGCTAAAACTTTGTATGGACAGTTGAAGAATGAAGTTTCTGAATCAAGCGTTGGCAGCGATTCCGTAACTCTTACAGAATCGCCTGTCATAATATTACTGGCAAACATACCATCGGCAGGGAATGTGGATGGCGTCGGCTTTGTCCAGCCTATAAACTCCGGTAATGCGGCTGTGGATCTAAAAGATATTCAGGGAAACAACGTTGGAACCTTGACAGGTAGATATATACCATATAACAAAGCTGATTATGCAGCTATGGGAGCAAAGTTGTCCAAGGATGTCCTAGGCGGAACAGGCGCTCCTGTTTATTGGCAAGGGGTGACATTAGGAGCGGAAGTACAATATCCCAACTCAATGATTTGGGATGGCTCTACCAAAAATATCGTTGTTCCCACACGTGGTAATTTCACTTCTTACACGGCTGAAATTCAAAGTGTCGTAATATTAAAGGGGTTAACTCCGGGTAACTATAAGGTCAGACTTTTATTATCAGACAAAAATTCTGTACCCAATACCCAACCTTGGAATTTATACGTTCAAAATGCTGTGCAACAAGTATTAGCATCCGACTTGTCTACTAAAGTAATCAACAATAATTCTGATTGGTATACATTCGACGATGTAGCAGTGGATTCAGATGGTTATCTGTTAGTTGCCCAAGGTTATAATAACGATCCTTCAGCAGAACCCGGTTACTCCAGAATATCCCCAATCTGTATAGTCGAAGTTACAAAACTATCTTAATATTATAATATGGCAGGATTATCCAGTTCGGCAATTGTCGGATTTATCTCATCCGGAATAAAGATGGGTGAGAAAATCGTAGAATTCTTTTTATCCGGTTTTTCGGGTTATGGTTGGAAAATTTGGGAATATGTCAAGGGCAAGTGGATGCTTGAAATTGACGCTATCCGTGTACGTGGACAGTTCACCGTATTCGAGCTTCTGGTGTCTAAGATCAGGGCGATAATCGGTGCGCAGACTATTACACAGGGATGTGGCAAGATTAAGACAGTCCAGATGTCGGAAGACGGGACTGCCTACCTTGTCACACTCGAAGAACAGGACATGAGTTTCATGGAGCATGACTTCATCCGGTGCCAGGAGTTTACAGGCAACCAGCGATTGTATCACGTGGAGATAGAATCAATCGTTGACGGAGTAATCCGCATTCCGGTATCGGAGTTTGAATCGGAAGTGAACGAGGACGGGGTTACCTTTGTTACGAATCCCCCCATAGTGGGTGACGACATAGTGCAATTTGGTAACAGTTCATACGAAACACAGTACGCAGGAAGGCATTCCGCTATCTATATGCACGCTGATGAAAATGCACAGCCTGCCATTGACGTGCTGGCCGGTATTTATTCAAAGGACTGGAGCAACTGCCTGAAGGTTCGTGTGGGCGGTGATATACCGGGAACGAATGGATTGAAAGGATTCTATTGCGTCAACGGTATGCTGAAAGGTGTAGACGATGACGGGACAATCCTGTACCAGTTCAATCCCGACAGTTCCGGATTCATTGCAAAAGGCAATATCAGATGGGACAAGGAAGGTAACGGTGACATATTCAACAGGGCTATATATTGGGACACTGACGGCTTCCATTTCGGAAGTGGCGTGAAACTTACTTGGGATAACTTGGATAGTGAAGTAAAAAAAAACCTGAAAGGCGAACCTGGGAAAGACGGTAGCAGTCTTGTATATAAAGGCGAGTTCACTTCTCATCCCTCCAATCCTCAGAACGGCTGGTATTACCGCAATACATCCGACAAGAAGAACTATGTCTATCAAGATAATGCTTGGTATGTAATGACCGTTGACGGTGAGGATGGCCTGGACGGAATTAACGGTAATGACGGAAAGGATGGTCTGGACATTGTATGGAAAGGTGACTTGTCTGCCGCTCCAGCTGACCCTGTTAAAAACTGGGTGTATCGTGACACTGACAACGGGCGTGTCTACATCTATAACGGCACAGCTTGGGAATTAATGGTGGCAGATGGCCTGGACGGTACGGACGGTACAAACGGTAAGGATGGTATGAGAGTTTACATAACCTATCATGACAGCGAAACCGAACCTGCCGTTCCTACAGGGAATGGTACAACCGAAGGTTGGCATACAAATTCAACGGCATCCGTCGTTTGGATTTCACAGAAGGTTGCAGATAGTGCAGATTCAGGTGAATGGGGCACTCCTATCAGATTCAGAGGAAAAGACGGTCAAGATGCGAACCTTCTTCCGTGGATTGAGGAATGGAACAATAATAAGACGGAAATAGGAGGTGAGTATATGGTGTCTCCCAAGATGTTTTCCGGCACAAAAGACAGTAACGGGAAGCTGACAGGCGTCGCTATGGGACGTGATTGTCTCACCGGAGCTGACGGGACGAAGCGTACCGGGATATTCGCATTGGTTGATGATGAAGTAGTGTTCGAGCTTGATCCAGTCAATAAAAAGTACAAATTCAAAGGAGAGGTGTTCGCGAATAAGGGAACTTTTACTGGAACGGTAAATGCAAATGACGGCGTTATTGGTGGTTTTGAAATTGAAGGATCCGGGCTTAAAAACATTAGCGGACGAGATGCCATGATTTCCGTCCAAACGGATTATGGTGATCATCAAAGGCAAGCGGCACTTGGAAACACATTGTCCGCCATGGTCGGATTCGACGTGTCTGCTTATATGTCCGCTACAGGAAATTGGAACTCTTTCAACAGGGCACTCATGCTTCGCGCCAGTGGTAGTACGATGAGAAAGGATATGATGTTTGGGGGATATTGCAATTTATGCATTGACGCTATTGGTGGCGTTGACTGGAAAATGGACAAGAACGACCATTGGAGTATGCCCGGAGTCCTTGGTTTTGTTGCTGTTGAAAGAGATTTAAATTCTGTCCAAAGGTGGGGTGACGGAATGATAATATCACGCATACAACGCACAAGTACCGGACAATATACCTTATATCACTCACAAGGGCATACTGATTATATTGTAATTGTACAAACGACTCCCTGGGCAGTCGATGGCGATCGTTGGACTATAGGTATAGAGTGTGGACGGTACAATGATCATTTTAATATACAGACACTTGATGCCAATAAGGGGCTTATGAATATAGATTTTCGAGTTGTTGTAATAGGACGCCCCGCCGATTAATACTTTTCTGCAATTGGTTATCAGTTACCTATAAAAGAAAATGAACTTTCCCAAAGTACGAAGAAAATGGAGTAAAAGAAAGCCGTCCTGTTCATCACGAGTAAGACGGCTGCACACAAATATAACAAAGGAGATATCCCCTTTGTGCAGCAAAAGTAGTATTAATATTTAAAAGCGAAAAGGAAAAATGGAAACTATTGATTCAATTATCATTCACTGTTCGGCCACGCGCGCCGGGCAAAATCTCAAAGCAAAAGACATCGACCGAATGCATCGTGCTCGCAACTTCGACATGATAGGCTATCATTTCGTTATCGACTTAGATGGTACTATCGAAAAAGGAAGGCCACTCAGCATGATAGGTGCTCATTGTAATACAAAAGGCTCTTCTGGAATGTCATATAACAAACATAGTATTGGCGTATGCTATATCGGAGGACTAAATATCAACGGTGAACCTGCGGACACACGTACTCCAGCACAAAAGATTGCACTCGTGGAATTAGTATCCCGACTCAAAAAAAAGTTCAATATTATAGAAGTACTCGGACATCGGGATACATCTCCGGATTTGAACGATAATGGTATCGTAGAGCCTAGCGAATGGATTAAATCCTGCCCCTGTTTCGATGCTGCTATTGAATTCGGATATACTCCAACAGTTGTTATACAGCCATAAATAGTACGGGCGCACAGTTCTTCGTACAGTTTAGTACAAAAAAGTGCGCCCATTATTCTTTGATTATCAGCGCAATAAACAAATCCCGTACAAAAGTACAATTTAAAAGGTAAAACAGTTAAAGCACTGTACCCCTTCCCGCTTGCTCTCATTCAATACATGAGCATATACCAATGTTTCACGCAAGTCGGAATGGCCAAGAATTTCTTTTAACGAAGTGATATCTTTAGTTTTCCGCAAAAAGATTGTGGCGAAAGTATGTCTCCCTACTTTATGAGTAACATTTTTTTTGATACAGGCAATAGCAGCTATTTCTTTCAAAAACCTGTTCATAGTCTGGTCGGACGGCAACTTTTCAAAGAGCGGTCCTTTCTTCCTGGTTCCACATATATTTCTCAATAACTGCCGGAGAGGATCTGAAATCGGCACCTGAATTGGAAATGGCTTTCTATTTTTCAGTTTTATTCGAAAGTAGGTAAATGTATCATCCGTAAACTGCTCTAAGGACAATTTTTTAGCATCACCAATGTGCAGAGAACTGAAACATAAAAAAAGAAAAAATTCAAGAGCTTTATGATATTTATAATCCAGTTCTCCATTAATATAGATTCCCATTAGTGTTTGGAGTTCATCCTCACTCAGATATTCACCTGAAGGCAACCCCTTTTTTATCTTCCAGCTCCTAAAAGGATTGTCGTCCATATAACCGGCATTATGAGCGGCCGTAACATATTTTTTGATAGTGGCCATGTTTTTAAACGCAGTATTCAGATTGTTATCAAGATCATGCATCAGATAAGAGAAGTACCCATCAAGCCATTCATTCGTAATGTCATCAAAATGCAAATCCTGATTATACTCCTTTAACTTCTTTATAACAGATAGGTTAGTTTTAAAAGTAGAATATTCCAATTTCAATGATTCTTTTTTTTGATACTCACTAACGAACTCAAAAAAAGTTTTATAATCGTCCGGACGGTTGTAAGCCTTGAGAAAAGATGCACGAGTGAGTTTTCTGTCGCGAAGTCGATATTTCACAATCACATTGTTTATCCTTGCCAAAATATTTTCAATGATCAAGTTTTTGTCATTGGCTGATTTATCCCCAAGACCAACACATTTCTTCTTGTCATTCCAGTTTTTGATATCAACTGATACTTTCGTAGAAAAGTTTACTTTTTCACGATTGATATAAAAAGACAACCAAACGACTCCAGATGTTGGCTCGCTTCCGTATTTTCTCAGATATATATTTATCGTTACCATGAGCTACAATGGTTCCTTTTGCAGGTAAGAATTGACACCGGTCTACACCTGCACAGCTTGTCACACAAAAGAGAAGGTAGTTAATCAACTGAATATCAATAAAAATAAATGCCGAACACATCTCTGTATCCGGCATATTAACCTTCTCCGAGGTTCCTGGCGGATTCGAACCGCCGTACACGGTTTTGCAGACCGCTGACTAAGCCACTCATCCAAGGAACCATTTTTCTCGTTTGCGGTTGCAAAGGTAGTACAAATTTTGAAATTACCAACTATCCACAGCAATTTTTCTTTGTACTTTTTTTCTTTACACCACACTCTTTACGCTTCTTCTCTAGCATATCCTTTAGTTCACAGCCACTTACACAACTGTCACAAGGATTTTTATTTTCTCGCGTACGACGAAAAAAAAGAAAGATTCCATATATAATACGAGCAATACAGAGTACTACCAGTACTCCTACTACCCATTCCTGCCAATTAATCATACAAATAATCCTCCAATCTGATAAACGGCAAAGGATACAAGCCAAGCCAATACCGTAGTATAACAAGCTGCAAACAATGCCCATTTCCAACTACCGGACTCCTGTTTTATAGCAGCCAATGCCGCAATACACGGGAAGTAAATCAGTACAAAAAGCATATAACAGAATGCGACCAACGGAGTGATCGGAATCCTTTCTGCCAAACTTACCGAATCTGCATCCGGATCATCGACATACAACACTCCCAATGTACTTACCACCAGCTCCTTTGCCCCCACTCCTGAAATCAAGCCAATTCCAAGTTTCCAGTCAAACCCCATAGGTTCTATCACCGGCTCTATCGCACGTCCTAACTGACCGATATAAGAATTTTCCTGTTGCTCGGCAACTGTCTCGTATGCATCATGATTCGGATAATATCCCAGAAACCAAATTATAACAGAAGCGACCATAATAATTCCGCCCATTTTTTTCAAATACTGCGCTCCCTTTTCCCATGTATGGCGAAAGATCGATTTCGCAGTCGGCATACGATACGGCGGGAGTTCCATAACGAACGGAGTATCGTCACCCTTCACCAAGAACTTGCTAAACAACCGTGCTAACAGCACAGCCAGAAAAATACCAATTGCATAGATGCTTAACAATACCAAGCTCGCATTGTTCGGAAAGAAAGCTCCTACCAACAACAAGTAAATAGGTAAGCGCGCACTACATGACATAAGTGGATTAATCAACATCGTAATGAGACGACTTTTCCGGTTTTCGATAGTACGTGAAGCCATAATAGCAGGTACATTACATCCGAATCCCATAATCAAAGGTATAAACGATTTTCCGTGCAACCCCATTTTATGCATAATCTTATCCATAATAAACGCCGCACGAGCCATATAACCGGAATCCTCCATTAATGAAATACAGAAATACAAAATCAGAATATTTGGTAAAAAGACAATAACGCCTCCTACACCACCCACAATGCCGTCAACCAACATATCTTTCAACGGACCATCCGTCATATTGTTACGAATCAAATCGCCTATTTGTTCCACCAACCATTCAATCCCCATCATCGGATATTCCCCGAGCACAAAAGTACCTTCAAACATCAGATACATGAAAAGGAAGAAAATAGGATATCCCCAAATACGGTGAGTGACAATGGAATCCAACACTTTTGTAGTCTGCGCCTGTTCCAAATGATTATCAGTAAAAGTTTCTTTCAGCGCACCACTGATAAAACCATATTTCGCATCCGTAATAGCCGACTCGCAATCTTCATTCATCGTATCCTGTACGCGTTTGGCCATTTTATCACGAATACGCAGGATTTCCTCCGCATTCGGCAAAGTACGTACAAAACTCTCTATGTCCGGATCGTTCTCCAACAATTTTATTGATAGAAAACGGGTAGAGTACTTATGGCGAATGAACTCATTCTTGGAAACTTCTTCTTTTACAGCCTCAATAGCTTTCTCCAAATCAGGTCCATGATTGATATGAATATGGCGGAACACACGCCCGGTCCTTTTATGTTCGCGTACATAATCTTCCAGATGTTCCTCTTCATGATTCTTACGGTCCTCCAAAGAATCATGCCATTCGGTCAGATCCTTCAATACTTCCGGATTCATATTCCCCTGTTTATCAAAGAAATCGACGCCTTCATAAAGGTTGATTACGACATGAAACAAGGTATCCAATCCACGGTTCTTCTTACTGACAGTAGGTAACATCGGTACTCCAAACAGTTTGCTCAGCAAATGATAGTCTAATGTATTCCCACTGGATTCCAATTCGTCATAAATATTCAAAGCCACCACCATACGGACATTCATGTCAATCAATTGCGTCGTAAGATATAAATTCCGTTCGAGGTTGGAGGAGTCTACTACATTAATAATCACATCCGGCGTTTCATCTATAATATGACGACGGACATAAATTTCTTCGGGCGTGTATGCAGATAACGAATATGTCCCCGGCAAATCTACAATACGAAAATGATACCCTTCAAAATCAAAATGCCCTTCTTTGGCATCCACAGTCACACCACTATAATTTCCGACATGCTCATGGGCACCGGAAGCCAGATTGAAAAGAGAAGTCTTGCCCGAGTTCGGATTCCCGACCAAGGCAACATTAATGGTACGGCGTTTACCTAACGCCAACCGCTTCATATCTTCTTCTTTTACAGAAACATCTTCAGGCAAACCTTCGTGATAAATAGTTTCGCCGGCTTGTTTTTTTGCTTCTTCTTCACTGACTACCTCAATCATCTCAGCTTCCTGACGACGCAAAGAAATTTCATAACCTAAGACTTTATATTTAATGGGATCTTTCAATGGAGCATTCAATAAAACTTCAACGGTTTTACCTTTAATAAAACCCATCTCCACGATACGTTTACGAAAACCACCGTGTCCCAGCACCTTTACGATGACACCTTTTTCGCCTGTTGTTAATTCGGACAAACGCATAACTCTCTAAATTTTCGGCAAAGATAATTCATAACTTCGGAGCACGCAAATTATTTAGATTGTTTTTAAATAAGAGTCATTTCTAATCGAAAAATCTCCTCACTAAAAAAGATCTGGTAATCAGAAAAAGAGGAAACAGAAGGAGAAGTTCCTGAAAAATTCAAAAGACTAAGCAAGAAACTATTATCTTTGCAAACATGATACAGCAACGGATTACACAATATATAGAAAAGAATCATCTGTTTTCATCAGACAGCAAAATTCTGGTAGCATTGAGCGGCGGCGCCGACTCTGTGGCACTGCTACGTATTCTCCACACAGCAGGTTATCACTGCGAAGCCGCACATTGTAACTTTCATTTACGCGGCGAGGAATCAAACCGCGATGAATCATTTGTCCGCCAACTCTGCCTGAAATACAACATCAGATTGCATACCGCTGATTTCAACACAACCCAATACGCAGCCGAAAAGCATATTTCGATAGAAATGGCAGCGCGGGAACTCCGTTATAACTGGTTTGAAGAAATTAAAAATAAATACCGGGCCGATGTCATTGCCGTTGCTCATCACCAGGACGACAGTATAGAAACAATGTTACTCAATCTAATCCGTGGCACAGGAATCACCGGATTACTCGGAATCCGTCCTCGAAACGGAGCTATTGTACGTCCACTCCTTTGTGTCAACCGCAAAGAGATCATTCAATATTTACAAAACATTGAACAGGATTATGTAACCGATAGTACAAATCTGGAAGATGAATACACCCGCAACAAGATCCGGCTCAACCTCCTTCCACTTATGGAGGAGATTAATCCATCCGTCAAGAATAGTCTGGTGGAGACGAGTAATTATCTGAATGATGTAGCTACTATATATAATAAATGTATAGCAAAAACAAAAGCAAGAATAGTCACACCAGAAGGAATCCGGATCAGCAGTTTGTTAAAAGAAGCTGTACCCGAAACTATTTTATTCGAGACTCTGCATCCACTCGGCTTTAACTCCACACAAATCAAAGATATTGCAAACTCACTTCATGGACAATCAGGAAAACAGTTTGCCAGCAAAGAATGGAGAGTGATTAAAGACAGGGAATTTTTGCTACTGGAAGAAATCCGGTCTGAAGAAAAAGACATCCCCCCTTTTCAATTAATTAAAGAAGAGAAAGAATACACGTCAAATTTTCAGATTCCACGGGAAAAAGGAACAGCATGTTTTGACGCTGACAAGTTGAATGAAGAAATCTATCACCGTAAATGGCAAATCGGTGATACTTTTATTCCTTTCGGAATGAAAGGCAAGAAAAAAATAAGCGATTACCTGACCGACCGCAAATTTTCTATCAGTCAGAAAGAGCGTCAATGGGTGCTCTGTTGCGGAGAACGCATTGCATGGCTGATAGGCGAACGAATAGATAACCGCTTCCGTATTGATGAAACAACGAAACGCGTTGTTATTTACAAAATAGTCTGAGGCTGTTTCTGCTTCTTGAAACAATCCGATAATAAAGCCGCAAAAGGAGTATCATACACTTTTGCATTCCTAGGACAGACTTTCACGCAAGCACAGCATTTGATGCATTTGGTTTCATCTACATTTAGTTCATCGCCTTTTGTAATAGCACCCGCCGGACAATGAACCACACACAACCCACAATGTGTACACAGACTCTCATCTTTTACCCACGGAGTACGAGGAAGCGGTGTGCCACTTTTACGTAACTTGATAACCTTCCTCAAAAAACGAAATAAGGGGAAGAAAGGCTGCCTCGGGCGTTTGATAGCACGGACATCTATCGGATAAAGAGTATCCGGGCCGGTAGCCGTTTTTATTTTTTCTATGATCTTTTTCCCGAACTCCGTAGCCAGAGCCAGGTCCGAATCATTCGGACGTCCGGCAGCAATCGGATGTTCATCCGTACTATATGAATGCTCACCGATAAAAGTTGCGCCGGCAATCACTTTCAATCCGTGGGGAAGGGCGAAAGCGTCCAATTCCATTAAGGCTTTTTCATAAGCACGATTGCCATAAACCACAACCAACACAGTAGGTGTATCCAAGCCACGAATATTCTGCAAACGTTCCATTGCCAAAGGAGCTACACGGCCTCCATATACGGGAACTACGATAATAGCCAATGCAGATGCAGGAATTACAGCTTCCCCGGTAGTCTGCAAAGTGACATTAACAGGAAGAATATTTTTTATTCCTGTTCCGTGAACAATCGCCTCGGCAACTTGTTTTGATGTGTGTGTAGGCGAAAAATAAATTAAATGAGCTTCATTTACTGTCATACTATTTTCTTTTATGTAGCAAAGATACACTTTTACGTGGAAAAAAATGTTTGATTGTTCATGAAACCAAAAAAAATTATTATCTTTGCCCCGTTGAAACATTCTACGATTCAACATATACATCCCTAATTCAGAATAAAAAACAAAACGTATGCTTGCATATCTGTAGCCATAAGCTGTAGTAATGCTGTCCGTAATTCAGCAAAAAAAGAAATATTAATAACTTACCATACTATATGTATAACATTATCCAATTAAACGACAAAGATCTGTCGGAACTTCAAGTTATTGCCAAAGAGTTAGGCATAAAAAAAACAGACTCATTAAAAAAGGAAGACCTTGTTTACAAAATACTCGATGAACAAGCAATCGCCGGAGCCACAAAGAAAGTTGCCGCAGACAAGCTTAAAGAAGAACGCAAAGAAGAACAAAAGAAAAAGCGTTCACGCGTAGCGCCTGCCAAGAAAGATAACAAAGTAGTTTCCGCAACCAAGGAAGGAGAAGCTGAGAAAGCCAAAGAAGCTGCTCCTGCCAAGCCACAACAGCCTTCTAAAAAAGAGGAAAGTGCAAATAAAGAAAAAGAGACTCCTGCTGTTGAAGTTAAAGCAGAAAATACCGCAGCTCCTAAACGTAAAGTAGGCCGTCCGCGTAAAAATGCCGATGCAGCAGAGCAAAAAGAAGTTGAAAGCGTGAAAACTGCAACTCCTAAAGTAACGGAAGATAAAGTAGTTACTGAGAAAGCTCCTGAAGTAATAGAAAAAGCAGTCCCGGCACAAGCTCCCGAAAAGAAAACAAAAGCCAACAAACCTGCTGAAGAGAAGAAAGTAGTAGTGAAACCGCAACCGCAAAAGAAAGCCGAACCCGTTATAGACGAAGAAAGCAATATCTTATCCGGTGCCGACGACGATGATTTTATTCCTATCGAAGATCTGCCTTCAGAAAAGATAGAACTTCCCACCGAACTTTTTGGAAAATTCGAAGCCACCAAAACTGAACCGGCACAAACTGCTACCGAACAACAAGCACCACAGCCACAACAACAGGCTCATCAGCAACAACAGCAACAACGTCCACGCATTGTCCGTCCGCGTGACAACAATAATGGCAATAATAATGCTAGCAATAGTAACAATAACGCCAATAATAATAACAATAATAACTTCCAACGTAACAATAACCAAAATCAGAACCAGCAGCGTGTACCGATGCCGCGTCCTGCCCAGCCAAACAACGCGAACGAAAATCTTCCGGTACCACAACAGCAGCAGGAACGTAAAGTTATTGAGCGTGAAAAGCCTTATGAATTCGATGACATCCTTAATGGAGTAGGCGTACTGGAAATTATGCAGGATGGATACGGATTCCTCCGTTCTTCCGATTATAATTACCTTTCTTCTCCTGACGATATCTATGTATCACAGTCGCAAATCAAGTTATTTGGCCTGAAAACCGGTGACGTAGTAGAAGGAGTTATCCGCCCGCCCAAAGAAGGAGAGAAATATTTCCCGTTAGTAAAGGTATCGAAGATTAACGGACGTGACGCCGCTTTCGTTCGCGACCGTGTTCCTTTCGAACACCTGACGCCGCTTTTCCCGGATGAAAAGTTCAAACTCTGCAAAGGCGGTTATTCGGATTCCATGTCTGCCCGCGTAGTAGATCTTTTCGCTCCAATCGGTAAAGGTCAACGTGCTTTAATCGTAGCCCAGCCTAAAACCGGTAAGACAATTTTAATGAAAGACATTGCAAATGCCATTGCAGCCAATCATCCGGAAGTATACATGATTATGTTGCTTATCGATGAACGTCCGGAAGAAGTAACAGATATGGCGCGCAGCGTCAATGCCGAAGTTATCGCTTCTACCTTTGATGAACCGGCAGAGCGCCACGTGAAAATCGCAGGTATCGTATTGGAAAAAGCAAAAAGACTGGTAGAATGCGGCCACGACGTAGTTATATTCCTTGATTCTATTACTCGTCTGGCACGTGCATACAACACAGTATCTCCTGCATCGGGCAAAGTACTTTCCGGTGGTGTGGATGCAAACGCACTTCATAAGCCGAAACGTTTCTTTGGTGCTGCCCGTAACATCGAGAACGGTGGTTCACTGACAATCATCGCAACTGCATTGATTGATACCGGTTCTAAAATGGACGAAGTTATCTTCGAAGAATTCAAAGGTACAGGTAACATGGAGTTGCAACTCGACCGCAACCTGTCCAACAAACGTATCTTCCCGGCAGTCAACATTACCGCATCCAGTACTCGTCGTGACGATCTGTTACTTGATAAGACAACTCTCGACCGTATGTGGATTCTCCGTAAATATCTTGCCGACATGAATCCGATCGAAGCAATGGACTTCGTAAAAGACCGTCTGGAAAAAACCAGAGACAACGATGAATTCCTGATGAGCATGAACAGCTAATTAGCAGTAAACCATAAATAATGAACGGTGAACAGAATGCGTTATAATCGCAGTTTGTTCACCGTTTATAGTTTTATCACCCATCATTTATTCCAATTTTGTACAAAAAACTTTCACTTGCGTCCAAAACAAGTATTCCCCCCTTTTTTACTTTCCCTTTTTTCCTACTTTTGCTTCAAAATCAAGTATCACTTAATTCTAACCAAGAATGAAAACAATTTATCCTTTCATGGGATTGGCTCTTTGCGGCATAGCAGCCCAAGCACAAGAAAAGCCCAATTTTCTGATTATCCAATGCGACCATCTTACACAACGCGTCGTTGGCGCCTACGGTCATACACAAGATTGCACCCTTCCTATCGACGAAGTAGCTTCAAGAGGAGTTATCTTTTCCAATGCTTATGTAGGCTGCCCCCTCAGCCAACCGTCACGCGCCGCTTTATGGAGTGGCATGATGCCTCATCAAACTAACGTACGCTCCAACTCCAGCGAACCGATCAATACACCTATACCGGAAAACGTTCCGACATTAGGAAGCCTTTTTTCGGAAAACGGTTACGAAGCTGTACACTTCGGAAAAACGCACGATATGGGTTCATTAAGAGGATTCAAACATAAAGAACCGGTAGCAAAGCCATTTACCGACCCGGAATTTCCGGTCAATAATGATAGTTTTCTGGACGTAGGAACCTGCGAGGACGTTGTTTCCTATTTAAGCAATCCTTCGGAAAAACCTTTCATATGCATTGCCGATTTTCAGAATCCCCATAATATCTGCGGATTCGTAGGAGAAAATGAAGGAGTACATACTGACCGACCTGTCAGCGGCACACTTCCGGAACTGCCCGACAATTTCGATGTAGAAGACTGGAACAACATACCTACCCCGGTGCAATACATCTGTTGCAGCCACCGGCGTATGACGCAAGCCTCCCATTGGAGTGAGGAAAATTACCGCCATTACATCGCCGCTTTCCAGCACTATACAAAAATGGTATCCAAACAAGTAGAAAGTGTTTTGAAAGCATTATACTCCACCCCCGCAGGAAAGAACACAATCGTTGTTATCCTTGCCGACCATGGTGACGGAATGACTTCACACCGTATGGTGACCAAGCACATCAGTTTCTATGATGAAATGACAAACGTACCATTTATCTTTGCAGGTCCCGGTATCAAGCATCAGAAAAAACCGGTAGACCACTTGCTCACGCAGCCTACACTAGACTTATTGCCAACCCTCTGTGACCTAGCCGGCATTCCTGTTCCCGCAGAAAAGGCAGGAATCAGCCTCGCACCGACATTAAAAGGAGAAAAACAAAAGAAGACTCATCCATATGTTGTATCCGAATGGCATAGTGAATATGAATACACAGTTACTCCCGGACGTATGGTACGTGGCCCCAGATACAAGTACACCCATTATTTGGAAGGCAACGGAGAAGAACTCTATGACATGAAGAACGACCCGGGTGAACGTAAGAACCTCGCCAAGAATCCCAAATATGCCAAGGTTCTTGCAGAACACCGTGCCATGCTCGACGACTACATCACCCGGTCAAAAGATAATTACCGCAGTCTGAAAGTAGACGCCGACCCGAGATGCAGAAATCATACTCCCGGCTACCCCAACCACGAAGGCCCTAGCGCACGTGATATTATCAAAAGAAAATAAATTAGAAAAAAAGAGCGAAGATTCTTGTCAGTCTTCGCTCTTTTTGTTTCTTTTGCATAAAACCTTGCAAACAAACATCCGGTGAATAGAAACTTACACCACATAATTACTACAATTATAACGGTATTCATATCGGTAACATTGTACGCTGCACATACTAATGCAGAACGTCTGTCTTTATTACAGCCGCTTATTCAGTATGACCTTGCTTTTAACACCGGCGTCACCACAGACAGTATTATCTTATGGGAGAAGTTGTTAACACCTGAACTTGAAAAGCAGCAACGATACGACATCTTATTCCAGCTCAAAGCAATGGCGGTTCAGTCATCAATAACAGAAGGAAATATCAGCCTGGCTATTGACAACGCCAATTCAATGTATAAGAAAGCTAAAGAGATAGACTACCCGCTAGGAACAGCTCTTGCACTACGTGCAATCGGAAATACATATTTAAGCTCATCAACACCACAAGTTGCCATAGGTTCTTATGAAGAAGCAATAGAGATTATGCAACAGATACCCGAAGCCGACATCTATTTAAAAAACGCATTATCTCAAATGATACTTATTAAGCTCAATAACCGGCAAATGGCAGGAATTGAGAAAGATATCAACTACTTGGAAGCTCTTTGCGACAAAAGGCCCGATTCACCTTGCTATTTTTATCTTCCCTGTTGCCGTGCGTTTTATGAGATACAGTCAGACAAACTCCCTTCGGCATTGGAACATCTGCAAAAAATGGAGCGAATCTATGCCAAACATCCGTATCCATATTTTCTTCTGTTAATCAAATACTTATATGCTTCCTACCATATCGCCGCAAAAGAATATACCCAAGCATTGCAATCGTATGATGAATTACTGCCATACGTCAAAGAATCCGGTTCGTACAAAGACATACAGATATCACAAGAACGGGCAAAAGTTCTTTCATTAATGGGACGTATCGAAGAAGCATGTGAGGAATATGAAGTGATTAACGCACGCAAAGACTCACTTGACGCCAATAGCTATCTGCGCCAGATCAATGAATTGCATACTCTCTATCAGATTGACAAGAATGAATTAAACAACATAAACAGGCAAAAGAAAATCTTATATTGGAGCTGGTTTATTATCCTGTCTGTCCTCTCCTTAATTATATTCTTCATCTTCCGCATCAAAAGGAACAACAAACGTCTGATCCAATCGCAACAAGAACAAGAAAAAGTAAAGAAACAGGCAGAAAATTCGATTCGCACTAAAAGCCTTTTCCTCTCTAACATGAGTCATGAGATTCGTACTCCACTCAACGCCTTATCCGGCTTTTCCACCATTCTGACGGAAGAATCCATTGATGAAGAAACGAGAAAACAGTGCAATGATATTATCCAGCAAAATTCGGAACTGTTGCTAAAGTTGATTAATGACGTGATTGACTTATCCAGCCTTGAAATTGGAAAGATGACATTCAAGTTCAAAATATGCGATGCAGTAGGACTATGCAGAAACGTCATTGATATGGTGGAAAAGATAAAGCAGACCCATGCAGACGTCCGCTTCTCCACTCCTCTCGATTCCTTGGAACTACTGACAGATAGTGCCCGCCTGCAACAAGTACTGATCAACCTGCTTATCAATGCAACTAAATTCACCTCACAAGGCTCTATCACTCTGCAACTTGAGCAACAAACGGAAGATACGGCACTTTTCTCTGTCACCGATACCGGCACAGGAATCCCTAAAGAAAAACAGAAAAAGATATTCAACCGTTTCGAGAAGCTCAATGAAAATGCCCAAGGTACGGGGCTCGGACTATCGATTTGCCAACTCATCATCGAACAACTGGGAGGTAGTATCTGGATCGACCCCGATTACGAAGAAGGTTCACGTTTCTTGTTTACACATCCTATTGACAAAAGCGACCAAGGAAAGGAGGAAACAAGATGAAACGATTAATACTACTGCACATAGTCTGTTGCTGCTTTCTTGTCGGAAAAGCCGATTATGAAATGAACACGGACAGTTTGATACAGGTGTTTCAAAACCTGCCTCATGACTCAACCCGTCTTGTAGCTTTAAACAACATTATAAGAATAGAACAGAATAATCCTAAATGCATCCAGTTTTCGGACACTTTAATGAAAGAAGCATTGTTTCAGAAGAATGATAAATACGCAGGACTGGCAGCCTATTATCACCTATTGTACTATTATAACCACAACAAAACAGACAGCGTAGCGAAATGGATTACACAAATGGAACCACACGTCCACAAATCCGATATATGGGATTATTTCTTCGACGCCAAACGTTTCCAGATCGACTTGTACACTTACAACGAAGAATACGAGCGTGCCATTAGCGAGGCAAACAAGATGAAGCAACAAGCTTTCGAAAAAAACAATCATCGGGGACTGGTAGCCGCTCATCAGTGTCTGAGCAATGCCTACATCGGCAGTCAACGTTGGGAGGAAGGCATCAAAGCACTGGAAGAAGCCTACAAGCTACTTGCTCCGGACGCTAATCCGGTAGTTCGCATCTCGGTACTGTCGCAATTGGTATCTGTCACCAAAGAAATGAAGAATAACAGCAAGCTGTTTAAATACCTGCAAGAACTCGAAAGCACACTCTATAAACATATCAAGGAAAATCCTTCTCTTAAAGACGGTTTCTCTGACGTATTTCTGTTCAACGAATTGTTCTATGCTTATTATTACCTGAATACCCAACAGCCGCAAAGAGCCTATGAACATCTGGTGAAAGCTAAGGAATATCAGAACGAAAACAACTATTTCATGTATCAGGTACTTTATTTCGACACCTACGCCAGATATTACAAATATATCGGTGAATATCAAAAAGCCTCAGATTATATCGACACCACATTAGTCATGCTGAAAGACAACTATGCCAGCGACTATGCCGAACAGTTATTGGTGAAAGCTAAAATATGGGTAAAGGCCGGCGATAGCGAAAAGGCCGTTCCACTATATCAGAAGGCACTTGCCATTAAAGATTCCGCCTCCATGTCGCTTGCAAACAATCAAATGGAACAAATAAAGAGCAGTTATCAACTGGATAAAATCAATATGGAACAACAACGGCACAACAACCGGATTCGCCTCATCTTTCTGGCTGTGATTATCGTTGTTTTATTTGTATTATTCATTTTCATGTTCCGTCTGGCTATGGTACGAAAGGCATTGAAACGTTCGGAAAACGAAATCCGCAAAGCCGCCGCAACCGTTCGGGAAACGAATGAAATAAAGAACCGCTTTCTTTCGAACATGAGTTATAACATCCGCACTCCGCTCAATAACGTAGTAGGATTCTCGCAACTCATAGCGTGCGAACCGAATATTGATGAAGGAACAAGGAAGGAATATTCGAACATAATCCACCAAAGCTCTGAAAAGTTAATGAGACTTGTCAACGATGTGCTCGACTTATCACGCCTGGAAGCTCAAATGATGAAATTCCAGATACAAGTTTACGATGCTGTCGAACTATGCAACGAAGCATGTTATATGGCACGTATGAAGAATGAAACGACAGGCATCCAAGTCCGATTCTACACAGAAACGAAGTCACAGCCCGTCCGCACAGATACCACCCGCCTGACACAGATGATACTTAGCACACTGGTTTACCCGCATGAATACCAGCAAGACCAAAAACAGGAACGCGTCATCCATTTCATACTCAGCCGGAAAGATGAAATGCTTCATTTCCAAATCATTAATTCGCCGTTGGCGGATACTACCTTTGTCTCACAGGAAACTGTCATCCGGCACGAAATCAACCAATTATTACTGACACATTTCGGAGGAACCTATCAAATCAATACCCAACCCCCGGAGGGTCCGGAAATTGTTTTCACCTACCCGATCGCTTCCGATTCGGAATAAAGCGCTATCTTTGCAAAATGTAAACTTAAACGCTTAATATGTATACCAACAAACAGATTTGGAGTGTCAGTTACCCGATACTACTCAGCTTGCTGGCACAAAATGTCATCAATGTCACCGATACGGCGTTCCTGGGTCACGTAAGTGAAGTTGCCTTGGGAGCTTCTGCTATGGGCGGACTATTCTATATATGTGTATTCACCATCGCATTCGGATTCAGTACCGGTTCGCAAATCGTCATTGCGAGACGTAACGGCGAGGGACGCTACACAGATGTAGGTCCGGTGATGATTCAGGGAGTTATGTTCCTATTTGTAATGGCATTACTACTCTTCGGTTTCACCAAGGCTTTCGGCGGCAACATCATGCGGTTGCTGGTTTCCTCGGAATCAATCTACAAAGGGACAATGGAGTTTCTGGACTGGCGTATCTACGGATTCTTCTTCTCATTCGTCAATGTTATGTTCCGGGCATTGTATATCGGAATCACACGTACTAAAGTGCTGACCATTAACGCAGTCGTCATGGCATTGACCAATGTCGTGCTGGACTACGCACTGATCTTCGGGAAATTCGGTCTGCCCGAAATGGGTATCAAGGGAGCCGCCATTGCTTCCGTACTGGCCGAAGCCTCCTCTATCCTATTCTTCCTCATCTACACATATGTCACTATCGACTTAAAGAAATACGGACTGAACCGTCTGCGTTCGTTCGACCCTGCACTGTTGATGCGGATTCTCAGCATTTCCTGCTTCACCATGCTCCAATACTTCCTGTCAATGGCTACATGGTTCGTATTCTTTGTTGCCGTAGAACGGCTGGGACAACGGGAACTGGCGATTGCCAACATAGTCCGGAGTATCTACGTCGTATTGCTGATTCCAGTCAATTCACTGGCAACCACCACAAACAGTCTTGTCAGTAATGCTATCGGTGCGGGAGGTATCAAGCACGTAATGCCGCTTATTAATAAAATTGCGAGATTCTCGTTCTTTATTATGCTGGGGCTGGTAGCAGTCACAGCACTATTCCCGCAACTACTGCTGTCCGTCTATACCAGTGAGGCAGCACTGATTGCAGAATCCGTCCCTTCAGTCTATGTGATTTGTATCGCCATGCTCATCGCATCGGTAGCCAATGTTGTGTTCAACGGTATCTCGGGCACAGGAAACACACAAGCCGCCTTACTGCTCGAAACAATTACAATTATCATTTACGGCTCGTATATCATTTTCATCGGGATGTGGCTCAAAGCACCGATTGAAATCTGCTTTACCATTGAGATTGTGTACTATACCTTGTTATTGATAACGAGTTATATTTATCTCAAAAAAGCAAAATGGCAGAATAAAAAGATATAAATACAAGAGATTTTTGTACATTTGCAAGCTCAAATAAAGAGTAGACGGAAAAGTCCCTCTTTCGCCCAAGTAAATTGTAATTAGTAATTCGTAATTAAATAACTATGTTCGATAATTTAAGTGAAAGACTAGAACGGTCATTCAAGATTCTGAAAGGTGAAGGCAAAATCACCGAAATTAACGTGGCGGAAACGCTGAAAGATGTACGCAAGGCACTTCTTGATGCCGACGTAAACTACAAGGTAGCAAAGAATTTCACAGATACCGTGAAAGAAAAAGCTCTTGGACAGAACGTACTTACAGCAGTGAAACCAAGCCAGTTGATGGTGAAAATCGTGCACGACGAACTGACCCAGTTAATGGGTGGCGAGACTGTCGAAGTTGATATTGATGCCCGCCCGGCAGTAATCCTGATGTCAGGTTTGCAAGGTTCCGGTAAGACTACCTTCTCCGGTAAGCTGGCCCGGATGCTGAAAACCAAGAAGAACCGCAAGCCATTACTGGTAGCTTGTGACGTTTACCGTCCGGCAGCTATCGAACAGTTGCGTGTGTTGGCAGAGCAAATTGACGTACCGATGTACTGCGAACTGGAAAGCAAGAACCCGGTAGAAATCGCGCAACACGCTATCCAGGAAGCTAAAGCCAAAGGATACGACCTCGTAATCGTCGATACAGCCGGACGTCTGGCAGTAGACGAACAGATGATGAACGAGATTGCCGCTATCAAGGAAGCAATCAATCCGAACGAGATTCTGTTTGTGGTTGATTCCATGACCGGACAGGACGCTGTGAATACGGCCAAAGAATTTAATGAACGTCTGGACTTCAACGGTGTGGTACTGACCAAGCTCGACGGTGATACCCGTGGTGGTGCGGCGCTTTCTATCCGTTCGGTAGTCAACAAGCCGATTAAGTTTGTAGGTACAGGCGAAAAGTTGGACGCGATCGACCAGTTCCACCCTGCCCGTATGGCAGACCGTATCCTCGGTATGGGTGATATCGTTTCGTTGGTAGAACGTGCGCAGGAACAATACGACGAAGAAGAAGCTAAACGTTTACAGAAGAAGATTGCCAAGAATCAATTCGACTTCAACGACTTCCTCAGCCAGATTGCACAAATCAAGAAAATGGGTAATTTGAAAGACCTTGCTTCCATGATTCCGGGAGTAGGAAAAGCAATCAAAGACATTGATATCGACGACAATGCTTTCAAGAGTATCGAAGCTATCATCTACTCCATGACTCCGGCAGAGCGTTCCAACCCGGAAATCCTGAACGGTTCACGCCGCACACGTATCGCGAAAGGTAGCGGTACAACGATTCAGGAAGTAAACCGTCTGTTGAAACAATTCGACCAGACTCGTAAAATGATGAAAATGGTAACCAGCAGCAAAATGGGTAAGATGATGCCTAAGATGAAGAAATAAAAGATTTCGTTTCAAATTCTAATAAAGAAAGGAAGCCGGAAGCTTCCTTTCTTTATTTTTTTAAACCCCTCCTCTCCTTTCCTACATCTACTTTATGTGATTTTCTCCTTATAATCACATCAGCTCTGTCATTCAATTGTAATGATTACAATTTTACATAGATTTTATATGTATATTCATTTTTATTTGTTTACTTTGCAAAAAATAACAGAACAAAAGCACGAATATGCACTACGTCTACGTAATGGTATATATTTCACTGGCAGTTGCGATGCAACTACTTACGGGAAATTTTCCGGTTTCCTTTTTCGCCTTTCCGCTCAATCTTGTTTTTGCGGTGCTATGGCTTTTCTTGTTATGGATGTTGTATAAGGAATATAAAATTGCAAAATTTACCCGATTCCTCTATTCTTCCCAAGCAAGTATCCTATCTATCGGATTACTCATCTGCGGTTGCCTGATAATAGGTCTTTTCCCTCAACTATCCGATGCGGAAGCAAAAATGCGTGAAGGGCTTCCAGCCTTTTTAGGTTGCTATAACTTTATGACTTCCTGGATATTCATCGCCATACTTCTGTTCTTATTAAGTAACCTGGCAATGATTACCATTCACGCCTATCATTACCGCAAACAGGCACGTTGGAGATTCATCCTGAATCACGCGGGGCTATGGCTGGCTCTATTTGCCGGTTTTCTAGGAAGCAGTGACACACAGACTTTACGTATACCTATATATAAAGGTGAGCCATCACGCGAAGCATTCGACATGAACGGTGCATCGCATTATTTGGATTATGAAATCGAACTCAACTCTTTTGCCATAGAATACTACCCGAACGGGCGTCCTTCCCGCTTTGCCGCCAATGTACGTCTGGGAAATGAAAAAGCATTGCTTGAGGTCAATCACCCATACGCCTATCGGTTGGGAGAAGATATTTACCTCACCGGCTATGACGTAACGAAAGGCAACGAGAGTGAGTACTGCATCTTGCAGGTAGTAAAACAACCCTGGAAATATATAATAGTAGCAGGTATCCTGATGATGCTTGCGGGAGCTATTCTTCTATTCATTAACGGACCTAAAACAGATGATAAACTGGGATAATTTCTATGTATTTGCAGCAGTATCTATCTGCTTATGGCTGATAGGAGCAGTATTTGCCCTTCGCTCGTCAACAAGAAGTAAGACAGCAATCGGTTTTACGTCAGGCGGAATTATCGTTCTGGCCGTATTCATTACCGGATTATGGCTCTTCCTGCAACGTCCTCCGTTACGCACTATGGGGGAAACCCGTTTGTGGTACTCTTTCTTCATGGGCATAGCCGGACTACTGACTTATATCAGATGGCAGTATCGTTGGATTCTTTCTTTCTCGGCACTGCTCGCCACAGTCTTTGTCATTATCAATCTGATGAAACCCGAGATACACGACCAGTCACTAATGCCGGCTCTGCAAAGCATATGGTTCATTCCCCATGTCACCGTATATATGTTCTCTTACTCTGTATTGGGCTGTGCTTTTATAATCGCATTGACCGGGTTGTTCCGCCATAAGGAAGAATACTTGCACACAGCCGACAATTTGGTTTATGCGGGAATAGCATTCCTCTCCATTGGTATGCTGCTAGGTTCCCTTTGGGCAAAAGAAGCATGGGGAAACTATTGGAGCTGGGATCCGAAAGAGACTTGGGCAGTCATCACTTGGGCAGGGTATTTACTTTACGTACACCTCCGTCTTTTTCGGAAAACGGGACGGAAAACGCTTTATGTGTTGCTCATCATGTCCTTCCTGACTTTGCAGATGTGCTGGTACGGAGTAAATTATTTACCGGCGGCTCAACAAAGCGTACACTTATATAATCGTAATAACTAATCTAAAAAAACAAATGTGAAATGAAGAAAAGTACAAAACTAATTGTGGCACTGTTGGTAGTGGTAGCGGCATTAGCAGTCACTTATCGACTTATGCACCGCGTACCTTCTGCCGATCTGGAAGCAAATGCGCAGATGCAGCAGATTATTACGGATGCAGGATGTTTGAGATGTCATACCTCAACACCGGACCTACCGTTCTATGCAAGCATGCCTGTGGCCGGAAAAATTGTAATGGAAGACGTCAGCAAGGCATACCGTGCCTTCGACATGACCCAAATGGAGGCAGATCTGGAAGCAGGACAGCCCCTCAATCCGGCAGACCTGGCCAAAATAGAAAAAGTGATCCTCGACGGAAAAATGCCCCAGGCAAAATATTACCTTGTGCATTGGGGGGCTTCCTTCAATGACGCAAAAAAGGAAGTCGCACTGAACTGGGTAAAAAGTCACCGTATGGGAATGTATACGGACATTACAGTAGCACCGGAATTTGCCAACGAACCCATTCGTCCCATTGCCGATTCTATCGCAGTGGATGTACGCAAAGTCGTTCTGGGTAATTTGTTGTATCATGACACACGTTTATCTGCTGACAATACCGTATCATGTGCCAGTTGCCACGGGTTGGATACAGGCGGCGTGGACAACAAACAATATTCCGAAGGTGTAGGCGGACAGTTTGGTGGCGTCAATGCCCCGACAGTATACAACGCCGCATACAATTTCGTTCAATTCTGGGATGGCCGTGCCGGAACTCTTGCCGAACAAGCTGCCGGTCCTCCGTTGAATCCGGTGGAAATGGCTTGCGAATCATTCGACCAGATTATCGATAAATTGGCTGAAGACAAAGATTTCGTATCCGCATTCAACGAAGTGTATGCCGACGGATTGAGTGAGAAGAATATCACAGACGCCATTCAGGAGTTTGAAAAGACTTTGCTGACTCCCAACTCACGCTTCGACCGCTATCTGAAAGGACAAAAAGATGCAATCACCGAAAACGAAATCGCCGGATACGAACTTTTCAAGAAGTATGATTGCGCAACCTGCCATGTAGGAGAAATCCTGGGAGGGAAATCTTATGAACTGATAGGCGTACAGCACGATTATTTTGCCGATCGACAGGCAGAAATGACTGAAGAAGACAACGGCCGCTTCAAACAGACTCAAATAGAACGTGACCGCCACCGCTTCAAAGTGCCCGGTCTGAGGAATATCGAACTGACCGCTCCATATTTCCACGACGGCAGCATGGCTACTATGGATGACGCAGTCCGTGCAATGGCTAAATACCAGTTGGGCATCGATTTGCCACAACAGGAAGTAGATAAGATTGTAGCCTTCCTCCGCACACTGACCGGAGAGTACAAAGGACAGCTATTAACGAATAAGAATATGGAAATCTAATCAGGAAAAAGTCCTTTTTAGCCTGTTTCCGAACAGAGGCTCTATTTGCATCAAACGGAGGCTCTATTTGGGGTAAACAGAGGCTCTGTTTCACCTAAATAGAGCCTCTGTTTTTTTTGTATCCCGACAAAAACAACAATCCTTTTGGAGAGTTCAGTTATTTATTTTACTTTTGCCTATCACCAATAAATACTCTGAAAATATGACTCTGATAGACGGAAAAGCCATTTCCGAACAAGTAAAACAAGAGATTGCAGCCGAAGTAGCCGAAATTGTGGCTCAGGGCGGTAAACGTCCCCACCTGGCAGCTATCCTTGTGGGACACGACGGTGGCAGCGAAACTTATGTAGCCGCCAAAGTAAAAGCCTGCGAAGTTTGTGGGTTCAAATCTTCCCTCATCCGCTACGAAAGCGACGTGACCGAAGAAGAACTGCTTGCCAAAGTACGTGAACTGAATGAAGACAGTGACGTAGACGGATTCATCGTCCAACTCCCGTTACCGAAACATATCTCCGAACAGAAAGTTATCGAAACGATTGATTACCGTAAGGACGTAGACGGATTCCACCCTATTAATGTAGGACGTATGTCTATCGGACTTCCGTGTTATGTATCTGCCACTCCCAACGGTATCCTCGAACTACTGAAGCGTTACAAAATTGAGACTTCGGGCAAGAAATGTGTCGTACTCGGCCGAAGCAATATCGTCGGCAAGCCTATGGCTGCCCTGATGATGCAGAAGGCTTATCCGGGAGACGCAACCGTCACCGTATGTCACAGCCGCAGCAAAGACCTGATAAAAGAATGTCAGGAAGCCGACATTATCATTGCCGCTTTGGGACAGCCCAACTTTGTGAAGGCTGAAATGGTAAAAGAAGGTGCAGTCGTAATTGATGTAGGTACTACCCGTGTGCCGGATGCAACCAAGAAATCCGGATTCAAGCTGACCGGTGACGTGAAGTTCGACGAAGTAGCGCCAAAATGCTCTTACATCACCCCCGTACCGGGTGGCGTTGGTCCGATGACGATAGTATCGTTAATGAAAAATACACTTTTAGCCGGTAAGAAAGCCATTTATCAATGAGACATGCACTGTTTCTGATGATTTTATTTCTCTCCCTGTCCTGCACCTCCCGGTCGCAGGCAAGGAGAGATTCTATTAATACCTTATCTGATACTCTGTCGACACCCGACAGCATCATGTCTGCCGACACCTTGCGGCTTCTTTTCGTAGGCGATCTCATGCAACATCAAGGACAGATCAATGCTGCACGTACCGCAACAGGGACTTATGATTACTCCGCTTGCTTTGAATACGTGAAAGAAGAAATTGGGAGTGTAGATCTTGCCATAGCCAATCTGGAAGTTACTTTGGGTGGAAAGCCCTATAAAGGTTATCCTGCTTTCAGCGCACCCGACGAATTCCTCACCGCCATTCACGACGCCGGTTTCAACGTACTGGTGACAGCCAACAACCACAGTCTCGACCGCGGAAGATCAGGATTGGAACGTACTATTCTTCTGATCGACTCTCTGAATATCTCTCATGCCGGTACGTACACCAATGCCGAAGAACGCGAAAAGAAATATCCACTCCTGTTAGAAAAGAACGGATTTCGTATCGCCCTGCTCAACTATACGTATGGAACCAACGGAATCGCCGTTACTCCTCCCAATATCGTGAACTATATTGATACGGCTATTATCGCCAAAGACATCGAAGTGAGCAAGACACTGCATCCGGATGCCATTATCGCCTGTATGCATTGGGGAATCGAATATCAATCCCTTCCTGATAAAGAGCAAAAGTTCCTTGCCGGCTGGCTTCTTCAAAAAGGAGTAGACCATGTCATTGGTTCACATCCGCACGTTGTCCAACCAATTGAAGTCCGTACGGATAGCCTGACAAATGACAAACATCTTGTCGTATATTCTTTGGGAAATTATATTTCCAATATGTCCGCCCGCCGTACCGACGGCGGACTCATGGTAAAAATGGAACTGGTAAAGGATAGTACCGTCCGCCTCAACAACTGCGAGTATAGCTTAGTATGGACAGCACGACCGGTTCAATCTGAGAAAAAAAATCACCAATTACTTCCGGTAAACTTACCGATAGAGTTAGTTCCTTTAAAAGCCCGTAACTCGTTGAAAATCTTCACGAATGATGCGCGATCCCTTTTCAGCAAGCACAATCGGGGAATAAAAGAATACACTTTTTATAAAAAAAAGTAATAGAATTCTTTGGAGATTTAAAGATAATATCTATCTTTGCACCGCGTTAGAGAAACGCAGACATGGTGGATGTAGTTCAGTTGGTTAGAGCGTCAGATTGTGGTTCTGAATGTCGCCGGTTCGAGTCCGGTCTTCCACCCCCCTCTTTTTAACAATAAAAGAAAATCTTCATAAGTTAATAGCTTATGGAGTTTTTTTATTAAAAGAGGATTATTCAGAGAGATGAGTTTAGATTAACATAAAAGAATATCTGCCCATAAATATTCTTATTCAACTCATATAGCAAAGTATATGCGTTGAACATTTTGAGTTAATTTATCACTATATATTAAAGAATTATTCTAACTTTGTCGTTCGAAACTAAATAAATAGTGCATGTAATGAAACATCAATTGCTCCATTACAGCACATCAAACAGAAAAATGAGTTATTCGTAAACCGACCGTAACACATTAACTGTTTTCAGATAAAAAATGAAAGACCACTTCTAGTCTAAACAGAATAAGTATCTTTCCAACAGAACTATCGATAAAGAATCATTTCCACTTATAAATAAAGAATGCAAAATAGTAATCTTACCATAGAAGAACACAATGAGAAGGTTTTGAGATATCTCTTTGAAACCTATTTCACTCGCTTGTGCCAATTTATGCATACTTATTGGGATAACCAGCAGGAGATCGAAGAAGAAGTTATGGACATTTTCATCTATTTGTGGAAACATCCTGAAAAAATTGCTCCTAATCTTTCTATCAAAGCATACCTTTTCCAATCTGCCCGTAACAAATGCCTTAATCTTATACGTAACCAATATAAAACCCTCCCACTGGAAGAAGTGAAAGATTCCATAAGCCTAGATGAATCGACTTTTCTTGAAGCCCAAGAGCTACACGATCTTATCCAACGAGCCATTATGGCTATTCCCGAAAACTCACGTGAAATATTCTTGAAGAGCCGAGACGAGAATTTGACCAATCAGGAGATAGCCGATAAAATGAATATTTCCATAAAAACAGTAGAGAAACACATTACCCGATCGCTAAAAATAGTAAAATCCATCATAGGAGACTCATATATTTATCTCATTTTCTTATAATAATAAAATCAACAATTTAGTTCAAATCCAAGGCTCAGTTTGAAAACTTGGGGGAATTAATAAAAATTCCTATCTTTGACGCATGAAACAGAAACACCAAGCCCCCTACTCCTATGGAGATGTTGAGCTTGTTCCTTCCTGCGGGCGTGCTTGATTATTTTGACCTGGTTAACCATGTCTCTCAAGAGACTTGCTTCATTCTTTTTCTTGAGGAAAAGCCTTCCATTCCTCAAGAGTATTCCCATTTGCACCTACATTCCAAAGGCTTCTTCCCAGAAATAGAAATGCAAGACTTTCCTATTCACGGCAAGGCTGTATATCTACGCGTCAAGCGCCGTCGTTGAGAAGACCCGGAACAGGACAAACTTATAGTCGTGATTGAAACTTAGTGGCCTCCGGTACTCACACAACAGCTGAATTCGGATTTTTTTTTAAAACGTTACTTGGACAATCATGTGGTTAGTTGCCAAAGTGTAGCAGAACATTACTGTATGGATGGCAAGCAACTCCAGCCCCAATACAAAGAACATTTAAGTGGTTTCAATAATTGGAATCAGAAGGAACATGCTAAAGACTTTATTCTTTATCCCCAAAATATAGATTATCATTTATGTATTGATGAAACGGCTTTAAGCAAAGGCGAACACCAATTGGGATAAGCATGATCGAAAGGGTACCATTGTAGCTGTTGTAAAGGGAACTAAAGCAGAGGATGTTATCAATGTGCTTTTCAAAATAGATGCTAACAAGCGCAACCAAGTAAAGGAAATCACACTTGATATGGCTGGCAATATGCAGAAAATAGCAAGACGTTGTTTTCCCAGAGATATGCAGGTAGTGGATCGTTTCCATGTTTCAAAATTGGTTTATGAAGCTGTACAAGACCTTAAGATCGCTTATCGCTGGCAAGTAATGAAGGATGAGAACAGGAAAATCAAGGAAGCTAAAGTCAAGGGGGAAAGTTATGAACCTAAAGTGTTTAGCAGATACACTCAGACAGTTGTGAGCCAGAAGCCGGTACCTGCTGTTTAAAACTCCGAGTAAGTGGATTTAAACCCAGAAGGCAAAAGCCAAAATACTCTTTGAACAATTCCCGGATATAAAATCTGTATACTGTTACGCACTACAATTAGGGAAGATATTTTCAGACTATACAGATAAAAATGTGGCTCGTGCAAAACTGTCACTTGAATATAATGAAATTGAGGAGTTTGGCTATGATACATTCACTATTGTTGCCAACTCCATTGAGAAGCATTACAAACGAATATTAAACTACTTTGTGAACAGAAACACAAATGCTACGGTGGAAGCTTTTAATACAAAAATTAAAGCATTCAGAGCATCATCTCGCGGAGTAGTAGATAAGAGATTCTTTCTGTATATATTAGCTAATGTGTATGCATAAAGGGGAATTAGCAAATGGGAATCCCACAAGAATTACAATTGAGCCAAATCTAGTCAAGATGAATAGAGCGAAATGAAAGATAAAAAGGACCTCTTTGACAAACAAAATCCTGATTTCAAGAGCAATTTATTAAAGTCTCTTATATACTTTCATGTTACTTTTCCTTTTACAAAATTAAGTTCTAGCGATAAAAGAACTCACTTATCCTAATATTTCGAAATCAATATCTTTAAAATTCTACCATATAATTAGAAAAATTTCTCATTTACCGTAGGGGTATTCTTGTTTTTGGTGTTATACTAGCAAACACCTCTAAAAACAATTGAAATGAAAAAACAAATACCTTGGCATTTAATCATTGCCCAATTAGAACAAAATATAACCCCTGGCGAAAAACAACAACTTACAGAATGGCTGTCCAATGATCAACATCGTCAAGCCTATGATGAAATCTCCGCCTTGTGGAAAAAAACACAAGAACGAGCCAAAAATTATGCACCCCAACCTGCTCTATATTGGGAACAACTCGCCCAAAAACTTGAGCTTCCTTCAACTCGAAAGAAACACAAAGCACATCTATCCATTAAATCCTTATACAAGATAGCTGCCTGTGCAGCCATCTTACTATTTTCCGCTCTCTCTTATTATCTCGGCTTCGAATGGTACACTCCCAAAGAAATGCCAGAACAATGTTACACAAACTTGAGTGGCAAGTCACAAATTACACTACCCGATGGAACACTAGTATGGTTACATGCCGACACAAAACTAAGCTATAAAACAGACTTTCAAAAGAAAAGTCGTACCGTTACTTTAGAAGGAGAAGCATACTTCGAAGTTTCAAAGGACAAAGACAAACGTTTTATCGTTCATGCGGGTGAATTAGATATAGCCGTATACGGTACTAAATTCAATGTGTTTTCCCGAACGGACAGTAACAACATAGACATCAACTTGCTAGAAGGTTCTGTAGCAGTAAAAGCAGCAACCGGTAAAAAAGAGCTCTTTCTACAACCCGGAGAAGCAGCCGTTTACAACAAACAAAGCCGTAAAATATCCATTGCTAAAGATGAGGTCAATATGAATGCTGCATGGGCCATGCCGAAAGTATATTTCCACAATCGCTCCTTAGAACAAATATGTGAAGTCTTATCTAAAAGATTCGATGTGGAAATCGAGTTAGCCCCAGAACTCAAAGAAAAATATGTCTATACATTTACATTACATGATGAAAACATTTCCGAAATACTGGAACTCATAACGAACATCCATCCGATAAAATACCATTTTATTAATAATAGATCGATCTATATTAGCCAATAAAGTTATTAACCTTAAAATAAATAATGTTATGTAGAATAAGAAACAAAAGACCTTCCAAGATTTGAATGTATAATATACCTGAAAATCTTTTATTAAGACAGTATTAATCAATTGGGGCTGTATTTAGACAAACAGCCTCAGTTAATCAATTAATCAATTTATGAGATACACTTTTTACTTAGTTATTTTTTTGTGCTTTTTCTCAATCAAAACAATCGCCCAACAAAGTGGTAAAGAGAAAATCAGCATATCTTTTCAGAATATTTCTTTAAAAGAAGCTATGCAAGAAATAGAAAAAGTTTCGGAATATACATTTTTCTACGATGCAACAGAATTAGATCTAAAACAGTCGGTGAGCCTTACTACCAACAATGAGGAACTCCGCTTAGCCCTCCACAGAATGTTTGAACCGACCATGATTGCCTTTAAAATTCAAAAAAGGCAAATCGTACTAACCACCAAGCAAATAGAAGTCACCAAAAAGGGAGCATCAAAAACAATTAGGGGAACGGTGACAGATGAAAGCGGTGAGCCCATCATCGGAGCCTCCATCTTAGTAAAAGGGACGATCAACGGTGTTCTCACCGACATTGACGGAAAATATACCATTACTGCCAAAGAAGGCGAAACGTTGGAGATCCGCTACATCGGGTATAATAGCGTAGAGCAGACTATTAAAGGAAAGAATATTATAAACGTCATCTTAAGCGAATCTAATGTCAGTCTAGATGATGTAGTTATCATCGGCTATGGTTCACAAAAGAAAGAGAGTGTGGTTTCTTCCGTAAATAGCATAAGCCCGGCAAACATCGCCATGCCTACTCGCAGCCTGGCAAACACTATTGCCGGTCAAGTGGCTGGCGTGATTGCCATCCAACGTTCCGGTGAACCGGGTAATGACGATGCTCAATTCTGGATTCGCGGACAAAGCTCTTACATGGGAGGAACAAGCCCACTCGTATTAGTGGACGGAGTACCCCGAAGTATGAATGACATTGACGTGGATGAAATTGAATCATTCACCGTATTGAAAGACGCCGCCGCAACAGCCGTATACGGTGCCGAAGGCGCCAACGGTGTCGTGCTCATTACTTCAAAGCGCGGTAAAGCACAAAAAACCGTCGTTAACTTCAACGCGCAATTTTCTATTGTGACCCCTACCCGTATGCCAAAACTAATTGATGCCTACAACTACCTATCGCTTTATAACGAAGCAGAATGGAACGACAAAGGAAATCCAGGAGATTTGTCGAACTTTTTCGGAAGTTATAGCCAAGAAATCATGGAAAACTATAGGTTAGGAGTAGATCCAGACTTATATCCGAATGTGAACTGGATGGATTTGCTCTCAGAGCATACTACCAACCAACGTTACACTATCAACTTCAGAGGAGGATCCGAAAAAACGAAATTCTTTGTGTCAGGCGCTTATTACAAAGAAGATGGTATATTCAAATCCAATCCGACTGAAAGTTATAACGCAAACATCGGTTTACAAAGATTTAACTTGCGTTCTAATGTGGATATGGATATTACTTCAACCACTCAGTTATCAGTAGATTTAAGTGGACAGTATAAAACGAAAAATCAACCGGGCAATAATTCAAGTACACTATTCAGTGCATTAACACGCTTTCCGGTACACTTGGTTCCAATGTATTACTCAGATGGTTCGTTATCAGACCCCATTGGTGCTGCCAGTGGTCGTTACAATCCATACAACTTATTGAATCACAGTGGATACATAAAAAGCTGGGACGCATCTTTACAATCCAAAGTGGCATTAAACCAAAAATTGGACTTTATCACCAAAGGACTGTCTGTCAGAGCTTCTTTAAGTTTTGATGCCGATTTTACATCAACCACTAAACGCACAAAAACACCTCAAACCGTTTTTGCTACCGGACGTGACGATCTGGGTAACCTTATTACACAAACTATTCAAAATCCTTCGGCACTAAGCGATCCAACCTATTCTGCTAGTGGTGGTACAAAAAAAATTTACATCGAAACCTCTTTAAATTACAAACGTATGTTTGCCCAAAAACATGACGTAGGTGCTATTGTGGTATATAATCAAAAAGAAACACAACACCAAAACGTAGCCGGACTACAGCTTCTGCCTTATAGAAAGCAAAACTTCGTGGGACGTGCCTCTTACGGTTATGATTCCCGTTATATGATAGAAGGTAGTTTCGGTATGACTGGTAGTGAAAACTTTGCGTCCGGACATCGTTGGGGTTTCTTCCCAGCTGTGGGTGCTGCATGGTATATCAGTAACGAGAAATTCATCCGAGAAACCAAAGCGAAGCACATTATCTCCAAGTTGAAATTGAGAGCCTCTTACGGTGTCACCGGTAATGATAATATCGGAGCAAGTAACCGTTTCCCATATAGAGAAAAATTAGATGCGGCAGGAAAAGATTATCAATTCAACATGAATATAGGTGCCTCTGGCGGAGTATCAGACCCAGGATCGACCGGTATCATCGAAAGTACATTTGCTGCACCTGCACTAACTTGGGAATTGGAAAAAAAGCTTAACATCGGAGTAGACATTGGATTATTCAACAACCAAATTGACATCACTGCCGACTATTTCTCCAACAGACGTGACCATATACTCATTCGACGTAAGACAGTTCCTGCCACTACCGGTTTTAGAGTAAATCCGTGGCAGAACTTCGGTATCGTAGATAATAAAGGCTTTGACGCCAGCATCACTCTCAATCATAAAATCGGTGATGTAAAGGTTTCCGCCCGCGGTAACATCACGTATGCCAAGAACACAGTAGTGGAATACGACGAAGCTCCCCAAGCGGAAGATTATATGTACTTCACCGGACAATCTATCGGACAACCTTTTTGCTATATAGCAGATGGTCTCTATACACCAGATGATTTCAACATCATTCAAGATAATAATGGTGCCAATATTTATACGCTAAAAGACGGTTTACCAAAACCGGCCGCCAATGTTTCTCCCGGTGACATCAAGTACAGAGACTTGAACAATGATGGAGTGATAGATAAGATGGACCAGACATACAAAAACGGTTTAAACTCAGCCAACCCTGAAATTGTATATGGATTCGGACTGAACCTAGAGTATAAAGGCTTCTTTGCCGGAATCTTCTTCCAAGGTGTTGGCAAAGCAACAACCAATCTCCTGTCTAGCGTAGCTAACATTATGCCATTCTATAGTGGAGTAGATTCTTCTTCCGCACGTATAGAAGCATTGGATAGATGGACGGCTAGTGATCCGTATAACCAGAATGTAATGTTTCCTCGTATGCATGCTACAAAATACGACCACAATAACCAAAAAAGTACATGGTGGTATCGTAACGCCAGTTTCTTACGCTTGAAAAACGTAGAGTTTGGATATAATTTTGACAAACAGATGCTTCAGAAGCTACGCATGTCAAATATAAAATTATTTGTACAAGGGACTAACTTAGCTGTATGGGATAATATTAAACTGTGGGATCCGGAATTAGGCAACAGTACATCAGGTTCCACCTACCCCATTTGCGGAACGTGGACTATTGGTTTGGAAGTTACATTTTAATTTAAAAAAAGATGAATATGAAAAATATATTTAGAAAATTAGTATATATACTCACTTTAAGTGGTAGTCTTTTTGCCATGACTGCTTGTAGTGACTACTTAGATGTATCAAGCGAATTGGCAGATAATTTAGATCTCGAAACTGTATTCAACACCAAAGCATATATGCAGAGATGGCATAAGAACATCTTTAACTGTATCGCTCGTTATGACGAGATGGGTGGCGGCGTGAATGGAACCACTGGAGCTTTTACCGGAGGCTGGAATTTATTGGCAGGTGAAATTACTGCCAGAGGTGGATCTGCTTATACCGCTCTTCCCAATGGTTTCACTTCAGACAGCGCTCCATTTCATCGCTGGGGAGCATTGTATAAAGTGATTCGCCAAGCCGCTATTTTTATTGAAAATGCAAAACCGTTAGGTAACATTGAAACCAGTACTTCTGCTGACTTCATCTCCGAAGCCGATGTAAACCGAATGAAAACAGAAGCACAATTCTTTATTGCCTACAGCTATTTTTCGTTATTCGAACTGTATGGTCCCGTACCCATTGTTCAAGAAATAATCGATCCGGACAATACCAATATCCCTGACTATCCACGTGCTACAGTAGATGAGATGCTCAATTACATTGACCAACTTCTGGTAGAAGTGATCGATTCCGGTAATTTACCAGAAACAACCTTCGTATCCGGTGGTCAATCTACGGGAGACCCTACCAGTCACAACAATGAAAAATATAATTTAACAGAAATAGTACGCCCCACCAAGACGCTAGCGTTAGCACTACGAGCCAAATTATGGGTATATGCTGCCTCCCCCCTGTTCAATGGCGGATATCAAGAAGCTATGCAACTCCAGAACCCAGACGGGACACAAATTTTCCCAGCTTATGATGCTAATAAATGGGTTACTGCCAAAAAACATTTAGAAACCTTCCTTGAGTATGTACATTCTATGGGTTATGCATTATATCGTGATAAAGATGATAATGTCCATAAATCAATTTATGAATTGTATCAATACTATACAGATGAAATTATATGGGCCACTCCCTATAATCACTATTATAGCATCGCCAGCAATATGGAACCACGTACTAATCCCAGAGATTTGGATGGAACAAGCGCATGGGGAAATGTCGGTGTGTTCCAAGAAAGCGTAGATGCATTCTTTACTGCAAATGGCTTAGAAATCGAAGAAGATCCAGAATACTCGGAAACAGAATTTGCTTCCCTGAAAAATATCACCAACGAAGATTTGCATACAGATCCCGACATCAATAGCATGTATCACAATCGTGAACCACGTTTTTACGCATCTGTCGTATATCAAGGAAGAAGTTGGCATGTACAACCACAAAACAAGCCGAACTATACGGTAGGCTTTGCCAAAGGGCAAGGATGTGATCGCTCCAAAAATGAGAACCCTTGGACTGGATATTTATTATACAAATTTAAAAACAGATCCATGCAGTATTTTACAAGAGCCGCAAGTGGAGGAAAACCAGCAGTTGTAAAACAATGGTCACGTCCGAATATCTTAATGCGTTTAGCCGACTTTTACTTATACTATGCTGAAGTTTGCAATGAAATAGATCCCTCTGATCCAAAAATAATTGAATATCTGGATAAAATCCGCAAAAGAGCTGGTATACCAGGATATAAAGAACTAGCTAATAACGGCATTAAGAATATCATTGGTGACCAAAAAAAACAACGATGGGCAATTCAACGCGAACGTCAAGTCGAACTTTTCTGTGAAGGTCAACGCTACTTTGACATCCGCAGATGGATGACCGCTGATGACAAAAATAACAAACGCGACCAACAATTATTTAGAACAGGCATGGATATGACCGCACCTTCTTCTACAACCACAGGTTCAGGTTCCTTCTATAACCGTGTAATCGTAGAAACCAGAGCTTGGACACGTGCTATGTTACTTTATCCGATACCATATAATGAAATACAAATGGCGGAAAACTTAAGACAAAATCCATTATGGTAAGAAAAATAAAAAGATATGATATACAATAAAATTACATACTATCTTTTAGGTTTCTTATGCTTATGCATGTATAGTAGCTGTAAAGATAATGATAACCAAACGGGAGATAGTTGGATATCCGGAATACCAAATCAATGGAACGTTGGCAAAGAAGGAGGACATAAAGAGTTCTCTTTCATCTTGACTTCAGATGTACCAGCCGATAGAATCGATTGTACAGTACCCAAAGAGGCTGACAACTGGTGTGAAGCCACTATTTCCGGAAACAAGCTATATGTTATGGTTTTCCGTTCATACGTTGAATGCGAACGCTCCACAAACATCACTATCAGTTCTCCCGGCAATAAAAACTTCCTGATTGAAATTAATCAGGAAGCCGGTAGTAAAAGCGATGACATCAAAATCAAAGTATTAGCCGGAAAAGCAGACACCGAAGCTACCGTTAACGATTCTAAGGGAAATCCACTGACTATCCAAATGAGTTATGACGGCGACTACAACACTTATTTTCAATCTATCGAAGGAGTCGACGTGACCAAGACCTTCCGAATTGTTTATACTTTGGAAGAAGGGCATACGCTAAATCGTATCCTATTAACTCCACGTGCTGACAATAGTCTGGGCGTATTTAGTAAGTTTGAAATAGAGGTTTCCACGACTGGTATGCCTGCCTCTTTCATCAAAGTGGCATCTATAGAAAGAGAAGAAGGTGATCAATCGCCACTGAACTTAATCTTGGACACACCAATAAAGGAGGCTAAATTCGTACGTTTTTTAATACAACCCGGCTATCAGAACAGGATTAGCTGTGCAGAAATGGAGTTTTTTGAAGAAAGTAAGAATAAATTTGACTATACATCCATATTCTCCGATGCTTTATGTAGTAGACTGAAACCCAGAATCTCAAGTCATGAAATCAAAAATATGCCCGAGGGTCCCGTACGCGAAACAGCCGAACAGTTATTGAAAGGTACATACAAATCCAATTATCGACTGGCAACGTATAGACCTTATCAAGACCCGACAATCATGGCCACCCAAAACAGAACAAAGAAATACAGTTTGAGAGATAACCCGACTGGTATTTATGCTACGCCCGGAGAGAAACTATTCGTTGCCTTAGATGATGTATACGAAGGAGCTGACATTTCTATATTGGTACAAGATCTGAACGGAGGATATGCTAATAGTAAAACATATCATTTGAAAAAAGGGCTAAATGAAATCACAACTTCCATTGGAGGATTGATCTATGTATTGAATCATGTAGAGGACAACATACCTTTACTATCTTCAAATGACACACAAAGAAAGATAGCAGAAAAATCAGTAAAAGTCCATTTTATAGGGGGGAAAGTGAACGGATATTATGACAGTCAAAAAAACACTATTGCTGATTGGACCAATATAATAAATAACGCTCCCTACCAAGACATCGATGTGTTGGGCAAGTATGCACATATCACATGGAAAGTGGCTGACTTCAGAAGTTATAACACAAACATTGAATCGGTATTAAAAAAGTACGATCGTTTGGTCTACTTAGAACAAGAGTTCTTAGGGCTGGTCAAATATAATAAAATGTACAATAATCGTATGCATTTTGCAATTGACTATAAGACAAACAGTCCCAATGCCAGCAATTTCCGAACTGTATACCTCCCCAGTTATGCAGAAGTTTTTTGTGATCCCGACCGTTTTGAAGCTCGTTTATGGGGACCGAGCCATGAAGTGGGACACTGTAATCAGATCAATCCCGGATTTAAATGGATAGGGATGACGGAAGTAAGTAATAATTTGCTAGCTCTGTATGTTCAAGAGGCATTCGGGCAGCCTTCCAAACTATTGGTAGACAAAGGTAATCCCATGATAGAAGATGGAAGTCGTTTCTATTCAGACAACGAATATCTGAAAATTGAAAATTGGTATCAGGTGGCCACAGATTATATCGTCAAAGGAAAACGCTCATACTTCCTTCCCAGTATAGATCCCAGTAAAGGATATGAGACCAAGTTGGTACCACTTTGGCAACTCAAACTTTATTTAATGGATGTCTTGGGTAAAAAAGAATTCTATCATGATTTGTGTGAGTATTACCGAACGTATGAAGTCCCTGATATCGACAAGTTGACCAATGGAATATTGCAACTCGACTTCGTGAGACAAGTATGCCGAATATCGGGAATCAATTTAATCGATTTCTTTAAACAATGGGGCTTTTTGACACCAATAGATGCAGTCATAAAAGACTACAGTTCAAAGAAAGTAACTATCACAAAAGATCAGATCAACGATCTTATTATCGAAATCAACAATGCCAATTATCAAGATGCACATCAAAATGTACATGAGATAACAGAAGCAAATATGAATAATTATAAATAATTGAAAACATGAAAAATATATTCAAATATCATCTATTTCTGATTAGTATCTTATCACTAGTCATAATCGGCTGCGACGATGAAGTAGTTTACAACAACCTCAAAGTGAATGACTTTGAAATAGTAGAAGCCAACCATGAGCAGGTTATACCAATAGCGATAGGCTCTACACAAGCCGTTCGCATCAAATTGCTTCCCGTTGCTTCTATTGATAAAAGTAACTATCAACGTTTTACCTATTCCAGCAGTGATGAATCCATATTCACAGTGAATGGAGAAGGCATAATAACAGGGGTAAAAAGAGGGGAAGCTACACTTACAGTGCAGTCCGTATCTAACAAAAATCTTGCGAAAACTTATACCATACGTATTCTTCCGAATTTAGTAACTTCTATCGAGCTCCCATTGGATTATCAAAACTACAAAATGGTGGTAGGAGATGTATTGGACTTTAAAGAAATCATTAACGTATTACCTGCCACAGCAGATGACTTGACAGTCACTTATACATCTTCTGATAACAGTATAGCTTCTATCACTGACAATGGAATATTAACCGCCAAATCAGCAGGCAGTGTTGACATTGTCATAGAAGCAGCTGATGGAGGTGGAGCATCGGCAATATGCAGCATCAATATAGCAAGCGAACTTACCGGAGACTTTCCACGTACTAAATGGACAATAACAACCTCACATGAATTTACACCAGATGGTAGTACTGGTGCTCCGGAAGATATGTTGGATGACAATTTCAATACATTCTTATCTATCAAGAAACCGGGAAAGGCAGAACACATTCCAATCGGTTCAATTCTACATTTTACTATTGACTTAAATGCTACCTATCCATTCGATTATTTCAGATGGGGACATCGGGGTAACAATACTATAAGCGGATTACGCGTATCCGAAGTTGAACTACAAGGCAGTAATAACGGAGTAGATTTCGACATATTAGAAACAGGATTAGCAATTGATATTTCTTCTTCTGTCAAAGAATACACCGTTAACTTGCAACAAAGCTATTCCTATCGCTATGTACGATTTATTATGACGGGGTACTTAGCCTCTCCATCCAGCGCTGTACAAATCTCAGAAATTAATATCGGAAAGAAAGAAGCCAATGAAAACCGATAAAAAAACTTTCAGAAAAAACGCTATACAAAAAATCTGATAAGTCTATCATTCAGTCATCTAGAATATAATGAAGGATTTGTTTATATTGTACATACATGTATCTTTATCGCAAAAACAGATCTATTTTTTCATAAAAACATACCTATGAGAAGAATATTAATTAGTACATTACTTTTATTATCTGTATGGATCACCCATGCAAACAACAAAAAAAGCGGAGTAAAAGAACGCGAAATCTGGGTCAGCACATTAACTAAAATTGCAGATCCTGTGGTTACCAATCTAGCAAATGGAACTTTACGAGCTAATATGCCACAAGAAGGGTTAGACAAACGTCGCCTATTCTCCTCGCATTTAGAAGCAGTAGGAAGAACCATCTGTGGCATAGCTCCTTGGCTTGAGCTCGGCGAAGACGACACTCCGGAAGGGAAACTACGTGGAAAATACATCAAATTAGTAATAAAAGGTTTAGCCAATGCTGTTAATCCCGAATCACCAGATTATCTGGATTTCCATACTCCTTCACAACCGCTAGTAGATGCTGCTTTCCTTGCACAAGGGTTACTTCGTGCTCCTCAACAGATATGGAGGCATTTGGACGAAGTGACGAAGGAACGAATGATTATAGAACTGAAACGTTCACGCCGCATCAAACCCTTCCAAAACAACTGGCTGCTATTCGCATCAATGATCGAAGCTGCACTATTGGAGTTTACCGGCGAATGTGACATGGAACGACTGCTCACAGGCGTATATGCTTTCCGGGACAAATGGTACAAAGGCGATGCCACCTACGGAGACGGTCCCAACTATCATGCGGATTATTACAATAGTTTTGTCATCCATCCTATGCTGACAGATGTTATTTATTATATATCTAAACACAAACTTGGAGATATCGAAAAATTTGTCCCCACACAAATGAAGCGCTTTACACGTTATGCAGAACAACAAGAACGACTGATTTCTCCAGAAGGGACATATCCTGTCATCGGACGCTCCATTGTTTACCGTACCGGAGTATTCCATGCGTTAGCACACGCCAGTTTACTACACAAGCTTCCCGATTCTGTCAAACCAGCGCAGGTACGATGTGCACTCACCCTTGTCATCACTCGCCAATACGCCTCTCCAAACACATTTGACAAGAATGGTTGGCTACGTATTGGATTCACCGGAAGTCAAATCATGATGTCCGAAGGATATATTAACACCGGAAGTTCTTACCTTTGCCTAACCGGATTTCTAGCGTTGGGACTTCCTTCAACAGATCCTTTCTGGACTGCCCCATTCACCCCATGGACTAACCTAAAAGCATGGGAAGGAGAAGAAGTAAAACGCGATTATGCTATATAAATATAATTCACAACAATTTTCATACACCTCATGAAAAAGTTTTTTTTATTCATACTCTTACTTTACTCTGTCGGAGTAACCATAGCTCAAACAAACTTTAATAAAGTTGAAATAAAAAATATCATGCAACGAGTTGCCAACTGGCAAATAGCCAATCCTAACAAAGGGGCAGAACATAGCGATTTAGACTGGACACATGCCGTCTTATATGTAGGTATATTGGATTTGGCTGAACTCATGGAACAAGAAGATAAAGACAGTTCCTATTACAAATGGCTACTACGCATCGGACAACGCAATCATTATCAAATCGGAAAATGGATGTATCATGCCGACTTCATTGCTGTCGGACAAGCTTTTATCGACCTTTATTTAAAATATGGAAATAAAAAAATGATTGCCCCGGTTATGGCTCGTGCTAACTGGGTGGTAGAAAACCCAGCAGAAACAAGCCTGGAATTAAATTACCAGAAAGTAGAAACATTAGATCGTTGGTCGTGGTGCGACGCTTTGTTCATGGCACCTCCTATATACGCAAAACTGTATGCGCTGACAAAAGACATCAAGTATCTAGACTTCATGAACAAGGAATACAAAGCAACATATGATTACTTGTATGATAAAACTGAAAATTTATTTTATCGCGATTGCCGTTACTTCGAAAAAAGGGAAGCAAACGGTCAAAAAGTTTTCTGGGGACGTGGTAACGGCTGGGTACTAGGAGGATTAGTCGAAATACTGAAAGTTTTACCGAAAGATGAAAGTTTACGTACTTTTTACCAAGATCTCTTTGTCACATTAGCAACTCGCGTGGCACACTTGCAAAGCCCTGATGGTTATTGGCACGCCAGTTTGCTCGATCCCGCTTCTTACCCTTCACCGGAAAGCAGTGCAACCGGTTTTATCGTTTATGCACTCAGCTATGGTATCAATGCTGGGTTGTTGGACAAGCAATCATTTCTCCCCATTGTCGAAAAAGGTTGGAAAGCTCTTGTCGATGCAGTCAATGTAGAAGGAAAATTAGGATATGTACAACCCATCGGTGCCGATCCGCGTAAGGTGACACGTAACATGACAGAAGTGTATGGTGTAGGAGCATTTCTAATGGCAGGATGTGAAATTTACAAAATTGAATAAATTTCACTATATTTGTGCCATATTAAACTGAAATTTATATGGAAAATAACAAAAAATTAACCAGAGCTTCCGCCGGTAACCGAATGGTTGCAGGGGTATGTGCCGGAATCGCCGATTATTTCGGCTGGGATCCCACCCTATTAAGAATCGTCTATGTATTAGCAACAATCTTCACCGCTTTTGCCGGAATCATCATATATATCATCCTATGGATCGTAATGCCGGAAAGAAGACCGGGAGATGGATATGAGGACCGTATGAACAACCGATTACACTAAAAATAAACGTCGGCAGACTTGAGTGAGAACACTGCAAGTCTGCCGGCGTTTGTCATTTCTATTCTTGTCTTGCAGAAAAAGGAAGCGGGAATTTCTTACCCGAAACTAATACAGTTCCAATCCGAATTCTTCTTTCAACTGCATCAATGCCTGATTCTTTTGAGACATCATCTGGAACTTCTCCACACGACCTACTGCACGAACCGTTTCTGTCGGTGCACTTACCCGTACCGTCATCACCACTTTACTATTCTTCAACCGGCCACGGAGATAATCCTGCAACTCAGGAATCAATGCCGTAAAGTCCTTTGCAGCAATCTCATTATCCACTACAATTTCAAAAGTGGTAGAGTTATTGAGCAACACCGGACGAAGCACCTGCATGCGTTTTGCGATAGCCACCTGCTCTTTCGGCAACTGACCTGCATACTCCTGCCAATAATAATTCAAATCCCGTTCATTGAAGTTAGAGTCTTGTTCCGGTTGCTGCACTCTGGGAACATGAGCTACAGTTGCATTCTGCGCGGCCTGATCACGCTGCGGATTCTTGATAGATACGCCCAGGCTGGACATCTTCATCACCGGAACCTTTCGTTCCTCTTTGGCAACCGAAGGAATTCCTGCGCCCGGCAAAGGAGCGGATGAAGTCGTATTCGTAGCAGAAGGCGATACAGGCCTTGCCGTCGTAGCCATCTGCGGCTGCCTGTTGGGAGTGACATTAGCAGTAACCGAAGCCGGTGACGAATGAACAGGAGCCTGCTGTACAGATGAAGCGGAAGCTACCTGCGACGGCTGAGCGGCGGCAGGTTGTGAGAACACGGGTTTTATAGTCTGTTTAGGGCTACGCCCACCACTCACATCATCCCCCTCGGTGGTAAGCTGCGCAACCTGTATCAAGGTCAGTTCCACCAGCAAACGCTTGTTCTTGCTGATGCGGTAATTCAAATCACATTCGTTACAGAGCTTCATCGCCTTATACAAGAAAGGCAACGGGCATTTCTGCGCCTGTTCCTGATAACGTTGGCGGATACTCGCTCCCACCTCAAGCAAAGGAAGTGTTACCGGATCTTTGCCTACCAACAAATCGCGAAAGTGAGAAGACAATCCGGTTATAAAGTGACTTCCATCGAATCCCTTATTCAACACATCGTTGAAAAGCAACAACGCATCACTCACTTTATTGGCAAGAAAGCAATCCGTCAAACGGAAATAATATTCGTAATCAAGTACATTCAGGTTGTCAATCACGCTTTTATACGTGATATTTCCTCCGGTAAAACTCACCACTTGGTCGAAGATAGACAATGCGTCGCGCATACCTCCATCTGCTTTCATGGCAATCACGTTCAGTGCTTCCGGCTCTGCTGAGATTCCTTCTTTCGAAGCAACATACGAAAGATGATTCACCGTATCTTCCACACTGATACGATTGAAATCATAAATCTGACAACGGGAAAGAATGGTCGGAAGAATTTTATGCTTCTCCGTCGTGGCCAAGATGAAAATAGCATGACGGGGAGGTTCTTCCAGCGTTTTCAGAAACGCATTGAATGCAGAAGCCGAAAGCATGTGTACCTCGTCGATGATATAAACCTTATACTTGCCAATCTGTGGCGGAATACGCACCTGCTCCACCAGCTGACGAATATCGTCCACCGAGTTGTTGGAGGCTGCATCAAGCTCATGGATATTATACGACCGCTGCTCGTTGAAGGCAACACAAGATTCACACTGGTTGCAAGCTTCACCGTCGGCAGTAGGTGTCATGCAGTTGATTGTTTTGGCGAAGATACGTGCACAAGTAGTCTTTCCTACCCCACGCGGTCCGCAAAATAAATACGCATGAGCAAGTTTCTGAGTAGCAATTGCATTTTTTAGCGTAGTGGTCAGCGCCCGCTGTCCTACCACCGATTCGAACGTGGAGGGACGGTATTTACGGGCCGATACAATATAGTTTTCCATATCCGGGATTTTCTCTATTTTTGCTTTGCTTGCAAATGTACACAAAAAAGTGATAAGTAATAAGGGATAGAGAGAGAAGTTTTGAAGCAGAAGCGATAAGTTTTTAAGTTATTAGTTTTATCTTTGCGGAGATTAAAAAGATTAATTATGGGTAAACTAATCAGTATCTGGGAATTTATATGCCGACGCAAGTATCTTATCACTATCGTCGCATTTGCTGTCATTATCGTTTTTTTGGATGAAAACAGCCTGCTTCGCCGTCTTGGATACGAACGGGAGATCAGCCAGTTGAAAGAAGAAATAGAAAAGTACCGGGCGGATTACGAAGAGAATACCAAGCGCCTTAATGAAATAAGTACCAATCCGGATGCTATCGAACAGATCGCCCGCGAAAAGTATCTGATGAAGAAACCCAATGAAGATATTTACGTTTTTGAAGATTAAAGAATGAAGCAACTAGTACCCGCCCTCTTTGGCGTAGGCGCCGTAATGGCCCTCACAGGAGCAGCCGTATTCATTACAGGCTGGATTTATGCACCCTACATATATACTATTGGAGCCGGATTCATTGCACTGGCACAAGTAAACACCCCGGTAAAAGGGAAAAGCAAGACACTGAAACGTCTCCGTGTTCAGCAGATATTCGGAGCACTCGCTCTTATACTGACTGGTGCTTTCATGTTTACCACACGAGGCAATGAATGGATTGCCTGCCTCACTATTGCTGCCATACTCGAACTCTACACCGCCTTCCGTATTCCACAGGAAGAAGAAAAGGAAAGGGCATAAAAAAAACCTGTCCAAAACTTCACAGCCTAGAACAGGAACATTATAATTTACATATTTCTAATATAAACAATGAAATCTCTTTTATAAGAGAGAAGCTAAAAAAAGTTACTTATTAGCAGCAGGTGAATATCTTGCATTCAACCCGTCTACGATTTCTTTTGTGATATTGAACGCGCTATCAGCATAAAGCAGATTATCAAAACCTGTATTACTGAAAATCAAGCTATATCCATGTGTCTTATTATATTCTTTCAAGAAAGCATTGATAGAATCACGGAACAGCAAACTGTTCTTATTGTTTTCTTCCATTAAACCGTTTTGAAGTTTGTTACTCAACTCTTGCAAGTCTTGTTCCATCTTAGCCAAACGATTGTATTCTTGTTGAGCTCTATCCTGTGACAGGAAAGCACCGTTTTCATACTTCTTCTGGAAGTCTTGTTTTTCCTTATTCAAAGCAGTAGCTTTCTGATTCAGTGTCATACGAACGTTTTCGCTCTTCTTCACCATTGCCTCATTCAAGTCAATACAGAAGTTATATTTAGCTAATAGCGAATCTATTTCAACATAGGCGATTTTCATTCCTGACAGTTCGGCATTCACCTGAGCCGGAGTTGTTGAAGTTTGATTGTCAGTTTTGCCGGCACATTGTGAAAATAAAACAATAAACGCAAGAGCAGCCAAACCGTTCATGAGGTAGTTCATTCTATTCATAATTTAATAAGTGTATTGTTTTTAATAATTTAATTCATACTATCGTTCAAGGCTTTTTCCAACTCATCAATAGAAAAACGTGGCTTCTTCTGTGCTTCGCGATCTTGAGACTGTGCACACCCAATCCCTTTCTTACGCAGCGCTTTATTCCCACTCACATGACCGTTCGGGAACTTCCCTCCCTTCGTAAAGAATACTTTCACCCCTAATAATACCAGGGAAATAGCAACTATTAACAAAGTTATCAGTATAGTCTCAACCATTTCTATTAATTTTGTGAGTGCAAAGATAGGCTTTAATGAGATATGAGTTCAGATAAGCCAATCAAATTAACCATATTTAGCAATAGAAGAAGCCAAAACCACTCTTCTATTCCTATTATAAAATAGAAACAGCATGGAAAAAAAAGATTTGAAGCCGGCCGGCGTATTCAAGTATTTCGAAGAAATCTGCCAGGTGCCCCGCCCTTCGAAGAAGGAAGAAAAAATGATTGCCTACCTGAAGGCATTCGGAGCAAAACATAACCTGGAAACCAAAGTGGACGAAGCCGGTAACGTACTTATCAAGAAACCCGCTACTCCGGGAAAAGAAAACCTGCAAACTGTCGTACTGCAATCGCATATCGACATGGTGTGTGAAAAGAACAACGACGTTCAACACGACTTCCTCACCGACCCCATTGAAACAGAAATTGACGGTGAATGGTTGAAAGCGAAAGGTACCACCCTTGGAGCCGACAACGGTATCGGCGTAGCCACCGAACTGGCTATTCTGGCCGACGATAGCATTGAGCACGGTCCGCTGGAATGCCTGTTTACCGTAGACGAGGAAACCGGACTCACTGGAGCTTTCGCCCTGAAAGAAGGTTTCATGAGTGGTGACATCCTGCTTAATCTCGACTCGGAAGATGAAGGTGAGATCTTTATCGGATGCGCCGGAGGTATCGATTCCGTTGCAGAGTTTACTTATAAAGAGGTTGAAGTTCCCGCCGGATATTTCTTCTTCAAAGTAGAAGTGAAAGGATTGAAAGGAGGACATTCCGGTGGTGACATCCACCTCGGACGAGGCAATGCCAACAAAATACTGAACCGCTTCCTCACCCGCATGGCTACCAGACATGACCTGTACCTCTGCGAAATCAACGGTGGTAACCTGCGCAACGCCATTCCTCGTGAAGCATACGCAATCTGCGCGGTTCCCGAAGACGCCAAACATGACGTCCGCACCGAACTGAATATCTTCACCAGCGAAGTAGAAAACGAGTTATCCGTTACCGAACCGGACTTGCGACTAGTCCTTGAATCGGAAACTCCCCGTAAAACAGCTATCGATCAGGATACCACCGCCCGTCTGCTGAAAGCTCTGTATGCAGCCCCTCACGGTGTTTATGCCATGAGCCAGGACATCCCCGGACTGGTAGAAACGTCTACTAATCTGGCTTCTGTCAAGATGAAACCGAACAATGTCATCCGTATCGAAACCAGCCAACGCAGTTCTATCCTGTCCGCACGCGACGACATGGCAAATACTGTCCGCTCCGCTTTCCAACTGGCAGGAGCCAATGTTACCTTCGGTGAAGGTTATCCGGGCTGGAAACCGAACCCACATTCAGCTATCCTAGAAGTGGCTGCCGAATCATACAAACGTCTATTCGGCGTAGATGCCAAAATAAAGGCGATTCATGCCGGACTGGAATGCGGTCTGTTCCTCGACAAGTATCCGACGCTCGATATGATTTCTTTCGGCCCGACCTTGACAGGAGTTCACTCTCCTGACGAACGGATGCTTATCCCTACCGTAGAGAAATTCTGGAAACATCTGTTGGATATTCTGGCACATGTACCTGCCAAAAAGTAACGGACAGATAAGCCACTATAAAAAAGGAGATTGTGGTCGTAGCAGAAAAAGAGCAGCTATGGCCATAATCTTTTTTGTTATGGGCTTCTGCACCCTCTCCTTTGCACAACAAATCCGTTTCAGAGTTGTAAGTTGGAATGTAGAAAACCTATTCGACATACATCATGATTCGTTGAAAAACGACCGTGAGTTTCTTCCCGATGCCCTCCGTCATTGGAATTACACCAGATACAAGAAAAAGCTGACTGATATGGCGCGTGTCATTACTGCCGTCGGCGAATGGGAACCTCCGGCATTAGTCGGGTTATGTGAGGTAGAAAATGATACGGTACTTCGCGACCTCACCCGCCGTTCTCCTTTAAAGGAATTGAATTACCGCTATGTCATGACCGACTCTCCCGATTTAAGAGGCATTGACGTAGCATTGCTCTATCAACGGGATTTATTCAAGCTCTTGTCTTTCCGTTCTGTCTCTATTCCGCCCCTGAAACAGTTTCGCCCCACGAGAGATTTGTTGCACGTCAGTGGTTTGCTACTGACCGGAGACACACTGGACGTATTTGTCTGCCACTTGCCAAGTCGTTCCGGCGGAGCAAAAGAATCCGAACCGTACCGCCTTCATGCAGCCCGAATACTGTACACAGAGGCTGACAGTATTCTCAACATACGGCTTCATCCACAAATTATCATTATGGGAGATTTCAATGACTATCCGACCAATAAATCTATTCAGAAAATACTGGAAGCAGAATCTCCTCCGCCAACTGCTCCTTCTCCTTTAAAGCTTTACCATTTACTTGCCCGAAAAGCCCAATCCAAAAATTTCGGTTCATACAAATATCGGGGAGAATGGGGATTACTCGATCACCTAATTGTATCCGGTTCTCTACTTAACCCAGCAAACAGTTTTTCCACAAGCGAAAACAAAGCAACCGTTTCCAACCTCCCTTTTCTATTGACCGAAGATAAGAAATATGGCGATAAGGAACCTTTCCGCACCTATAAAGGAATGAAATATCAGGGGGGTATTAGCGATCATCTGCCAATATATGTCGATTTTAATCTGATACTTTATTAATTAAGACCATAAACCTCATCCCAGCATACCTCAGACAAGGGATTATTCTCACCATAGCGAGAAAAAATTCTCATCGTAATGAGAAAAAATTCTCACCATGATGAGATTTTTTTCTCATCATGGTGAGAATACTTTGAGAATATAATCATTCAATCCGAATACTGATAAACCTTCAAATCGAACTTAGGAACCATTGCCAGTAAATGGTCGAAGATATCTGACTGGATACGTTCATATTCTTTCCAGACCTTATTGCGGGAAAAGAAATATACCTGAATAGGCACACCATACATCGTGGCTTCCTTCTGACTGATAATTAAGTCCAAATCCTGATTCACCACAGGCAAACTACACAAATACCGTTCAATATACACACGGTAAACCTGCGAATTGGTAGGCACGACTCCTGCCTCGGGTTGATAATCTGCCATTAAAGGTATTTCTTTTCGATAACGGTCGAGCATTTCCGGCGTACAGAATTGGAGGGTAGTCAAGTCCAGGGTTATATTCTTCATCACCCTTCGTCCTCCCGATTGCACCATTCCCCGCCAGTTCTGAAAGGGGCTGCTGACCAGAGTATAAGGCGGAACGGTAGAGATCGTATTATCGAAGTTCTGAATTTTGACTGTATTCAACGTAATCTCCTGCACCGTACCATTAGCTGCGCCGGAAGGAAGCGTAATCCAGTCTCCGGGACGAACCATATCATTGGCAGACAGCTGAATGCCTGCTACAAAACCCAATATGGAATCCTTGAACACCAACATCAGAATAGCTGCCGAAGCACCTAATCCGGCAAACAGGCTGGCCGGAGACTTATTCACGATAATAGCAATAATTACAATTCCTCCGACAAAGAACAAAAGTACCTGCAACACCTGAATGAATCCCTTCATCGGGCGGTTCTTCATCGACTCCTTTCCATCGTAAATGTCCATTATCATCAGCAAAATCCCATTAACTGCCAACAACAAAGAAAAGATGATGTAAACGGCACAAGCTTTCTGGGAAATAAGCAATAAATCCTTGCCACGAACAAAAGCCATTGGCAGCAAAGCATAAACCAGAAAAGCCGGGATCGTATGAATCAGATTATGAAACACCTTACGCTTCATCAACAACGTGTTCCAAAGATGTGGTTTCCGACGGGTGTATTGCTTCATTCCTCCTATAAGAATCGCCTGACACAGATAATTCAGACCGATAGCAATCGCTATCATCAGCAAAGCAATAATAGTTTCATCAAAACGATCAGCTACCTTCGGGTCTATTCCCCAATCTATCAGGATTTTGTTCATCCACTTTCCTAAATCTACTACTAGCATAACTTCTGTCTTTTTTAATTAATAACAGTAAAAGGTTCATTTGGTTTAATAAAAAAAAGACTGGCGTCTGATTCACGAGAAATCAAGACCGCCAGTCCTCACTGCTACTCTCTAAGCATATCTTTCAATGATGACAACTCCGTCAGGGGGTTATCTTCACTCCTATTTCATTCATTTCCACTTTTGCGGTTGTTGCGGTAGGCGTAGTAGCCTCCAACTTAATATAGCGTGCCTGCACTTTCTGACCGAAAGCAACGGTCTGCGGCAACGGGTTATGCATAATATTACTGAACTCACCGTTGGTAGGAACTTCCTTCCAGTTCTTGCCGTCCGCACTCACAAAGAATTTATAACGGAAAGCCATTGTAGGTTTTGCTTCCGCTTTCAATGGAGCATAGGTAAAACTGGTCAATGTCACCGACTTGCCCAAGTCAATCGTCAACGGCGAAGCAGCGACCTGTTTCCAACCGGTACGGGGCAGGTTGTTCCAATCTTCACCCTGAACGGTTGCCTGCAAAGGAGGCGCATAATAAGCAGCCACTTGATTAATGTGAGCAGTCAGACGACATTCATCAATCTTCACCCGCAGCCTGCCGGCTTTTACCGCCGGAAAACGCAGCATACGCTTATATCCGATTGTCGTGCCTTTACCAACTTCTTTCCAACCGTTATCCGTCAGAGCCTCAACGGTAAAAGCCTCTACCCTCTGCCCTTTCGTTATATCTTCCTGAAGCATTACAACATTGATTTCCGACTTCGGCTTCAAGGAATAAACAGCTTCACTACCCGAAGTGGCATTCCAGTAGTTTCTTCCTTTTTTCACCCGGTTGTCAGCAAATATCTGTTGGCGGTAAGCTGCAAATTCTTTCAGACGATTCACATCCGCCTCACTTATCAAGCCTTTACGATCGGGAGGAATATTCAACAAGAGCACGGAATTATAGCCTACCGACCGGAAATAGATATCCGACAGATGTTTCAAAGACTTTACTTTGCTATCTTCCGCCTCATGATAGAACCACCCCGGACGGATAGACACATCCACTTCCGACGGATACCAGAACAGCTCCGTGGCCTTCTCCAACATCTTACGGCTTCCTAAGTCCGCCGCTTTACTAAAGACACCCAGGCGCTTGTTGTTTTCCGCCGAACGGGCATAAATTCCCGGAGTGAGCACAGTGGCATTCCATTCTGTTTCACGTCCCAGTCCTTTCTCATTTCCTACCCAACGCACATCATCGCCCATAATTGCCATAACAGCTTTGGGTTGCAGGCGTTGAATCGTTTTATAGAAAGCGTCCCAGTCATATACTTGTTTCTTTCCGTTCGGTCCTTCTCCATTCGCACCGTCGAACCAGACTTCGTGCACTTCACCGTAATTGGTCAGCAGTTCCGTCAACTGGCGGATAAAAAACTCATTATATCGGGGAGAATCTCCATAACATTCCGCGTTTCTGTCCCACGGAGAGAGATAGACTCCGAACTTCATTCCATACTTATCGCAGGCTTTCCGGAGTTCTTTCACAACGTCTCCTTGTCCGTTCTTCCAAGGAGAAGAGGCTACGGAATGTTTGGTGGTGGTCGTAGGCCAAAGGCAGAATCCATCGTGGTGTTTCGCCGTCAGAAGCACCATTTTAAATCCGGCATCTTTAAGGCTGCGCACCCATTGTTCGGCATCCAGTTCCGAAGGGTTGAAAAGTGCAGGATCTTCTTTTCCGTCTCCCCATTCGCGTCCGGTAAAAGTGTTGATACCGAAATGGAGAAAAGCGGTCAGTTCCATTTGTTGCCAGGATAACTGTTGGGGAGTAGGTATCAGGCGCGCCGCCATATCTACTTTCTGTTCAAGAGTCGCGTTCGGGGGAAATTCAACGTGCTTCACATAATATTCTTCTGCCTTTTGTGCCTGAACACTCAATGTTATGACAGAGGATAATAATACTGCGGTCAGTAGTTTGTTCATGATATAAAATTTAATTAATACTGATAGTGCAAAGATAACGTAAAGGTGTGAATTTCACTACTTTCATAGAACATTTCTGACAATATTCAGAAAAGCCAGTAAAATCCACACCTATTATATATAATCTAATAACCTATTGGTTCAACACTTATTTTACCGGATAAAGGGTAAATTCAAAGTGCTGTTTCTTCAACGGAACCAAATATTGCGGCAATACACCGGGACCACAAGTAGCTGTTCCTACACCAGCCTGCTCTGCATCCAAGTGCACGGTCAACATTCCATCACGTTTCAGGTCATTGATATGACGGGCTTTCTCTAATAACACATCCGAGAAAGGAATGATACTAAACTGGAAAGCACGGTTTGACTCGACAAAGATACCTGCACCGGAGTGATCCGTAAACTTCGCCCATCGTACATCAGTACGATTACCCGTGGATTGCGGAGTGACATAATAGTGGAACATACGTTCGGGGGTTGTCTGATACAGTCCGATTCTACCAGATTGGTTACGGTCGGCATACGTTTCATTGTCACCACGTCCCAAATAGGAAACTTGGTCATACATATCAGCCACGCGGAACGTTACCCCCAAGCGAGCTATTGATTTCACAAGTGCTGTATCCGGTTCGAAAGTAGTGCTCACTTTCAATGCGCCATTCTTATCCAGTGCATAGATGAAGTCAGCCGTACCAACTTTCTGCCCTTTCGCGTTGAGTATTTCAACACGGGCAGTTGTTGAGGATTTGCCTTCTTTCAGTGATAGGGCTTTCTGGGTAATATTATCCAGTCCTGCTTTACGCCACAGACGTGCTCCGTTTCTATCACGGTTATCATTATCCGTAGCCGGACGAAAAAGACTTAATGTCAATGGAGTAGATAACAGCTCTTTGCCGTTCAGACTCAACGAAGTCAGAGCTCCTGTTTTTTTATCAACGGTAAATGTTGTTTCACCTGCTTTTTGCGGACGATGAGCCGTAGAATTCTTATTGCCGGAAAGTACAAACTGGTCATAAGCCACTTCCCAGTCTTTATCTATCATCGGGGAATCCTCTTTGCGGGTCCAGCTAACGTTCAGATAAGCCTCACGGTCCTTTTTCGAAAGAGTCACATTACCCAACTGTATATCTATGGTAGCGTGCGGTTCACAATCCAGCACTTTAGTCCCTTCTGCCAGTTTCTCTCCACTATCGGTTGTTACATTCCAATGGAATATATATTCATTCAGATTAGAGAAATCGTACCAGTTCTTGATACGAAGTTTCATGTTCTTCCGGTCAAGTAAAGTGGTCTTTATATTCTGATACACTTTCTTCACTTCGAGCAGATGCGGATGTGGTTCACGGTCGGCACCGACCAAGCCGTTACAACAGAAATTACCGAAACTGGGAATTCCTTGCGGACCATAATCACCACCGTAAGTCCAGTACCATTTCCCGCTCTTGTCTATTTCGCGGAAAGATTGGTCTACCCAGTCCCATACGTTACCGCCTTGTGCCATAGGCTCGCTTTCGAAGACATCCCAATATTCCTTCAGGCCGCCGCAACTGTTACCCATTGCATGCAGGTATTCACAAAGGATGAAAGGACGGTAAATGTCTTTCTTCGCTACATACGCTTTTATTTCGTCTACGCTACGGTACATACGGCAGTAAATATCCGTATTATAATTCAGTTCGGCACGTTCATACTGCACGGGGCGGGTCTTTTCTACAGATTTCAGCCAATCATAAGTACGTTCGAAGTTAATACCGTTGCCAGCTTCATTTCCTAACGACCAGATAACTATGGCCGGATGATTCTTGGAACGTTCGTACATCCGGTGTGTACGGTCCATGTGGGCTGTCAGCCAAGTACTGTCTTTGGCAAGGGAGGCGGGACCGTAGCCCATACCGTGAGATTCAATATTGGCTTCATCAATCATATACAATCCGTAACGGTCACAAAGCTGATACCAGTAAGGATGGGTAGGATAATGTGAGTTCCGAACAAGGTTGATGTTATGTTGTTTCATCAGTTTGATATCCAGTTCCATTAGTTCCTTACTTACCGTACGTCCGAGTAGCGAATGTTCGTGGCGGTTGGTTCCCTTTACCAATACCGGAACGCCGTTGATACAGAAACGTCCGTCCTTGATTTCCGAGGTACGGAAACCAACTTCACATCCGGTCAGTTCAGTGACTTTACCTTGGTCGTCTTTCAGTTCGAGCACGAGTGTATAAAGGTGGGGATGTTCCGCATCCCAGGCTTTCACATTTGGAATCTTCTTTTCATCAAATGCTATGAAATTACTTAATCCGCGGGATTTAATTTGAATAGCGTCCTGCAAGACAGCTTTACCCGAATCATCTTTCAATGTATACGCAATAGAACCGGTAGTAGAGGAAGGTCCTTCCACAGTTACTTCCAGTCCGAAGATACCGTCTTTGTATTTATCTTTATCCAAAGAAGCATTCAATTTATAGTCGGCAATGTACTGTTTGGGAGTACTGTACAAGTAAACATCACGTTCGATACCACTCAAACGCCACATATCCTGGCATTCGAGATAAGCACCCGCACTCCAACGGTATACCTCCAAAGCCACTACATTCTCTCCATCGTTCAAGACATCCGTGATATCCCATTCGGCATTCGTTTTCGAGCCTTGGTTATATCCGAGCAGTTTCCCGTTCACCCATACGTAATAGAAAGAGATAACACCTTCACAGCAAAGTACTACCCGACGTCCTTTCCAGTCGGCAGGCACTTTAAATGTGCGGCGGTATGAGCCGACTTCATTTTCTGCATAAGGGACCAACGGCGGATTCTTCTTAAAGTTGAACATTTTGTCGTCAAACTCATACGTTTCGTTGACGTAGATAGCTGTACCATACCCTTGACGTTCCCAATTGCCGGGAACATTGATATCCGCCCAACCTCCGGTATAATAAGAAGGCTGATAAAAGTCCTTCGGACGGTTATCGGGATTCTTCACCCAATGGAATTTCCATTTTCCGTTCAGGGTCATATAAAAAGGAGACTGTTCGTATCCGCCCGGTTTTTCAATATCGGAAGCATTGGCGTAAGGCCATACATAGGTATGAGGAGCGAGTTTATTCAGTCCTACCGCATACTGGCTCTGCCATTCGGGCAACGGTTGTTCCTGCGCCGAAGCGAAGGTAGCAGTCAGTCCTGCCAATAAGATTAAAAAGGTTCGTTTCTTTAAGCTAATGTTCATAATTATTATTTTTAACGACTAGACTCTTATTCTATCATTACTTCATCAAAATAGATTCTTGCTTCCTGATCGGGACGGACATGATCTTTAGGGCATATCCCTGCTCCTTTCGCCGTCACACGTACATAACGGGCAGATACGCCACCCATATCCAGCGAGTAATCATTTCTAAAAGTTCCTTCCTTATAAATTTCTTCCAAAGAAAAGTTCAACTCCCCTATGGCACAGTATGTCCGGTTATCATCGGAAACTTCCACACGGATCATTTTCGGTTTATGCACTCCCATTCCATAATTCGTAATGCAACCAATGGCAAATTTATTCAATTTTTCCTTACCAAGCAAATCTATGGTGAAAGAAATTGAATCATTCCGGCTCCAGTTACACCATTCGAAATCAGTATATTTCAGGCTTCCCCGCAATCCGTTGACTAATAACATTTCATTTTTCTTATTACCAAGCAATGGTTTTGCCGTGGCTTTGTTCCATGTAAGCTGCAAGTCCAGGATTTCTCCCATTTGCTTGCCGTCCATAAAGGTGGCGGCTTTCACCATTTGCGTTTTTGTCACACGGATAGGTCCGTCATAACGATGTGAGGACATCGCCGGGTTACTGCCATTCAGCGTATAGCGAATTTCCACATCCGGACGGAGACATTCCAGATTCACCTCCAGATGTCCGTTCACCGGTGTCACCGTTTGCTGGATATTATACATCGAACGGGCATAAACAATCCCTTTTTCCGCCAAATGTGCATTATATACATCCATCCGTTTCAAGAAACCGGACCAATCTTTTGTGCCCGTGGGCGTCCATGCTACTTCTGCCAGAGCAGCCAGACGAGGAAACAAGAGATAATCCACGTCTTCCGGCTTATTACAAAATTCTGTCCACATACAAGCTTGTATGCCCATTAATAAAGATTCATATTCCGGTTTCCAATCCTTCTGCACAGGCTCGTAGTCAAAAACATCTTTCAGTGTATTGTTTCCGAAATATGTTACCGGTTCAAACCATTGAGGTCCCTGATAACGGATCAGATACATGATACGTGCCGGAGTCATAATAAATCGATGTCCCTTTTCGGCAGCTTTCAGGGCAGCCGTTCCCATTCCCTGCCAACCAAGTATAATAGACTCTTCGGGAAGAAAAGAACTGTTTGTCAACTCGTCCCAACCAATCACTTCACGTCCTTTTTTACGCAGATAATCACTGATACGCTTCATAAAGTAGCCCTGTAAATCTTCTTCATTAGTCAAATGCTGCTTTTTCATCCGCTTCTGACAAAGCGGGCATTTTTCCCAGTTCGTCTTTCGTGCCTCATCTCCCCCAACATGAATATAGCGGGAAGGGAAAAGTGTCAGAATTTCATCGAAAATATCTTGCAGAAAGGTAAATACACTATCGTTTCCCGCACAATAAATAATCTCTGAGTTCCGTCCTCCCAATCCGGGAAGTACACCGATAAAGTCTTTCACGACCGGACAGGCAAGTTGAGGATATGCAGCAAGCGCCGCATTACTATGTGCCGGTACATCTATCTCGGGAATAACTTCAATCTGCCTATCAGCGGCATAAGCCACTATTTCCCTGATATCTTCCTGTGTGTAGAAACCGCCTATCGGCGTTGGTTCTCCCCGTTTCGGGTTACGGCGTGAGTGGAAAGGCACATCCGTACGGTCTACCCTCCATGCACCGACTTCCGTTAAACGAGGATATTTCTTGATTTCAATCCGCCAACCGTTATCATCTGTCAGATGAAAATGAAGTTTATTGATTTTCAGCATCGCCATACAGTCGATAATCCGCAGTACATTTTCTTTAGGAATAAAACAACGTACCGGATCCAACAGTAATCCCCGGAAACCAAAACGAGGTTCATCCTGAATTGTCACTGCCGGAACACTCCACGCGACATTCTTTACCGGTTGTCCCGATTCTATGGCAGCAGGCAGAAGTTGGCGGATAGATTGTAATGCATAAAAAAAGCCCTTTGTATCCGAAGCTTTAATAAGTATCTGTTCCGGCGTAACCTTTAACAGATACGCTTCAGTTTTTAAAGAAGAATCTGTCACGAAAAGGACTTGCCCCTCCTTGCTCCCGACATTTAACATGGGGGTTATCCCGGCAGCATGGACAAACAAATCGATAAAGTTGTGAGCAATTGTGGCCTGTTCCTGATTTTCTACTGCAAATGTAGTTTTTGCAGAAAAGATAAAGCTACCACTACCCGGCGTAATTTGTGCCGGGCGTGGAACTATTGAATTAAAAGGGGATGTTAAGTTATCAGCCTGCAAAAACACCGGCAATGGCGAAAGCAGAATGAGAATGATTAAGATATATTTTTTCATGATGTATGTACATTGGATTTATTCCTTGTCACGTTCCGGTGAGAAACGGACAGGATCATTGTATTGCTCCTGAAGTTTCAGCATTTCTTCTTTCAACTCCTTCACCACCGGTTCGTATTCTGGTTGTCCGTAGAGATTGTGCATTTCCGACGGATCAGCTTGCAGGTCATATAGTTCCCACCAGTTGATATCATTATAGAAATGAATCAGTTTATAGCGGTCTGTGCGTACACCGTAATGACGTTTCACCATGTGTTCAGCAGGATATTCATAGAAATGATAGTAAAGAGCTTTCCGCCAGTCTTTCGGATGTTCACCTTTCAACAAAGGCACAAGAGATACACCTTGAATATCGGAAGGTATCTCTGCTCCCGCCAGTTCGAGGAAAGTAGGTGCATAGTCAATGTTTTGAACCATTTCGGTGATGTCACCTCTGCGGTCGAATCCTTTCGGCAGACGCATGACAAGCGGTGTACGCATAGATTCTTCGTACATGAAACGTTTGTCAAACCAACCGTGTTCGCCCATATAGAATCCCTGATCGGAAGTGTAGACTACAAGTGTGTTATCCAGTAAACCTTTCTCTTTCAAGTAATCGAGTACGCGACCAACATTGTCATCCAGTGATTTTACAGTCTTCATGTAATCACGCATATAACGCTGGAATTTCCAATTGGCAAGTTCCTTACCCTGAAGACTCTGTTTATAGAAATCATCTATAATCGGAGTGTAAAACCTGTCCCATGCGGCACGTTGCGCTTCATCCATACGACCGATATATTTCTCATACAAGGATTTCAAACGGGATTTTTTATCAGAACGGAGCATTTTGAGGTCATAAATCATGTCCATATCCTTTACAATGCTCATTTCTTGTGCAGCGGCAGCGGGACGACCTTCATAATCGTCAAAGAAATTATCCGGTAACGGGAAGGTTTTATCTTCATACAAAGCCAAATTACAAGTATCTGCCAGCCAGTTACGGTGAATTGCCTTGTGATGTATCAAAAGACAGAAAGGTTTCTCCGGGTTGCGTTTATTCTCTATCCAGTCGATAGCATCATCAGTAATAAGGTTCGTAAGATACCCATGTTTTTGAATAGTGTCATTATTTTGCGTAATGAAATCCGGATTGTAGTAGTCACCTTGTCCGGGGACTATCTGCCAGTAATCAAAGCCGGAGGGCAGGCTTTCAAGATGCCATTTACCCACCAATGCTGTCTGATAGCCGATTCTCTGCAACAGCTTCGGGAAAGTCTGTTGCGAACTGTCAAATACGCAAGTGGTATTATCATAGAATTTATTGGCGCAACTATGCTTTCCTGTTATCATACAGGCGCGACTGGGACCACTTAAAGAATTGGCAACAAAGCTTTGGGTAAAACGTACACCGTCGGCAGCAATGCGGTCAAGATTCGGTGTTTCCATGTAGCGTGTGTCGTAACAGCTCATCATTTGTGCTGTGTGATCGTCTGTCATTATGTAGACGATATTCAGTGGTTTCTGCTCCACAGGCTTTTGTTTGATTGAACAAGAAACAAGGGAAGTTACGGCGGTAACGCCAGTCAAAGAGTAAAATAGTCCGGATTGTAGATTTTTCATATATAATAAATTAAGTAAACGAAGAATTCATCATCGGCAAAAATAAGTTTTTTGATTAATAATCGACTTCCATTTATCGCCATTTTATTTCCATAAATGTTCAAAAGGACTGATTATAACCCTAAATTCCGGATGCCAGGACAAATATCCCCCGCATCCGGAAATTTATCAGGTCATTTAAGGGGTTTAAGCTTCTGCTTAATTCGTATAGCCAAAATTATTGTCTGAAGTAGTAAGGGCCGGATTGGCGTCAATCTCGCTACTAGGAATTGGCAATAACAAATTCTTTTTCAAAAATTCATCCGTCAATCCTCTTGTACCATTATAAATACGATCTAACCAAGCATTAGAACTAGCAGGATACAATGCGTCAGATGCTATCGTTATTTCATGATTATTATGTAACTCCAAAGCCATCTTAAAATACTTTGTCCCACGAATACGAGGCATTTCATACATTCCGGGCTCACCGCAAAGTTCTATGATACGCTCAAAAAACAATTTCTGTCTTACTTCTTCCTGATTCAAGGATGTCGGCCAGTCAGCCGGCTGAGCAGAAACTTTCATACCCGAGTTACGTGCACGATTTAGAACTTCTTTTGCTAATGATATGGCTTTAGGAGTGTCCCCCAATTCATTGTACACATCTGCCATCAACAATAACATTTCAGCATAACGGTAAACCATTAAGTTTTTATGGCTCGCTGTACCTACCTGATTCTGATCATATAACTTCTGAAAACATGGCCAAGCATTTTGAGATCCGGTTTTTACAAAAACTTCTTTTAAACATTTGGTGATAGCTACATTTTCCAATGTAACGCCATGCGTTGAAGCATAATTTTCAATAGTCTCAATAGTAGGGTTCTTGGGATCAATGAATGCTTTATAAGGCAACTTTCCTACATATTTCTTTTTTTCTTTGGTAGCAACACCATTCTTCATCACATACTCGTCAATATCACCATTTACATATGCAAAATAAGGATACAAGTAAGTAGAGTCATTAGGTGAAAGTACATCTCCCACAGTCGGCTTTGGATTAGCCTGGTTGTTACCGCTACGGTTTCTCCAGCGAGTCAAAAATGTCTCATTAATTCGAGGATCTCCCGGATAAGTACCTTCATGTAAATCATAAGCAGCTTTAGACGCTTTATAAGTTCCCCAAGAAATTCCCGTAGTAGCCTGCGGAGGAGCAAAACGATTACTTGCACGATTAAAGCAAACGGTAGAAGAAGTTGTAAAATTCAACTGAAAAATAGCCTCCTTTGATCCGGTCACATAATCACCAAACAAATCTCCGAATTTAGGTTCAAGATCGAAAATATGAGCTTCATAAACATCGTCAAACATATTCTTGGCATTCGTCCAATTTGCAGTTTCGTCAATACCCAGACACGCCATTTTATAATAAACCTTACCTAAAAAAGCTTTTGCAGCCCATGAATTCGCACGCCCATCTACAATCTTACTATCAATAGCCATAGCATCTTTCATATCCTGAACTACCAAAGCCAGAACCTCAGCTTGAGGGGAACGAGGTACAGAAATACCATCCGATGAAGAGGCAGCCGTTTTTAATGGCACATCACCAAACAAAGAAACCAAATTATAATAAGCTAATCCTCTCAAGAATTTAGCCTCCCCTCCCATTTGTACCTTATCTGTATCGCTCAAACTGCTTTTGTCCAAACTTTCCAAAAAAGCATTTACTTCAGTCACCACTTTATACATCCCATTCCAGGCTATAGGAATCAAGTCATCACTAGGTACAGCCTCCAATGAAATTGCCGTAGAAGCAGTACGCTGTCCGAAAGCAAATCCGGAAGCTATGATAGGCAGTTCCTGCCACATTTGTCCATACGCCCCTGTTGTCGTCATATATCCATAACATCCCAGCAGAGCCAATTCGGCATTACTCCTTGATGAAAAAACAACTGCATTATTCTGAGAATAGACCGGATCTTCATCCAACCAAGAGGTACAGGCTGAGAAACAGCCAACTGACGCCAATAATAAAATATAATATTTAATTCTTTTCATGTCTTCGTGATTTTAGAAATTAGAATGTTAAATTTAAGCCAAAAACAAATGAACGAGGAGTCGGATATGAGTTCATATCAACACCCGGACGTAAACCGTCAAAAGCAAAACTATTTACTTCAGGATCATAACCACTATAATCTGTTATCACAAACGCATTTTTTACAGAAGCATAAACAGATGTATTCTTTATACCAATCTTATTCGTCCATTTGGCAGGAAGTACATAACTCAGTGTAATATCAGAACAACGCAAATAACTGCCATCTTCCACATAACGATCCATCACCATATTTTGTACGACAAATGTTGATTTCGGATATAAATTACTTGGATTCTCATCCGTCCACATATTTTGGAACGCTTTACGCGTCACATTATTCGATTTAGTTCCCGGAGTGTTATTGTAACGATTACCTACATTTAAAATATCCCTACCCTGTACCCCATTAAAGGATGCAGACAACGACAAGGATTTCCAAGATACTTTAGTCTGAAAACCATAAGTAAAATCAGGATTCGGGTTACCAATAATATCGCGATCATTGTCATCCACTACACCATCTCCATTTCTATCCACATACTTCACGTCACCGGCTACCGGAGTCGTTTTATTCACCGTTTGGTAATATCCCACACTTCCATCTTGTTTAATGTACTTAATTCCATTTTCTGTTATATCTTCCTTTTGGACAATCCCTTGAGTCACATAACCATAAAATAATCCCGGAGCTTCACCTGCCAAGAAAATATGCCCTACACCAAAATGATCCCCTAAACTATTACCATAATACCCAACTCTCTCACCCAAGCATCCAAAATCAGCAGGCAACAAACCTAAATCTGAAATTTCATTCCTATTGACACCGATATTACCACTTACAGACCATTTCCAAGATGAACTGTCAATGATTTGTGCATTCAAAGAAAATTCAACACCTTTATTATTCAATGAACCTTGATTGTAATAAGTAGAACTAAATCCAGCTGATCCCGGCAAATTCCTTGAAATAAGCAAATCTGTTGTTTTCTTCTGATAGATATCCAAGGTACCACTCAAACGGGAATTAAACAAACCAAAGTCCAATCCGACATTCCATGAAGATGTTTTTTCCCATTTCAAACTACTGTTTGACAAGTTGGTCACCACCATTGCAGTCGTTTTATTTCCTGTTCCATCCGCATATGAGATTTCACCAGATCCTTGTCCATACATCGAAAAAGTAGTATAAGGATCAATACTTTGATTTCCGGTTGCACCATAGCTGAAACGCAACTTCAATTGATTCAGCCATGAAACATCTTTCAAAAATTCTTCTTGTTCCATACGCCAAGCTATGGATGCAGAAGGGAAATATCCCCAACGATTATTTTTCGCAAACTTACTGGAACCATCGGCACGCAAAGAAGCTGTAATCAAATATTTATCAAGCAAACTAACATTAACTCGTCCCAAATAAGAAAGTAACTGATAATCTTTTTGTATAGGCTGCGACGTAATTACATCACCTGCCATATGCATTCCATTCTCACGAAACTCAAACATCGTAAAGTTCTTTCCAATCACATTTTTATTTAGAAAATTATAATCATCATAAGTCATACCGACTGTTGCAGCCAATGTACCTACACTACCAAGTTTCGTATTATAGTTCACTATATTTTCTACTGAATAATTACTTTTTGAAAGATTAGAGGTTGCCAGATAACCCTGATTATTCATTCCTTGATACAATTGCATTCCATACCATCGTTTGCGATCATTCGTATTGATATTACCACCTGCACGAAGACTATAAGTGAAAAACTTATTTATTTTCCAATTCAGATTCAAACTAGCTTTAAAAGTTTTGTCATCTGTCAAGTCCACATAATCATTCAGCCAGCTGAACACATTCGTTTTATTTTCATTTGTAAAAGACGGGTCATTCTCCGGCAATTCGAAAGGAGCATAATCAAGAGCAGTACGTGAAATAGCACCAGTAGCACCGCCAAGAGTATTACCACCTGCCATCATATTATTCTGTCGCAAGGATCCGCTTAACGCCATGTTTAAATCTACAGATTTGGAAAGCTGCGCACTCAAATTTGCACGCAAGTCTCCTTGCTTCAAACCGGTCTGCTTCACAGTACCATTAATATCTTTAAAATTAGCGGAAATATAATAAGTTGTCTTACCTGCACCACCATTTACTGATAAAGAGTAGTTCTGAGAAAAAGCAGAAGTATAGATTTCTTTCTGCCAGTTACGATAATTTACTACATTATAAGTTTCAGGATCAGCAGGATCATATTTATCGTAAGCTCCATTAAATACATATCTCACCTCATCTCCAACAATATGGAAAGGCACTTTGCCATCCGTAATTCTTGAATTATGATAAGCAGCATATTCCTCTAAATTCATCATCTCTAACAACCTGCTTGCATTAGCAATAGTAAAAGTAGCCGAAGCATTCACTTTAGCTTTGCCCTCCTTACCTTTTTTAGTAGTTATCAATATAACACCGTTCGCACCACGAGAACCGTAAATAGCAGTAGAGGATGCGTCTTTCAATATCGTAATATCCTCTATATCGGCAGGGTTCAATGATGACAGCGGATCTTGAGCAATCTGAAAGTCTCCGCTAATACCCGAAGAAGAAAATTCTCCAGTTGAAGCTTGCGGAATATTATCAATGACATAAAGAGGCTGATTATCACCTCGCAACGAACTAGCTCCACGAATCGTAATGGACGAAGCAGCTCCCGGATTGGAAGAAGCCGTGCTCACGACTAGACCGGCAACTTTTCCTTCCAACAGATTATCTATGGAAACGGCTTTTGCAGCTTCATTCGCATCTGGTCTCATCGTTGTCAGTGCTCCTGTCAAATCACCTTTACGAGCTGTTCCATAAGCAACTACCACGACTTCATCCAAACTCTGTGTATCATCTTTCATTTGAATGTTCAGTTTTGTTTGGTTTCCCACAGCAACTTCCTGCTTCACATATCCAATAAAAGTAAATACTAATACAGACTTTGTATTAGGTACGGAAATTGAAAAATCGCCATCAATATTAGTTATTGTTCCTGAGGTAGTACCTTTTACTTGTACATTAACACCAGGCATACCCTCATTAAGAGCATCCACTACCCTACCTGTAATGGTCTTTTGTTGTCCCATCATTTGCCCTGCAAAAGCAAATAACGTAATGAAACACATTAGAAAAACTTTCAATAGGTTCTTCATAGAAGTCATTTTTATAAGTTATTAAATTAAAGATTAAAAAGTTTTTTCTGAATTCCCTTTCGTTGAAATTCATTGCAAATATAAAGACGTAGTTTAAAGTGAAGTGTTTAAAAACAGCTATGTTTTTTCCAAATTTGTCTAAAACCACCCATTTCATCGATTAATAATAATACAATAGACATCTTTGAACATTTTTTGAATCAAAAAAAGAAATAAGAAAATAGTGGTCTGGTCTACTTTTCAGATGAAAGAAGAGAACGGCTTTCTCCTTTTTTACTTTGCTGCTTTATTTCATCAAGAAAAGCCGTATGATTGAACAAATTACGTCCTATAAGATCTTTTTTTTCTTTGCCTCCCATTAATTTCAACCGAGAATGGTTAATATCTATCATGAGACCAGCTCTATCGTATAATTCCAATCCTACAGATAAATCATTAAAAAATATTATGTAACAATTTATCCGTTATCTCATTTACCAAAGTCTGATGATATCTATTTTCCATACAGCAAGATTTGCGTAGTTTACAATATAGTTTGTTCAACCGGGTAAATTTACGCAAATCTTTTGTTTCATGCTAAAAACAGAGCTGTTTGGCCCCGTTAGGCATCGCTATGTAGTGTTCCGGTACAAAAGCCTTCGGCCTTAGCCAGTGTTTCAGGCTTACCGATATCAATGAGTCGCAAATCTTCTACCAGATAACCGGAAAACTCCACCTGCCGACAGGTAGCAAGATAAAAATCCATAATAGAGAATTTGCCTTCCCAACAAGGAACATCCAACAAGCGGAAAATAGCAGGTGAAAGAACATGAATACCACTGAATGCATATTCCTGATAACGTGATTCATCCGGTCGAAAGCCTTCCGGCTTCACTTGTCCCGTGTCTTTATTAATCCAGCCGCAAAGCCTCCTGTCCGTATCAAAAAGCAGATAACGTGAAGTTTTACGCCGACTGGCCAACAAAGTAGCCACACTGCCGTTTTGTAAATGATAGTCGTATAATTCCTTTAGGTCCACATCCGAAAGAATATCGACATTATGCACTAAAAAAGGCTCATCGGAATGTTCAAAGAAAGTACAGGCTTTCCTGACTCCTCCTCCCGTATCAAGCAACTGTTCACGCTCGTCGGAAATATGTATGGTAAGTCCGAAATTATCATTAGCTTTCAGAAAATCGAGTATCTGTTCACCGAAATGGTGAATATTAATCACAATTTCGGTGAAACCGGATGCTTTCAGTTTCAGGATAACATGTTCCAGCATCGGACGTCCGGCTATGGGAACAAGGGCTTTCGGCATAGAGTCGGTCAACGGTTTCAGCCGGCTACCCAAACCGGCAGCAAATATCATAGCTTTCATTAGTCTTCTATATAGTTGCTTCAAACGTACGTTCTATATTCTGTTCACGATGCACCAATTCTACTTTTACTCCGAATTTCTTATTAAGGTGCTCCGCCAAATGCTGGGCGGAATAAACAGAACGATGTTGCCCTCCGGTGCAGCCAAAACAAACAGATAAATTACTAAATCCCCGTTCCATATATCGTTTCACAGAAGCATCCACCAAGGCATAAACATGATCGAGAAAACGAAGAATCTCTCCGTCTTCTTCGAGGAAGGTAATCACCGGTTCATCCAGTCCGGTAAAAGGTTTGTAACGTTCATATTTTCCGGGATTATTTACAGCGCGGCAATCAAAAACATAGCCGCCCCCATTGCCTGTCGGATCGTCAGGAATCCCTTTCTTATAAGCAAAACTCATGACTTTGACTGTGAGCTGGCGCTTTTTCAGATCGTCCGTAAATTGTTTCAGCCCGGTTAGTTCACGCAGTACTTTACAGAGATACGGATATTCCGGATATTCCTCTTTCAACAGTTCGCGCAGGTTCCCGATAGCATAAGGAACACTCTGGATAAAGTGGGGCTTCTTTTCGAAGTAGCCACGAAAGCCATAGGCTCCAAGCACTTGCAAAGTACGGAAAAGTACAAAATGGCGAAGCTGGCTATAAAAATAAGGTTCGTCAATTGGTTGGTATTTGCGGAGTGCTTCAATATATTCTTGCAGCAGTTCCTGACGGAGACTATCAGGATATTTTGCTTTTGCCTGCCATAAGAAAGAAGCAATGTCATAATAGAACGGTCCCTTACGTCCGCCCTGAAAATCAATAAACCATGGTTCGCCGTCTTTAATCATCACATTACGACTTTGGAAGTCACGATACATAAAAGTGGCAGAAGAACTACGAAGCAGAACATCGCTCATCTTCTGGAAATCATCTTCCAGTTTATCCTCTTGAAACTCCATGCCGGTAGCCTTGAGAAAACAGTATTTAAAGTAATTCAGGTCCCAAAGGATAGAACGTTGGTTAAACTCCGGCTGGGGATAGCAACGGGAGAAATCAAATCCGTCCGCCCCGGCAAACTGGATAGCGGGCAGCAGGCGAATCGTCTTTCGAAGCAGTTCTTTTTCATCTTCGGAAAAGACACTCGTGGCACGTCCTTTCTCTATGGCATGAAACAACAAAGTGTCTCCTAAATCTTCTTGCAGATAATAGGTTTTATCTTCCGACACGATGTGAATCTCAGGAATAGGCAAACCGCATCTGCGGAAATGGGCCGCCATATAAAGAAAAGCCTCATTCTCATCGATACAGGTTCCATAAACTCCGATCAATGTTTGCACCCCCGCCAACCGGAAATAACGGCGATTGGAGCCGGAAGAAGGTAATTCTGTTATATTCTCGGCGGGAACTCCCGTATATGCCAGATAAAGTTTTTGTAGTTCTTCGGTAATCATAATCGTATATTTTCGAGCAAAGATAGGGATAAAAACTAAAAAATAAGAGAGCTGATTTAAGTAATATTCATCCGAATACATTATCTTTGTTTCAGTTAAACTGACCTGATTTCATGAGAAAAAACATATTGGTACTACTATGCGTAGCATTTATCATACAGTTTACCGGCCTTCTCCCCCTTCAAGCCGGACATTATTACTATAAACAAATCTCCCTGAAAGACGGACTACCTTCCACCGTGCGCTGTATCCTGACGGATGAACAAGGCTTTGTATGGATTGGAACCCGTTCCGGGCTGGGACGATACGACGGGCATGAACTCAAAAAATATGTTCATCAGGCCGATGATCCTCATTCCATTCCACATAATTTTATCTATCAAATGATAGAAGACGAACAAAACAATATCTGGATTCTGACGGACAAAGGAGTGGCGCGCTATCGACGGCAGAGTGATGACTTCTTCATACCAACGAATGAGTCGGGAAATAACATTATCGTTTATTCAGTTTGCCTGACAAAAGGCGGTGTCTTGTTCGGTTCAAAAAATAAAATCTTTTTCTATAATTATCAGGATGCTTCCTTACGCCTCTTGCAATCATTTGAGCGGGAGTTGAATTACAATGTCACCCTGCTGACCCTTTGGGATGAACATACCCTGCTCTGTTGTAGCCGGTGGCAGGGCTTACTACTACTCGACTTAAAAACCGGAAAATATAACCCTCCTCCTTTCGATTGCGGAAAAGAAATCATGAATATATTCATCGATTCACAGAAAAGGATATGGGTGGCACCTTACAACGGAGGCTTGAATTGCCTGACCCGCGACGGAAAACTGCTAGCCACCTATACCACCCGCAATTCTTCTCTGAGCAACAATGTTGTATTAAGCCTCGCCGAACGGGAAGGGCAGATATGGATTGGAACAGACGGAGGAGGCATCAATATCCTTGACCCGGAAACGGGACAATTTTCCTTACTGGAACACATCCCCGGAAGAGATAACTATTCACTTCCTGCCAATTCGATCTTATGTCTTTATAACGATCGGAATAATAATATGTGGGCAGGCAGCATCCGAAACGGATTAATCAGCATCCGGGAAGTTTCTATGAAAACATATAAAGATGTATTGCCCGGCAATGACCGCGGATTAAGCAACTCCACCGTTTTGAGCCTTTTTCAGGAATCCGAAAACCGGATCTGGATAGGTACGGACGGAGGAGGCATAAACAGCTTTAACCCGTTTACGGAGAAATTCGCCCATTACCCTTCGACTTGGGAAGACAAAGTAGCCTCTATCTGTCCGTTTACTCCCGGTAAATTATTAATTTCCCTTTTCTCGCAGGGAGTATTCATTTTCAATCCGGCAACAGGAGAAAAACATCCCTTCACCATTGTCGATAATGAAACGAACACCCGTCTCTGTAACCGAGGAAAAGCCGTGAATTTACTACAAAACACGCCTCACAGCATATTATTCCTGGGAGATCATGTTTATAAATACAATCTGAAAGAACAGACTTTCAATATTGCTACCGAGCAGGAAGGGCAAGATATCATCGGTACCCTTTTACCTATTGGCAATTATCAGGATTATACTTATATAAACGATACAAAACACATCTACGAACTGGATAACCGTACAAACCGGTTGAAAGCATTGTACTCTTGCCGGAAAGATACTGTTATCAACTCCGTTTCACGGGATAAAGAAGGGCACTTCTGGATCGGGAGCAATTACGGATTGATACATTATCATCCCGGAACCAAGACAAAGACTTTGATACCGACTTCCCTGTTCGGCGAAATTACTCTACTCGTATGCGACCAGCAGGGAAAAGTATGGATAGGAGCCGACAGTATGCTCTTTGCCTGGTTGATCAAAGAAAAGAAGTTTGTCCTATTCGGAGAGTCGGATGGAGCTATTCTAAACGAATATCTTTCCAAGCCTCAATTATTAAGTATGCAGGGAGATATCTACATGGGCGGTGTAAAAGGCTTGCTTCATATCAACAGCAAGCTCCCGCTGACCACCTCCGAACTTCCACAACTCCAATTGTCAAATGTCATTATCAACGGAGAATCCGTCAACGATAAGTTAAGCGGTAATCCGAAAGGTATCTCCGCTCCTTGGAACAGCAATATTACTATCCGAATCATGTCGAAAGAGGAAGACATTTTCCGCCAAAAAGTATATAAATACCAGATAGAAGGGTTGAATGACCAACAAATCGAATCCTACAACCCTGAACTGGCTATACGCTCACTGCCACCGGGCAGTTATAAAATCATGGCTTCCTGTACGGCCAAAGACGGTAGTTGGATTCCTAACCAAGAAGTACTGGAGTTAACGATTCTTCCTCCCTGGTATCGTACATGGTGGTTCATCCTCAGTTGCGCAGTTTTCGTTGTCGCCGTTATTATAGAGACTTTCCGAAGAACCTTGAAACGCAAAGAGGAAAAGCTCAAATGGGCTATGAAAGAGCACGAGCAACAAGTGTATGAAGAAAAAGTACGCTTCCTTATCAATATCAGCCACGAGCTTCGTACACCGTTGACACTGATACACGCTCCACTTAGCAGAATATTGAAATCACTCTCCTCCGAAGATCATCAATACCTTCCGCTGAAAGCTATTTACAGACAGTCACAACGTATGAAGAACCTGATTAACATGGTGCTTGATGTGCGTAAAATGGAAGTCGGAGAAAGTAAAATGCAGATACAGCCTCATCCGCTCAATAAATGGATTGAGGACGTATCACAAGACTTTATCAGTGAAGGTGAAGCCAAGAATGTGCGAATCCGTTATGAGCTCGACCCACGGATTGAAACTGTCAGTTTCGATAAGGACAAGTGCGAGACTATTTTAAGCAACTTGCTTATCAACGCGCTCAAACATAGTCCTGAAAATACGGAAATTACAATTACCTCCGAATTGCTTTCAGAAGAAAGCAGAATACGTATTTCCATAATCGACCAGGGAAACGGATTGCAGCAAGTAGACACCCGGAAACTCTTTACCCGTTTCTATCAAGGGACAGGAGAACAAAGCGGAACGGGAATCGGATTATCTTATTCCAAGATTCTGGTTGAGCTGCATGGTGGTTCTATCGGTGCCCGCAACAATCAGGAAGCAGGTGCAACTTTCTTCTTTGAACTGCCACTGAAGCAAAAGACCGAAGAAATTATCTGCCAGCCTAAGGCATATCTGAACGAACTGATAGGCGACAATGACAATGAACAGATTCCTGATGAGGACAATTTCGACACGACCCCTTACAGTATTCTGGTAGTGGACGACAATTCCGACCTGACGGACTTCCTGAAAAAATCATTAGGAGAATATTTCAAGCGGATCGTAATTGCTGCAGACGGTGTAGAAGCCCTTCAACTTATCAAGAGCCATACTCCGGATATCATCGTCAGTGATGTAATGATGCCGCGAATGAACGGATATGAATTGTGTAAAAACATCAAAGAGGATATTACTATCAGCCACATCCCTATCATCCTGCTGACAGCAAGAGATGATAAACAAAGCCAGCTGAGCGGTTACAAAAACGGAGCAGACGCCTATCTCACCAAGCCTTTTGAAATAGAAATGTTAATGGAACTCATCCGCAACCGGTTGAAAAACCGCGAACATACCAAGAAAAGGTATCTGAATGCCGGCTTGATTCCTGCCCCGGAAGAAAGCACGTTCAGTCAGGCGGACGAAACATTCTTACTCAAAATGAATAAGATTATCCAGGAAAATCTGGATAACAGTAATCTGGATGTCGCTCTGGTCTGCAAAGAAATCGGCATGAGCCGGGCTTCGCTCTACAACAAGCTAAAAGCTCTTACCGATATGGGGGCCAATGATTATATTAACAAATTCAGAATGGAGAAAGCGATCACATTAATGACTGGCACGGAACTGTCATTTACGGAAATCGCCGAGAAAGTCGGGTTTACTACTTCCCGCTATTTCAGTACGGCTTTCAAACAATATACAGGCGAAACGCCGACACAGTATAAGGAAAAGCGGAAACAGGAAAAGAAAAACGAATAGCCATCCGACAACTAAAAAATAAAAAACGGTGAACACTGTGCAGCAACGAACTGCCTGATGTTCACCGTTTGTTCTATATATTGAGCCTTGTCTACTCTCAACCGTTGACTTTTTTATAGTCTTCCAGGAATTTTTTCAGTCCCGAATCCGTCAACGGATGATTCAACAATCCCTTAATGGCACTCAACGGGCAAGTAGCAACATCCGCCCCCACTTCCACACATTCGATAATGTGCTTCGTATTACGGATAGAAGCTGCCAGCACTTGTGTCTTGTAATCATACGTGCGGTACATACGTACAATATCCCCGACAAGTCCTATCCCATCTTCACAAATATCATCCAGACGGCCGACGAAAGGAGATACATAAGTTGCCCCGGCTTTAGCCGCCAGCAACGCCTGTCCCACCGAAAAGACCAGCGTACAGTTCGTGCGTATTCCTTTCTCCGTGAAATACTTGATGGCTTTGATACCGTCGGCAATACAAGGCACTTTCACTACGATATGCGGATTAAGCGCCGCCAGCTCCTCGCCTTCGCGAATCATCCCTTCATAATCGGTCGCTATCACCTCAGCACTCACATCACCGTTGACGATATTACATATCTTGACATAATGGTCACGCTGGTTCTGTGTTCCCTTAATACCTTCTTTCGCCATGAGCGAAGGGTTGGTAGTCACTCCGTCAAGTACACCGAGGTCATGTGCCTCCTTAATCTGCTCCAAATTGGCTGTGTCAATAAAAAACTTCATACTCTTATTTTTTTAATGGTTAACTATCTAATAGTCAAAGATAAGAAATTATTTCCATTCACAACCGTATCAAGCGATCGTTATTGACGGATCAAGATAAACATCCTGGATAGCATTCAATAATTCTACCCCTTTATTCATCGGTTTCTGGAAAGCCTTACGTCCGCTAATCAGTCCCATACCTCCGGCACGCTTATTCACTACGGCAGTAATGACGGCATCACGCAAATCGGAAGTTCCGTGAGATTCCCCACCGGAATTAATCAGTCCTACACGCCCCATGTAGCCATTAGCAACCTGATAACGGCAAAGGTCAATCGGGTGGTCAGTCGCCAGTTCGGTGTACATACGTTCGTCCACCTTGCCGAAGCCGATAGCTTTAAAGCCGCCGTTATTCGTCGGAAGTTTCTGCTTCACAATATCCGCCTTAATGGTCACACCCAGGCGGTCAGCCTGTCCGGTCAGGTCGGCAGCAGAGTGATAATCTATTGCTCCTTTTTTGAAATCATTGTTACGCAGATAGCACCACAGAATGGTTGCCATACCCAGTTCGTGCGCATATTCAAACGCCTCGGCAATCTCTACCAACTGACGGCGGCTCTGTTCCGAACCGAAATAGATAGTGGCTCCGACAGCTACTGCCCCCATGTTCCATGCCTCCTTCACGGTGCCAAACAACACTTGGTCGAAGCTGTTCGGATAAGAAAGCAGTTCATTATGATTCAACTTCACAACGAAAGGTATCTTATGGGCATACTTACGCGCTACGGAACCCAGGATTCCGAAAGTGGAAGCCACGGCGTTGCAGCCGCCTTCAATAGCCAGTTTCACGATATTCTCCGGGTCGAAATAGATCGGGTTCGGAGCAAAAGAAGCCCCGGCAGTATGCTCGATATCCTGATCGACAGGAAGAATGGACACATATCCGGTATTTGCCAATCGGCCATGCCCCAAGAGAGACTGAAGGCTATTCAATACCTTTATATTACGATCTGAATCCAACCAGATTTTATCTATTGTATCGGGAGAGGGAATGTGAATCAGCGATTTATCGATGGTTTTACAGGTGTGATCCAAATAATAACAGGATTTATCTCCTAATAATTCTATAACTTTATTCATAACTTCATTTTTTTAATGTATAACTTTATTCTATTTTTTCTTTCCCTGGTTGGCTACTGCCTCCATTAATTTTCTGATTTCTTCGGGATTACCCAGAAAGTAGTCATTAGCTACATTAAGATTCTCGTCGAACTCAAACACATAAGGCACGGCAGTAGGCAGGTTCAGTTTTATAATATCTTCATCCGAAATATGTTTCAGATGTTTGATAATCCCCCTCAAACTATTACCGTGAGCTACCACCAGTAAAGTATGGGCAGTTTTCAATGCAGGAAATATATTTGATTCCCAATAAGGCATAATACGTTCAATGGTATCCTTCAATGATTCGGTACGGGGCAGTTCAGCATCGGGTACCTCGTGATATCGATAGTCGAAACGTGGATTTCTAAGGTCATTCTCTGCAAGCGGATTAGGAGCAATGTCATAGCTGCGGCGCCATACAAGCACTTGTTCCTCCCCATACTTCCCGGCGGTTTCCGCTTTATTCAGCCCTTGTAACTCTCCATAATGCTTCTCATTCAGGCGCCAGTTCTTTTCCACGGGAATCCAGTCGAGATTCATCTTATCAAGCACGCAGTTCAGAGTTTTCACTGCACGTTTCAGATAGGAAGTATAGGCTTTATCGAAATTGAAGCCATATTCTCTCAGCGTCTCCCCTGCCTTCTCGGCTTCGGCAACTCCTTTTTCCGTAAGGTCTACATCCGTCCAGCCGGTGAAACGGTTTTCCTTGTTCCATACACTCTCTCCGTGACGAAGTAATACTATTTTTTTCATTCTTAATGATCTCCTTTCTTTTTATATCTACGCATTATATATAGAACATTTTATTTCTTCACAAAGTTCACGAAAGAATAAGGAGTTATCAATACCTAAAAATGGTGGTTTATTAGCAGGAATCCGACAAAAATGACTACTTTTACATATTAAACAAATTTTTAACCTTCAGAACAAACTGTAAAATGCCTGAAACAGACACACACAGAGAAGACATCTTCCTACGGAAATTAATGAATAAAGCCAACATCGGCTGGTGGGAGGCAGATGTAAAAACAGAGTGTTACAAATGCTCCGGCTTCATAGCCCAACTTCTCGGTCTCGACGAGGATGGCATTATTAGTTTCAATGATTTCAACAAGCGGATTCTGAGGGAAGACCAGCAACACACCACTTCCCACTCTTTCGATGAATTACAGCAGACGATTGAAGAAGTATATCTACTCGATACTCCTAAAGGGGGTGTATGGATACGCAGCAAGATATGTTACCAGGAAACAGACGAGGCAGGAAACACCAAGATATATGGCATAGCCGAAACACAAGACGGACCACATATGGCGTCCGCTTACCAGGCATTGCAAAACAGTGAACGCATTCTGCATAATATCTATAAAAATATCCCCGTAGGCATCGAATTATACAATAAAGACGGGCTCCTGATCGACCTTAACAAGAAGGAACTGGAAATGTTTCATATAGCCAGCAAAGAAGATGTCTTGGGAGTTAATCTGTTCGAGAATCCCCTGCTTCCGGAAGAGATCAAACAGAAACTCAGAAATAATGAAGACGCCGACTTTACATTCTGCTATGAATTTTCCAAGATAAACGGATACTACCAGTCACAAAATTCGGGAGGCAGCATAGATTTAACAACCAAAGTAACTACGCTGTACGATCATAATCATGAGCCGATCAATTACTTGGTGATTAACGTAGACAAGACCGAAAATACCATTGCTTATAATAAGATTCAGGAGTTCAAAAATTTCTTCGACCTGGTAGGCGACTATGCCAAAGTTGGTTATGCCCATTTCGACGCTTTGAGCCGGGACGGTTATGCCCTGAGCAGCTGGTACAGGAATGTAGGAGAGAAAGAAGGTACCCCACTACCGGAAATCATCGGCATACACTCCCACTTCCACCCCGAAGACCGGGCTGTAATGCTTGATTTTCTGGATAAGGTCATTAAAGGGGAAAGTAGCAAATTATGTCGTGATATGCGTATTCGCAGAGCTGACGGAAACTATACGTGGACACGCGTGAATGTGTTGGTCCGGAATTATCTCCCACAGGATAATATCATCGAAATGTTGTGCATCAACTTTGATATCACCCAACTGAAAGAAACGGAACGAATGCTCATTCAAGCTAAAGAGAAAGCAGAAGAATCCGACCGGCTAAAGTCTGCCTTCCTTGCCAATATGAGCCACGAGATACGTACACCGCTCAATGCGATTGTCGGTTTTTCGAGTATGCTGCAAGAGGCGGACAATCCGGAAGAAAAACTGCAGTATGTCACCATCATCGAAGAGAACAACAAACGCCTGCTACAACTTATTTCCGATATTCTCGACTTGTCAAAAATCGAAGCTGGAACTTTTGACTTTACCTTCGAGAAAGTGAACGCCAAACGGTTATGCAATGAATTATACCAAGCAATGCAGATGCGAACCTCCCCGCAGGTGGAACTCCGCCTGTCTCCCGATCTGCCGGATTTGCAACTCACCAGCGATAAAAGTAGGCTTTACCAAGTATTATCAAACTTCGTAGTAAATGCGTTAAAATTTACCTCCGAAGGGAGTATAACCATCAGTTACCAAATAAAAGGAAAAGAAGCGAAATTCTCCGTAGAGGATACGGGTATAGGAATCGAACCGGAAAAGCAAACGGCTGTATTCAACCGTTTTGTCAAACTCAATAATTTTATTCCCGGCACCGGTCTCGGTCTTTCTATCTGCCAGAGTATCATCACACAACTCGGAGGAAAGATCGGAGTAGATTCGGAACCCGGAAAGGGTTCCTGTTTCTGGTTTACACATCCACTCGGCTAACCCGGAAAGCAGGTTCACAATTTACTTCCAGAACCCCCGTTACGATACATTCAGGGCAGGGATTATTCTCACCATGACGAGAAAAAATTCTCATAGTAATGAGAAAAAGTTCTCACTATGATGAGAATTTTTTCTCATCATAGTGAGAATGGTTTGAGAAAAACCTTAGTTAATAACTTATATAAATGAATAGAATAATCAATTCATAAAAGAAGATTAGAAACCAAACTTGAACGGTGTACCATCTAATTTCTTTTCAGGAAAATGCGGTCTGTTATCGTGCCCGGAAGCTCCGATTCATAATGTGTCACCATAATCATCGTTTTATCTTTACGTTGGCAGAAGGCTTCAATCACCTTCTTCACCCGGCGACGGTTGTAAGTATCAAGTCCGTGAAGCGGTTCATCCAAAATCAACAGTTCCGGATCTTTGACGAAAGCACGTGCCAGCAGAGCCAGCCGTTGCTCGCCACTGGAAAGTTGCAGGAATGCTTTATCTTTCAATGCTGCGATACCGAATACATCCATCCACCATTCACAAATATCCATCTGCTCCGGTTGCGGACGTCTGTACAACCCGATACTATCATGTAAACCGCTTGCTACAATCTCAATAGCCGGCAGGTTTTTAAGGTAAGCACGATGCATCTCCGGACTGACGTAGCCGATGTGTTTCTTAATTTCCCAGATACTCTCCCCGGTTCCTCTTTTTCGTCCGAACAGGCTGATATCACAGGCATACGATTGGGGATTATCCGCACAAACAAGACTCAGCAAGGTTGATTTGCCTGCGCCGTTTTCTCCACTCAATGCCCATTTCTCCCCACGATGCACAGTCCAATCGAGTTCTTTCAGAATAGTACGGTCACCATAGCGGATACTGACTTTGTTTAGTTTCACCACCTCGTCGGCATCGTAATTATTGTCGTTGTAAGGCAAATCAATAATACGTTGTTGTAAATCGTCAAAAGGAACGACCGTATCTCTTGAACGGAAAGCATCCAAATAGACTTCACGTTCCATTTTCGGAAAGACTTCCATTTTGTCAACGGGAATGACATGGGTAATGAAGGAAGGAATATCATCCAACATGGAAAGCACCAGAATTATCTGTACCGACGACATCTTCGTCAGACGATCGAGCAAAGAGAAAAGCAATTCGCGTGTAGGAGCATCCAGTCCGATAAACGGGTTATCCATAATCAGAACACGGGGAGCAGTCAGCAGGGTCTTTGTGAGCTGGAATTTGCGTAATTCCCCACTGGAAAGAAGGATAATCTTCTTATCCAGAAGAGGCTCGATACGGAAAAGGTCGAATAATTCGTTTTTCAGTTGCTCGTCCTTGATCTCGCCCAGCATTTCGCGGACATCGGGAGCCTCATCCTGGTCATGGGCATTCCAACGTTGCTGATAGTAGTAATTGGCGTCGGCAGCTCCATAGGTATCACGAAAAGCGATGTATTTTACATTATCATAAACGGTCTGAGTAGCAGAAGGAGAAAAATCATATTGCAGCGCTCCTTCACGCAGCGGATATTTACCGATCAGCGTATCTACAAAAAGGCTTTTACCACTACCGTTCGGTCCTACAATGGCTATATGTTCGTCTGCCCCGATAGTTGCCGTGACGGGTTTGGCTAAACGCACAAGCGGGTTGCGTGCTACGCCCCCCGCCATGCTGAATGTATTTTGGCTCATATTCTTTTATTTTTATCTATTTATACATAATCAGTGCAGACTGGCCGGGAACAATTACTTCCGGTCCGGTTTGCGTCCCAAGTCCGCGAACATCTATCACACCGTCCTTACATACTACCGTATATTTGCCGGCAGGTACTTCCAGACGTGCGGGAGTAGTGCGGGAGTTGAAAGCAACGATAATATCTTCCCAACGGTCACCGTTCGCATGCTCCTTCAAAAGGAACGCAATCAGATTGTTCCCCTCGACAGGCAGGAATTCCAAATGTCTCCGAACCATTTCCGCGTCTCCCATACGGAAGGCGGGATGAGATTTACGCAAGTCAATCAAACGCTTATAATAGGTGAAAACATCCTCATTCGTAGTTTTGCGCCGCCAATCAATAGCGTTTACCGCATCCGGACTCTTGTAGCTGTTGTCCACTCCTTTCTTATCACGCATCACTTCCTCGCCAGCATAAATAAAAGGAATACCTTGTGAAGTAAAGACCACCGTTTGCGCCAATTTATCCAGACGGACCAACTGTTCGGGAGTAATTCCCGGCATACTTGCCTTTATTCGGTCAACAAGGCATAATCCGTCATGACAGGAAACATAACTAATCATCTGTGTAGGTTGCTTCGCCCAAGGTTGCCGGCTATAATTCACCGAATCACAGCGCACTTGCGGATGTTCAATCGCACCCACAATACCAAACTTTACACTCGCCTCTCCTCCCGGAACACCGGCAAGAAACGCACCTTTATCTTTTTCCCATACAGGTCCGCAAAGCCCATCACGCAGTTCATCCGAAAAGACAGCGATATCCGGCATACGGGCAACATTTCCTTTCATGGCCAACGAATCCGCCGGATATTGAGGAGCTTCAGCAGCCCAGCCTTCTCCATAAATGCAAATAGTAGGATCAATCTTGTTGACAGCTTTCCTGATTTCGTTCATCGTTTCGATGTCGTGTATTCCCATGAGGTCAAAGCGGAAGCCGTCAATATGATATTCATTAATCCAGTAAAGGACAGATTCTATCATAAATTTACGCATCATAGGACGTTCACTTGCAGTCTCATTGCCGCATCCCGAGCCATTTGCCAGAGAACCATCTTCTTTCCGGCGATAAAAGTAACCGGGAGCGGTACGTTCAAAGTTACTCTCTATCGTATTGAACGTATGGTTGTACACTACGTCCATTATCACTCGGATACCTGCCTGATGTAATGCCTGTACCATTTGTTTGAACTCCTTCACACGAACCGCAGGCTGATAAGGGTCGGTCGAATAAGAACCATCCGGCACGTTATAATTCAGCGGATCATATCCCCAGTTATAGTGGTTTTCTTCCAACTTCGTCTCGTCTACGGAAGCATAATCATAAGAAGGAAGCAGATGTACATGCGTGATCCCCAGTTCTCTCAAATGGTCGATCCCTGTCAGACGTTTATCAGCATTCATGGTTCCTCGTTCGGTCAAGGCAAGATATTTTCCTTTGTTCTTTACCCCCGAAGTAGAATCCGACGAGAAATCACGATGATGCATTTCGTAGATAATCATATCGGCAGCAGATTTCAGGGTAGGGCGCCGGTCACTCTCCCACCCTTCCGGCTGGGTCGATTTCCAGTCGATAATAGCAGCACGCTTGCCATTTACTCCGACAGCACGAGCGTTAATACCCGGTGTATCTCCTTGCCATTTATCATCAATCTTCACATTGAAGGTGTAGAATTTACCCAGCAAATCTTTGTCTACGGTCACCGTCCATGTTCCGTCTTCAGCAGGTTCCATTTTCTCCGTTTCGTAAGCATGACCACCTTCCCCTGCATCATAAAGCATCAGGCGTACCTCATCAGCCGTAGGCGCCCAAAGCGTAAACCTGGTAGCCCCCGGAGCATACTCCATTTCGACAAGATTCCCCGAACGAACGGGATAGAGTTCATAAGAAGCGTATTCCTTTTTTGCAGAAGAACAACTCATCACTGTTGTCATCGTAGTTACTCCCAGTATTGCTAAATAATTAGTTCCCATCTTCATCTTAACCCTTTCCTTTGATGTATAGTGCTTTATCGCACCTATAAACTTATAGCATAGAACTTATATCCTCAATTATTTCACCTTATCCGGGTTCTTTGCTATGTAATCTTTCCAACTATTATATCCTTTTTCCAATGCCGGTCGTCCCATTTGTAGAAAATGGCAATATGCGGCCGCCAAACCGTCTGTCGCATCCATGAAAGTAGGCATATCTTCTTTCGAAAAGTGAAGCATTCGCTGCAACATATCCGCCACTTGCTCTTTCGAGGCCTGTCCGTTTCCGGTAATAGCCATTTTAATTTTCAAAGGAGCATACTCGGTGATTGGTATGTCACGGCTTAGGGCCACTGCCATTGCTACTCCCTGCGCACGCCCCAACTTCAACATCGACTGCACGTTTTTGCCGAAGAATGGTGCTTCAATAGCCAGTTCGTCAGGCAGATAGCTTTCAATGATACTCAATACACGCTCATGAATATGACGTAGTTTCAGATAGTGATTGGCAAATTTACGCAAGTCGATAATCCCCATTGCAACCATTTCGGGCTTGGTTCCTTTTATTCTCAAGATCCCATATCCCATGATCGTAGTACCGGGGTCAATACCCAGGATTATCTTTTCTTTTACCGGTTGAATCACTCTATCACCTCCATTAATGTCGGAAAACCAATCACCTTATCCTTAAATATTTTTGTAAGTTCATCATTCAGGCGCACTCCCTGTTCCAGATGCCAGCGGTGCAGCAACCCACTACTCTCTACCTCCCACTGCAAGGAGTAAGCACTTCCTTCCTCCCGGTGGCTCAATATCCGGCAGATACGCGGCGTCTTCAATGCACCATGCTTCTGTACTTCGGGAATATAGGATTCTTTAATCCAAATCAGAAAATTATCGTGAACGTCGTCATCCACCTGAAAAGTCGTATTATAAATCAGCATTTCTTTATTTTAAACTATTATTTACCGCAAACATAGCAATTATTTCAGAATATTGCATTATATTTGCACCAACAAAAAAGATTCGTTTACAAACGTTATCATATAAGATTAAAGAAGGGGCGTTAGCTCATCTGGCTAGAGCGTAACACTGGCAGTGTTAAGGTGATCGGTTCGAGTCCGATACGCTCCACTTCTTCAAAAGAGTTATTCGGCAACGAGTTACTCTTTTTTTTGATTTACTTATATGAAGTGGCTTTACTACATTTTATACCCACCAAATAAAAAAAGGACCTTTATTCAAGGTCCTTTTTGATTACTTCATCCATTTCTTTTATACGTTTCTTGCGGTTCTTGATAGGACCGTCTTTCGTATCATCTTTGAAAACATTATCTGCACGGTCAGTTACTTCACTGCTCCATTCTTCAAACTGATTTTTAGCCGGACGGCCATTCGGTTCGATATTCTCTTCGGCAATCGAATCGTGTCTGTTAATCATATCATCCATATCTTTTCTATTTTAATAGGTTATAGAAACAAGACAATAAAACAGGCAAAAAGTTCTTAGTTTTAATCATTTTTATTCTCCCTAACAAACATATATGTATCGGCCCAAATCAGCCATAACACAGCATCTTGATATTCAACATCTTATTTACATCTATTTTGGGTTTAAAACCAAGCCCCTGTTCCTTTAAAAGAAACGACCTATTTCTCACCGAGGAACGACTTCTTCCTTTTAAAGAAACAATACCTTTATTAAATCCTGGCACAAAACCAGCCATATTAATGAGAATACTTGTATCTTTATTGTCGAATTAATCAATAAATTGTGAGATGTCAAAAGTATTAGGATTTATGAAGCAAGTAGCCTATGGGCTACAAATGGAGGGAAACTTTGGAACTGCTCATGTTTATCGCAGCAGTCTCAATGCCATTATTGCTTATCGTGGGAAAGATGATTTTGCCTTCAATGAGGTAACTTCAGAGTGGTTAAAAGGGTTCGAAGTTTATCTTCGTAGTCGTGGGTGTAGCTGGAATACGGTTTCTACCTATCTTCGTACCTTTCGTGCCGTTTACAATCGTGCCGTCGATCTTCATCGGGCACCATACGTTCCGCATCTGTTCCGTTCGGTGTATACGGGCACTCGTGCCGATCATAAACGTGCCCTATGTGACGACGATATGAAGAAAGTGTTTTGTAAATTGTCGCAGTCTTCGGGTGCATCTCCGAATATGCGCCGTGCACAGGAACTGTTTATTCTTATGTTCTCGCTCCGTGGTATACCGTTTGTTGATCTTGCTTATCTGCGCAAGAGTGATTTGCGTGATAATGTAATCACGTATCGTCGGCGTAAAACAGGCCGTCCCCTGTCGGTGACGTTGACTCCGGAAGCAATGATTCTGGTAAAGAAATACATGAACCGTGATTCTTCTTCTCCTTATCTCTTTCCTTTTTTGGAAAGCCGTGAAGGAACGAAAGAGGCGTATCGGGAATATCAGTTGGCGTTACGCAGCTTTAATCAACAACTAATGTTGCTGGGAGAGTTATTAGGACTAGGCGATAAATTAAGCTCGTACACCGCTAAACACAACCAATTCTCTATCTAACTGAAAATAAAATAGTTATCACTCACTTTGTAGATAATAGGTAACACTTTAGAAACGAGCGAATTACAATATTCTGTTTTATTCTGCATCAACTCAAAGAAGCTTTTTTTCAGGACAAAAATACCAAAGACGCTGACAATTAGCAAATATCTCCGGTAAGATTTGCATGTTTTAACTCCGTTTTTCATCTTCAATTAAAAAGATCGAGGTTTTCCTGCATAGTGTCGTGGCGAAAGAGACCGGCAATATCTTCTGAATGACCGACAGATCCCTATTCTCCAACCCCAACAAGTTTAGTTGTACAATGGAACTAATAGAGAAGGAGGTCAATAACTCCAGAAGAGGATTTCATTCTGCATTTCAAGAACAAATACAGCAATACTTATCCTCTTGCATGGATGCTTGTGGACATGTTGTCAATGGGCATCGTAACTAGCATCCATGAAAATATAAAATCCAATCCATTGAAAAAAGATTACGGTGTGCTATGATCTATCCGTTCCCGTTTTCACTTCGTGGCTGACAGTCATAATCCTTATAAGAAATTCCTGCTGTCATCATACAAGGGTATAAAACAAGCAGTACGCCATCAATCCGATGGTAGTCCGGAGGATGCAATTCCCTTGGATAAACGATATGATATCACTACACAGGACATTTTATGAAATCTGCATCATTTAGTGGTTTATCAACATTATATCGCTGGACAACGATATGAAACAGCATTTCCAAAAGTTACTGGGTTAATATCCGAAATATTGACAGCAAGTCAATGAACATTCCCCTGGATTGGCAGGATGAGCCTTTGCGGAGAATATAAAATCCACCTTTCATCTATATTTCTTTTGTAAAAAGAACAGATGTTGGAAGATGGTTGCTCCTGCTCTATACGGATAAGGCACAAGAAACTTAAAGTCAGACTTCCTTGAACCACAGATGTTGCAACCACCACAGTTATTACAATATTTTTAATTTCATTTATAAAAAGACTTCCTGCTTCTTGGCTTTATTGGAGTCTTAGATTCCTTCATTTATATCTTAAATAATTCAGCTTGCATATCCTCCCACTCCCAATAACGGTGTTGTTCGCAATCCTGCAATTTAATCTTAGATTCAAGAAGTTCTTTTTCTTCTTCATTTATTTTACAGGAGTGTTCCAACTTTCTTGATGACCTTATTGAGTGCTTATAACCATAATAAATACAATTTTAGTAATGTTACAGGATTATACGGTGGTCTCCCTTCTGATTGAAGTTTGACATGTTTAACCCCAAGTTTATCTATAGGCAAGATATCCACAAATAAATCGATAATCCTTGCCCAAGAATCTGGAGCAACCAATTGTTCAAGAGTTATCATTTGAATTTGATTTTCTGTTTCCTCCTACTATGTAGTTTATAGATATATTGTTTAGTTTCTTTCCATAAATATACGAAGAACCAATAATTCAATATAGCGTCTAAGGTTTTTGCACAGACTCTCGGTGGAATACATTTCCATGATATCTGCTCCATAACGACCGTGATGTTCGTGCAGCATTCTTTCGAATGCACTGATTACAGGCCGTACCACCGTACAGAAAATATCATCCTTACTTTTGAAGTAGTTATAGATATTGCTCAACCCTACCTGTGCTTCTTGCGCAATTTCACGCATGGAAGCCTTCGGAAAGCCGTTTTCGAGGAATACCTTTTCGGCAGCTTTCAAAATTTCTTTTTGTATGTCATCTTTAGAGTATTGCATAAGTTTTATTTCTCGACTGCAAAGTAGGGGAGAATCCGCGTTTTCTGAAATACCCATTAATGATGGTTTTTTGTTAGATTTTTATAAAAATCACAATTATTGGGTATTGCCAAGGTCGCTGAAAGCATGCAACTTTGCGCGTATAATCTAACTATAAACTACTATATGGTGAAACTAACGAATCATAAAAAGACAATTGACAGACCTTTAGGTTGTAAGAGATGGGGAATAATAGCTATTATTATTATTATTTTTGCAGGTAGCTTATCTTTTTTACTGTACTCTTACTTTTCGCATGATGCTGATAATCCTCAGTGTAACTGTTTGCTATGTATGCTTAATCATGTTCCTGAAGAGGGAGAGTACATTTATAACCGCTATTTGATATTTATTAGTTTTATCTGGATTGCTGTGATCTTTGCGGCTATCTTTTTAGTGAATTACTGCTTTGTAAAAAAGAACAAAAAGAAATAGTGTTCGTTTAAGTACCTACTTATTATTATTTTTAATAACACAATACTCATATTTGGGTATTGCCCGCCTTTTTAACTCCCTCTACTTTTGCGCCAACAAAATTTAAGATAAAAGATGAAAAAATTAACTTGCTTATTCGCCTTAGGTTTCTTGCTTTTTAACAATACTTTACGGGCTAATGAACCCGAAAAAGTAACCTCAACAGAAGAGGTATCTGAAACTGCGGCAAAGAAAGAGAGAATAAAACAGGTAACAAAAGATGACGACTACGAAAAGTTCCGTTTCGGTGGATACGGAGAGATGGTAGCAAAGTTTATGAATTACGGAACGAATCGTTTCTATGGTGGGGTCGATAACAGTGATCACCGCAATACCATTGCGATTCCTCGTTTTGTGTTGGCTTTTGACTACAAGTTTAATTCCAAGTGGATACTGGGTGCTGAGATAGAGTTTGAAGCAGGAGGTGTAGGTCTTGAAACTGAACTTGAGAATTCAGAAAACGGTGAGTATGAGACAGAAATGGAAAAGGGTGGAGAAGTCGCTCTTGAGCAGTTTCACATTACCCGTCTGATACATTCGGCTTTCAATATTCGTGCCGGTCATTTGATTGTACCTATGGGATTGACCAATGCACACCATGAGCCTATCAACTTCTTTGGAACATCTCGTCCTGAGGGTGAAACCACAATTATTCCTTCTACCTGGCATGAGACAGGATTGGAATTCTTCGGTTCTTTTGGTAAAGGATATGCGCGTTTTGATTATCAGGCAATGATTGTTGCCGGCTTGAATGCTGATGGTTTTGGTCGCGATAACTGGGTTGCCGGTGGTAAGCAGGGACTCTTTGAACAAGATAACTTTACTTCACCTGCTTATGTAGCACGTCTGGACTATAAAGGGGTATCGGGGTTGCGTGCAGGTGTTGCTTTTTACTATTGTAATGACGTGACGGCCAATGCTGATAAGAATTATAAGTATAGCAGTGTAGGCCGCTCATCAGTGAAAATTTACTCTGCCGATGCACAGTATAAAAATAAATATGTTACCGCTCGTGGTAATATCATTTATGGTGATTTAGAGAATTCTTCCAAGATCAGCAAGGTTACTCTTTCCAATAACTCCAATTATTATCACGGTGCTATGCGTAATGTAGCTAAGAATGCCCTGTGCTATGGCTTGGAGGCTGGTCTTAACCTGAGTGCTTTCTTCTCGCAGAAGAAATGTCCGGTTATTTATCCTTATGCCCGTTATGAATACTACAACCCGCAGGAAGAGGCAGAAGGTTCTGCTACAATGGAGAAGCGCTGTCAGGTAAGCAAATGGACGGCAGGAGTTAACTGGTTTGCATTGCCGAATCTGGTTGTAAAGGCCGATTATACTACCCGTCATATTGGTACGAACAAGGTATTTGGATCGACTAAATATAACAATGAAAATGAATTTGCTATCGGTATAGCTTATGTCGGTTGGTTTACCAAGAGATAGTTCAAATAGGTATTTATAATTAATTTAATGTTTAAGTAATATGAAAAAGTTTTTTTATTTGTCGGCTCTTTCATTGGGCATGATGTGTTCCATTACGGCTTGTAGTGATGATGACACTACGACTATAGACGCTAAAAATCTTGACTATACGGCGGAGAATGCAAGTAGTTGGGGAAATTACATGCGAGTAGTTGCACAATTGTTGGTGAATGATGCTACTGCTCTTTATGATGACTGGGCGGTTAAATACAACGAAGGTGGAAGTTATGCAGATTTCTTTAAGAATCAAGATGCTTTGACGAGTGTTGAGCAGTTGATTGACGGCTGTGTAGACATTGCCAATGAAGTAGGTACTGCCAAAATTGGTGACCCTTACGATCTTTTCATACATAATAATGAAGAAAAGGCTTTGTATGCTGTAGAGTCATGGTATAGCTGGCATTCTCGTGAAGACTATCGTAACAATATCTATTCTATTCGCAATGCTTATTACGGAACACGTACAGGGGCTATTAGCGAGTTATCTCTCTCAAAAGCAGTAGCCGCGGTAAATGCTAATCTTGATACTGAAGTAAAAAAAGCGATTGATGACGCAGCAGCAGCAATTTGGGCTATCCCGAGTCCTTTCCGCAACAATATCAATAGTCCGGAAGCAGTAAGTGCTATGGAAGCTTGTGCCACTTTAGAGGGAGTACTCAAGGGTAGTTTGAAGAGTTGTATCGAAGGTATTGATAAAACAGTGTTGGCTGAAGTCGTAAAAAATTATGTGGATGTAGTTGTATTACCTACTTACTCTGATTTGAAAGCGGGAAATCAGGCTCTTTTCGATGCTGTTGAGACATTCCGTACTTCTCCCAGCAATGCTAACTTCAAGGCTTGCGCCACAGCATGGCTTGCTGCTCGTACACCGTGGGAAACCAGTGAGGCATTCCTTTTTGGTCCGGTTGCCGACAAAGGTCTTGACCCCAATATGGATAGCTGGCCACTCGATCAGGATGGTATCGTACAGATCCTGACTTCCGGTAACTATTCAGACTTGAACTGGGATGGTGACTATGATGAAGAAGATGATAAAATTGCCGGTGCACAAGCTTTGCGTGGTTACCACACTTTGGAATATTTGATCTTCAAAGATGGCGAAGCCCGTACCATTCAGTAAGATTTTTACTTGTTAGAAATCAGATTTTGCGGAAACAGTGGGATAATGAATATTCTGTTGTTTCCGCAACATCTGCGTTAAAAAGATAAATGTTAGTTACGTATTTTGCAATAATAATTCAATAACGAATGAATGGCTTATTAAAATACTCATTTCCAATCTGTTTTTCGCTTCTGGCATTGTTTGCCTGCGAGGATGATGGAATTGATGTGGATAATATAGAAGTACCTGCCGGCTTTGCCCTCTCTGCCGGTACTGCTACCAACTTCCTGACTTCCTCTTATGCTTATGACAGGTCGGCTGACTGGATAACAGGGGCATACGATAAACGTTTCACCCGTGGTGACAAATTGTATGATGATATCCGCACCAGTAGTAATGGAATAGGTGGAGGACTGGGACCGGTTTATGCCGGTTATTCTTGTGGTAGCTGTCACCGAAATGCCGGACGTACGCAACCTACTTTGTGGAGCGAAGGTGGTTCCGGTAGCTCCGGCTTTTCGTCTATGTTGGTTTATATTAGTCGTAAGAATGGAGCTTTCTTTCAGGATTATGGACGTGTGCTTCATGATCAGGCTATTTATGGTGTGAAGCCCGAGGGAAAACTGAAAGTGGAATATACCTATGAGACTTTCCAGTTCCCTGATGGTGAGACGTATGAACTTTGCAAACCCAATTATTCTATTTATGAATGGTATGCGGACAGCATCAAACCCGAAGACCTGTTCTGTACGGTGCGTATTCCTCTGCGCCACGTAGGTATGGGACAAATGATGGCGCTCGATCCCACTGAAATTGAAGCTTTGGCTGCTAAAAGCAATTATCCGGAATATGGTATCAGTGGCCGTTGCAACTATATCTCCGAGAGAGGAATGAGAAGTTTAGGCTTGTCCGGTAATAAAGCACAGCATGCCGACCTGACAGTGGAACTTGGTTTCTCCAGCGATATGGGAGTTACGAACAGCCGCTATCCCGAAGAAATCTGTGAAGGACAGGCACAAGTAAATCAAGGCAGTATGATGGGACTTTCTTATGCCCAGTTGGATGTATCTACGGAAGAAATGGAGAATGTAGATCTCTACATGCAGAGCCTTAGTGTTCCGGCACGTCGCAATGTGAATAATGAACAAGTGATCAAGGGTGAGCAGAATTTTTATAAGGCGAAGTGCCATCTCTGCCATGTAACCACCTTGCACACAAAACCACGTGGTTCTATACTGCTGAACGGAACCCGCCTTCCTTGGCTGGGTAGTCAGACAATTCATCCATATTCGGACTTCCTGCTTCATGACATGGGCTCTGAAATTATGGGCGTAGGACTGAATGATAACTATGTAAGCGGTTTGGCCCGTGGCAACGAATGGCGTACGACTCCGCTTTGGGGTATCGGATTGCAGGAAACTGTGAATGGTCATACTTACTTCTTGCATGATGGGCGCGCCCGCAACTATATTGAGGCTATCATGTGGCACGGTGGTGAAGGTGAAGCATCGAAGAATCTCTTCAAAAAGATGAGTAAAGAAGATCGTAATGCTTTGGTCGCATTTCTGAAATCATTATAAAACAAATAACGAACAATAAAACCAATAAGTATTATACAAGCAATTATGAAGAAATTAATTTTAATGGTTGTAATGGCTGCCCTTTCGTTGGCTGCTATGGCACAGCATGAAGAAGATACAGAAAACGGTGTAGTGTCACTTGCCGGAAGAGAGGGATTTACGATAGAAACCAAGAAGGGAGACTTTGTATTCAAGCCCTATCTGTTGGTACAGACTTGTGCAAATTTCAATTGGTATGATGATGAAGGCCTGGATAAGGCATACAATCAGGATAATGTAGCTAATTCCGGTTTCTCAATTCCCTATGCTGTATTGGGCTTCACTGGTAAAGCTTTTGGTAAAGTAGCCTTTAATCTTTCTATCAATGCGGCTGCCAGTGGGGGAGCATTGCTTCAACAAGCATGGTTCGATGTGCAACTTAAAAAACAGTTTGCCGTGCGTGTCGGTAAATTCAAAACACCTTTCTCACATGCTTATCTGACGACGTTGGGCGAAACATTGTTGCCGCAGTTGCCAGTATCATTGACTTCCGCCATCATTCTGCCTTATTCCTTGAATGCGGTAACGCCTAACATCGGTACCGGTTTTGACCTCGGTGTTGAAATTCACGGATTGTTAGCTGATAAATTTGGCTATGAAGTAGGTTTATTCAATGGTACCGGTTCTTCTGTAAATACAGCTACAAAAACTCTGAGTGATGATTGGCATATTCCTTCTTTACTGTATGCGGGACGCTTTACTTATATGCCTAAAGGTGTGATGCCGTCCACCCAAGGTAATCCTAACCGTTTGAATGAAGATAAGATCATGTTCGGTGTATCGGCTTCAATCAATGTGGAAAGTGAGAATGAAAGTACCAATGATACCCGTGTGGGAGTGGAATTTGCCATGTTAAAGAATAAACTGTATCTGGGCGCCGAAGCATACTATATGAATGTGGGCTTCACCGATCGTCAGAAAATAAATGAGACATACAATTACCTGGGTGGTTATGTACAGGGCGGCTACTTTGTAGCTCCCCGTTTGCAGGCTGCCTTGCGTTATGACTTCTTTAACCGTAACGGTACCAGCGATGACGGATTTCTGAATATGCCGGCTGTGGGTGTGAATTATTTCTTTAAGGGTTGTAACCTGAAACTCCAGGCTATGTACCAGTATATTGCCCGTACGGGGCACGATACACAGCTCGACCGAGATAATGATAATTTAGGTCTGGCCACTCATTCTGCAACAGTAATGCTGCAATATACTTTCTAAAAAAACAAAGAGAGTAGTTATGAAGAAATGTATATTATTCTTTGCTGCTATCTGGATGACACTCTGCTTCTGTTCATGTGATGATGGAAGAATCTATGAGAAGGAGATAGAGGTGCAGCGTGGTGGCCGAGTCCTAAAGTTGACAGGTCGTTTCAGTGGTATCAGCAATTGGACGGATGATTATAGTGTCGTTGTGGCAGGCTTCAATGATAAAAGTGAATACGCTGTTATAACGAAATCACTGCCAGTCAATGTAACCGACGGAACAGATATCGTTATGACACTGGGAGGTATCAGTGATGAAGTGAAATCACTCAAATTGTGTGTTATCAGTCGTCTGCGCGAATGTATTGTCGAATTTAAGACGATGGAAGATGAAGAACTCGCAGCTATTACAGATACTATATTAATGGATGTGGGAACACTGGACGTGGGTATGTTCAGTTCCATCCAGTCACAGGTTTTCGATAAAAGATGTGTAGCGTGCCATGGGCAGACCGGTTCTGCATCGGGTAATTTATTTCTGACGGAGGGTAAGAGCTATCATGCGTTGGTCAACCAGCCGGCGCATAAGAATAGTGATATACTATTGGTGAAGCCCGGCAGTGCAGAAGAGAGTTTTCTACATCTGGTCTTGAACAGGGCTGGTGATACGAGTATGAACCATACCGATATGCTGTCAGAAGATGAGCAACCCTTATTGAAACTGATAGATAATTGGATAAACGAAGGTATTTTTTTGAATAACGAGTAAACGATATTGGAAATGAACAACAAAAAACAACCAACCAATCAATCAGAGAATACATTAACCGAGATTTTTAAATATGAAGTAAAAGAAGGCGTTTCAGAGTTTCATGTAATGATTCACTCTACCCGGCCGGAAGACACTTATGAAGAACAATTAAATGCAGTAGCCAATGCCTACAATGATTTGCTTGCAGGTGAATTGAAAGGTGCCATGGCTGTGTTTAAACGTTATTTTCTGAGTGATACCGCCAATCAGGCTGACCTCCTGCTGGCTATCACTACCGAAAGTTCCGACTGTGCTCTTTCCGTGGTAGAGCAACCCCCTTTGGATGGGACGAAAATAGCTTTGTGGGCTTATTTACAGACCAATGTGCAGACACAAGTGCTGCACAACGGATTGTTTGAAGTAAAGCACAATGCGTACCGCCACCTGTGGGGAGGCAGTGTTTTCAATCGTGCCGCAAATTCTGAGTACCAGACCCGTTTGTTGCTGAATGACTACGCGATGCAACTTATGGAACAAGGATGTAAATTGGCGGATAACTGTATCCGTACCTGGTTCTTCGTACAGAATGTGGATGTGAATTATGCCGGTGTGGTAAAGGCGCGTAATGAGGTTTTCGTCACTCAGAACCTGACGGAAAAAACACACTATATTGCCAGTACAGGTATCGGCGGACGTCATGCTGATCCTAAAGTATTGGTGCAAATGGATACCTATGCTGTGGCAGGCTTAAAGCCGGAACAGATACACTTCCTTTATGCTCCTACGCATCTGAATCCTACTTATGAGTATGGTGTCAGCTTTGAACGCGGAACGTATGTCGATTACGGTGACCGGCGTCAAGTGTTTATTTCAGGTACGGCAAGTATCAACAATAAAGGGGAAGTAGTATACCCCGGCGACATCCGTAGGCAGACGGAACGGATGTGGGAAAATGTAGAAGCCTTGCTGAAAGAGGCGGAGTGCACGTTTGATGATTTGGGGCATATGATTGTTTACTTGCGTGACATTGCAGACTATGCAGTTGTGAAGAGTATGTATGACAAGTGTTTCCCAGATACTCCTAAAGTATTTGTACATGCGCCTGTATGCCGTCCCGGATGGTTGATCGAAATGGAATGTATGGGAGTTAAGGCTTTGAAGAATAAGGAATATGCACCTTTTTAATCTGAAGAAAAGTCTCGTCTCCTTATATATCTGTCTGGTGGCTTTACTTGCTGTGGTGACCTTTGTGGAGCATGTACGCGGAACAGAGTTTGTAGAAAAGTATGTTTATCATACAGTTTGGTTTTGTTGTTTGTGGGGAGTACTTGCTGCATTGGCAGTTGTCGTGTTGGTTAAGCGGCAGTTGTGGCGGCATCTCCCGGCATTGTTGTTGCATGGCTCCTTCCTTTTTATCTTGGTGGGAGCCATGATTACATTTTCATGCAGCAAGAAAGGATATATGCATCTCACAGTAGGCACTGAGGTGGGAACTTTCATAGACCAAGACAGTAAGCGGGTGATCGAATTACCATTCACATTGTGTCTGGACAGTTTCCGGGTGGAGTATTATCCGGGGACGGAGGCTCCGGCAGATTATGTCAGCTATATCCGGGATGCGGAACCAGTTTCCATGAATCGTATCCTCTCTCGTCAGGGGTATCGCTTTTACCAGTCTTCTTTTGATGATGATAAGGAGGGGAGTTGGTTGTCAGTGAATTATGATCCGTGGGGAATAGGGGTTACGTATGCAGGATATATTTTGCTGGGTATCTCCATGTTGTGGATGCTTGTCGGTCGCAGTGGAGAATTCCGTAGATTACTCAGGCATCCATTGCTTCGGAAAGGGGGAATGTTTGTGTGGTTGCTCATGGCTGTGGTAACGGTGGTGCAAGCAGAAAACAGAAGCCTTCCGGCACTTGCACTCAGGCAGGCGGATAGTCTGGCATTCAAACAAGTGATTTATCATGATCGCGTAGTACCTTTTAATACTCTTGCACGAGACTTTGTATTGAAACTGACCGGAAAACCTTCTTATGGTGGTATGACACCCGAACAGGTTGTCGGAGGTTGGCTACTTCGTCCGGAGGTTTGGCAGAATGAACCGATGATTTATATAAAGAGTGCGGAACTTCGTCATTTACTCCGGTTATCGTCTTCTTATGCCCGTCTTACTGATTTGTTTGATGGACAAAACTATCGATTGCAGGAATTTTGGAAGGGTGGACAAAAGCCACATATGAAAATGACTTCGTTGGAAAAGGCTATCATGGAAACGGACGAAAAGGTAGGATTGATACTGATGCTACGGAGTGGAACACTTATCCATCCTTTACCGGAAGATGGGAGTATAAAACCACTATCTGACGTAAAAGTGCAGGCTGAAATATTGTACAATCGTATTCCATTCAGCAAACTGTTGTTCATGTTCAATCTGACTGTAGGGATGCTGGCATTTTTCTATTTACTTTATTGCAGCATGCATCGTTCGGCAGGTAAGGCATGGAGCGTTTTTACAGTTGCACTTTATGCAGCATTCCTTTTTCAACTCTTTGGCTACTGTTTGCGGTGGTATGTTGGCGGACGTATTCCGTTGAGCAATGGATATGAAACCATGCAATTTATGGCACTGTGTACACTTCTGCTTGCATGCATATTCCGGTGTCGCTTCTCTTTTACGTTGTCTTTTGGATTGCTCATTTCGGGTTTTGCCTTGTTGGTAGCTTATCTTGGGCAGAACAATCCTCAGATCACTCCTCTGATGCCTGTGTTGCTGTCTCCCTGGTTAAGTATTCATGTTTCTCTGATTATGGTATCTTATGCATTGTTTGCCTTTATGATGCTAAATGGATTACTGGCATTCTGCATAGGAGGTTGGCGAAAAAAGGCAATCGATTCGGAGATTCAGGAACAGCGTAAGGTCCGTGTGGAGCAATTGATGCTTTTCAGTCGGTTGATGCTCTATCCGGCAGCATTTTGTCTGGGGGCGGGAATTTTTATTGGTGCTGTGTGGGCAAATGTTTCATGGGGGCGTTATTGGGCCTGGGACCCGAAAGAAGTCTGGGCTTTGATCTCCTTTTTAATCTATGGTGCGGCATTCCACGGACCATCGCTTGCCGTCTTCCGGCAACCCCGGTTCTTCCATGCTTATATGGTGTTGGCTTTCCTTACGGTGCTGATGACTTACTTCGGAGTAAATTATCTGCTGGGCGGTATGCATAGCTATGCCTGATTATCTTTCTATTTTCGGATGATATAATAAAAATGCCTGCGGAATTCGCCTATGCACCCAAAGAGAACGCCCGGTACGTGTTTTCCGGGTAGGGGCAGGCCGGCTCCCCCCCGTATCAGCGTGACCGTGCCGGAAGAGGTGAGCCAACAGGAGGACCTGCTGGTAGCCCGGTCATCTGAGCTCGGGGGAAACAGTAACACGGCTGTTGCACTGACCTTCAACCATGCACTGACCGCCGTCAGATTCGTGTGCGGGAATGATATGCGGGAAGGTACGGTCAAGCAGGTCCGTTTGAAAAACGTTTATTCCAGAGGAACTTACAATATGGGGACACAAACCTGGAGCGGTTTGGATACTCCCGCCTCCTTCTCACAGGCATTGGATAAAGTGACGACAGGAACAGCTGACGAGGCGCTCACGAGTGAGGCGCAGACCTTTATGATGCTGCCCCAGCGGTTTCCTGAGGGCGCGCAGATAGAAGTCTTATTCACAGACGACACCCATACAGGCCACACTTTAATAGCCGATATAAAAGGAAGTGAGTGGCCGATGGGCAAGACTGTGACCTACAAAATATCCAGTAGTTCTCTCAACTGGACTTACACGCTTGATGTCACTGCCCTGGCCGATTTTACATATACCGGTGGTACACAGCAATATTGTGTTACCAGTTACAGGCAAAACGCCCAAGGGGAAAAAGAAGCTGCCGAATGGACCGCACAATATGCAGAAGACGGAACCACGTGGACAGACACCAAGCCGGTATGGCTTACCGCATTCACGGCATCTGGTACCGGCGGTGAATTTGCGCAACCTTGTGATGCGACGGTCGAGGCGCAGACCGGAATATCAAATGATTTACATGAGAATGCTTTGAAGGCGGCCACAGCCAAGGGATCGGAAACCACACCGTATAACCTTTCCAACAACACCGGGGGGAATACTGTTGAGAACACTGCCAACTGTTACGTGGTCAACGCTCCCGGTTACTATTCTTTGCCGCTGGTATATGGCAATGCGATCAAGAACTCAGCCACGAACGCTTCCGCGTATACCTCCACGGTGACAGGAACCAATATCCTGAATCCTTTCATCAACCATGCCGGGAACGGGATCACGGATCCATACATCAGCGGTAATGGATGTACGCCGGCCAAGGCCGAACTGGTCTGGCAGGATGCGATGAACCTGGTTACGGATATAAAATACAATGCCGATTCCAATGGCGGCAATATCTCTTTCAAAGTGGACCGTTCTTCCATCCGGCAAGGCAATGCCGTCATTGCGATCAAGGATGTGAGTGATGCCATCCTCTGGTCCTGGCATGTCTGGGTTACAGACGAAGACATTAACAATGTGATTGAGATAACCAATCATCAAAACGTAAAATATAATTTTATGCCCGTTAATCTGGGACAATGCGACGGTAATACCATCACCTATGAAGAACGGAGTTGCAAGGTAAAATTCATTGCCGGGGACCAGAGTAAGGAAATAACCATCAAGCAGTTGGCGAACGTAATCGCTACCGGAAGTAATGCTCCTTTTTATCAATGGGGACGTAAAGATCCGCTCTACCCTTCGAACGGAATGGGTAACACAACCAAAATCTGGTATGACAAGGAGGGAATTCCATCTACAGCAAATCCTATGAAAGGAACCTTTTCGGCCGGGAATGATTGTATCAAGAACTGTATTCTCAATCCTAATCTGATGCACAATAGATATAATGGAGATTATACCTATTACAACCTGTGGAGTGCCGATAATAAAACAACTTCTGCCAATGACAATCCTGTTAACAAGACTATTTACGATCCGTGTCCCGTTGGTTTTAAACTTCCTGCCAGTAACGCTTTCACAGGATTTACCACAACAGGAGAAAGTGTATCATCTTCCACTCAAGTTAACGGTACCTGGAGTAGTTCGGAAAAAGGTTGGTATTTTTATACAAATTCCGAAAAAACACAGAGCATTTTCTTCCCGGCGTTAGGGTATCGTAGTTATTCCACTATGCGGCCAGGTAGTATCGGGACACAGGGTTGCTTCTGGTCGGCACATCCGGTAGCGAAGGGCAATAATTATTACCTTAGAACTAGCTCAGTAGACGTACAGCCAACATATATGGTCGATCGGGGATTCGGGTATGCGCTCCGTCCTTGCCAAGACTAAAGGGTTGCAATAAAAACAAGGAGCTGCTTACTAACACAGTTGCAGCTCGAGAAAGAACACGGCACAGAGGGAAAAAAGGTAAGTCAAATTAGCCGAAGCGGAGAACATGATTCATTGCTTCGGCTTTTTCTCATCTATGTTTGGAACTCATCAGCGTCTTTCCTTAGCTCCCGAGCTGTTTATTGAGCAGCTTTACACGCTTTCAGCGTTTCTTTCTACTTCCTTCTGTCGTACTCAGAATCGATCACAGAATCGGTTCGGTTCCGGATGAATCCGTTATCTCTCTACTAGTTGCATTTGATTTCCAGCATATCAAAGGCTCTCCTCTACTTCCCCCCACATCAACAAATAACGGTATTTCACATTATTATCCTGCACTCGTTGCATCCACTGCGGTTTTCCCACTTTTTATCACTAACTTTATAGATAAAATCCCTCCGAAGAGAATTGCCAATGACACGATCAGGAAATACTCGGAATGGGAAATATATGGGAGAGGATAAAAGGAGATATCATACTATAACGAATATATTACAATATAATCTGATCCCTGATTTTTTTACTATATTTGCAAAGTATTGTATAACATTTAAAAATATGACCATGGAAAAAACATTTGCACAAATCAGTGAATTGTTTGATCAATTTTCAAAAGATGCCAGCCTCCAGGTAGAAAAAGGAAACAAAGCTGCCGGAACCCGTGCCCGCAAAGCATCACTCGAACTTGAAAAACTCCTCAAACGTTTCAGAAAAGAGTCACTCGAAGCCTCGAAGTAATTTTTACTCTGGTCTCGACGGTATGGAAATGGCGGCATAGCGTGTACCATATCGAAAAAAAACTTTTCGTTTCACAGCGGGGAGGCTTTATTAGTTGTGATAAAATTAAATATCAATTATGTGAAATTTCTATTTCGCTTCTGAAAAAACAACTCTACTTTCGTATATCTGTTGGATTCCGCAGGTGTATAGTCGGCAATTTCTCCTTAACTAATTCTGATAATACGTTCGGCCGATATTCCATGTCATTCCAGTTCTGTAGCAACCAAGCAAGCTCTTGATATATTCAAAGAATCGTTGATACCTGATGTACCAGTAGAACTGTCGGCAGCACCAGTTACTCTCACGGATAAACTGTATTTTTTCGTTACACGGGCCAGTTCGTTAAAATTAAGCCTTTGTGAGGTATCCTTTAGGACACCGTATTGGAAGCAAAAAAGAAATAGATAGGTGTACCAATACATTCCCCATCAGCGTATGAAAAAAACATTGGAATCCATAGAAAGGGTGTCCTGAAAGCCAAACTGCATATTTCGGGAAATCGTATAATTACATGATGGCTTTCCACTTTCAGATTGAAAGGTTGTCGTGTCAAGAAGTGATGAACCGCTCCAATAGCTATGCTTCAGCCCTCCACGAAGTGAGTTCAAACCGCTGTAAGCGTTATTGGATATGTACATCTAGTTATATTATATTTATAAAAATATCAAAAACAATAAGTTACAATATACCATAAGAAGCTATTTTTATTTATCCGAACACAAAGTTATGCTTTAAAAATAAAATGTCAAGGCTGAAATGAATTATGATTTTTTAAATATGCTAAATTGCTTCTGTTTTAATACTGTTGTCTTTTCACTTATAAACATACCAACTCCGGAGGCAAAGGCTGGGATGGTTTGTCGGCATATTCGCCGTTAAACCGTCCTGTTTTCGTTTAACGAAAACACAACTTGCTGTCCCCTAATGGGGACAACGTTTTGAATATCACGCTATATCCATATAGTGCTATAAAGCCTTTTGTCAGGGGAAAAATGCATACGGTTTCTGCCATTTTTTCCGCATTTCCGGTTTTTTGAATGTAAATGTTTCCCCACAGAACATGCGTCTTCCCACTATACTGCTATAACTATATAGCCATATAAAAGAATCAGAAATTAAAATATCATTGATTGACAGCATAATTCACCGATTTACGGGAATGTCTTCTGTAGTCTTTAGTCCGCTATACCACTATCAGTATAGCTTTAGTTATCTCTATTTCGAGGTCATCCTCTATGCAGCTCACCATATCATGTTATATCACTATCAGCATATCCCCGTTTATCCTTATTCCGATGTCACGCCCTATACCGCACGGCATTCGTTTGGAACCCTGATGCTGTCCTCCGGCATCCCGATAGAGAGCATCGCCAAGATGATGGGCCATACGAACATCAACAGTACGCAGGTCTATGCATAGGTTACCGACCAGAAGATATCCGGTGACATGGACCGGCTGATGAAAAGAAGACAGAAAGGGAGTACGGTCCCCCTAACGGAAATATCCGAATAATGAAATGCCAGCCGAAACCGATGTTTAATGGTTCCGGCCGGCATTCTTGAGTATTGAACGTCCGATTATATCAGGGCCTCATGATAATTATCTTCCAGGAGTTTCTCAATGTCGGATACCTTATACAAAATTTTTCCACCTAGCCGGATATAAGAAATACGCCCCTGGTCCCTATAATCCTGCAGGCATCTGCGGCTGATTTTTAACAGGTCCGACAATTCCTTGTCAGAGAGAAAACGCTCACCGTTAAACAGGGGGCGGTTATCCTCCGCAAGCCTTTCCAGCTTCGTCTGAATGTTATCCAGCAGGCCAAAGAATCGGCGGACACTGCACGTCTCTTTGCTAATAATTCCTTCCATGTTGCATCCAATTAATTATTCATTCTTTCTTTTTTCTCTCACCGCCTTTTCCTTGCGTTTCATGGCGGCATAGACCATCAGCTTTTCCACGTCCTCCGGCCTGTAGTAGATTTTCCGTTGGATTTGGGTGAATGCCAGCCGTCCGGTATCCCGGAGAGTCTGCAGGGTACGTGGAGAGATGTCAAGGCGCAGGCAGACATCCTGGTTATCCATTCACTCTCCCGGTTTCTTTTCCCTGTTTTTTTCATACAAGCGGTCCACCTGTGCGGACAGGCTATCAGCCCTAGCCAGCATTTCCTCAAAGATTCCGGCTTCAATGTAATATACTTCCATTTTTCTTGTTTTTATTTAAAATAGCTTCCTTTTAGAAACTCAAATTATTGAAATACAGTTCAAAATACTTTCCAAATGCACTTCCGGATGGGAGTCGTGATTTCCGACTCCCCCTCCAGAGCTGTTTTAAGGAGGACTTCCCGTCATATTACGGCTGTAACAGTTTGTAATCTCGTCCTGTGATCTTCTTTATCATGCCGGCGTTTTCTTTGATATGTTCAACCAGTATGCGGCTTATAACACCGGAAACAGTAAAATCCTTACGTCTGACTGCCCAGACAATGTCTGAGATACATTCGTACACCTGTGCATCAATATGCAGGGGCTTGCGCCGGTTGGATGAAAAATTGTTCAGGAGGGCTTCAATGTATTTTTTTACCTCTTCATCCGTTATCGTCTTTTTACTTTCCGCCCGGGATGAAGACTCCTTGTGGGGCGGCACCTCTTCCAGATTCTCGGAAATACTGCTCAAATATGAGCCTTTAGCGGCAACTATATCCAGTATCTCCTTCTCGTTGATATTATACGGTTTTGTTTTTTTCCTTTCAATGCTGTCCATAACTATGATTTATACATTAATTCCATGTGACAATTGGGCGTTTTGTAAGGCGGATGTTCCTGATGGCGGATTATCGTCCTACTCTGCAAAGAAAAAAAGAATAAACGTGGGAAAGGATACCTTGTCAGTTATAGTCATATATAGACATGAATAGTCAATGCCAGCAAAAGACATAACAAATGGCAGTCCGGCGGGAGGCCAGGATTCTCCCCGATGTTGCTAGGATTGTGACATGTCAAGCCATGGAGATATTGACAGCTTACATTCTTGGGATAATGGTACACCAGGCTACGGATATTGTAACAGCTTATGTTATTGGAATAGTGATATGTCAAGCTATGAAGATAGCGGGAACTCATGTTGGCAAGATAGCGATATACGAGGAGACAGCAGGACGGGAACACTACGGCGATGAAAAGAAAAATCCCTGTTGGTCCATGTGAGACCGGCAGGGAGCGTAACAATAAAAGGAACGGGCTTCTCAGCCCCTGATGTAACCGTACTTTTTCAGGTCGTCCATGAACTGCTCCGGGGTGTCGGTTCTCACCGTCACCCCGTGCAGTTCCCTGTACCGTCCGGAGAAATTCACTATGTACTCCTCGTCGGTGCATCCGCTGTCAAACCAGCTGCCTTCACGCAGGATGCGTACAAACTCGGAAGGGCCGGAGGCGGCAATCCTGCCGCCATCCGCTAAAATATATATGCCTGTTCATGTCGATATTTTTTTAGTCCTTAAATTTATAATATAGTTTCTGTTCACTGTCGAGGAAGGGGATGTTCTGGAGCGCGGTGGCCACAGGCACCTGTCCCCTCGTGGCAAAGGTAACTAATTTGTGGAGAAACAGTACCCAGTTGCGCATTTTTGTGAAGCAGGTCGTTCCGGAATGCTGGCGGAACTCGATCGTCTTGTGCCGTGAGTAGGCCTCGAGGTCCACCTTATGGTAACGGTCACCGATCCTTCCTTTCAGCTCGTCCACCATCCGGGCGGAACGTATCATCCCGTCAGAGACATGACCCAGGCCACGGCAATAGTAGTTGTCCCTGCGGGATGCCGGTATGAACCTGTCGATGACCGGTTCCAGGTGCTTGTAGCTCAGGGACAGGTTACGCCAGGTTTCCATGCTGAAACCGGCGGCATCGATATGTACATGAAGCCCGCAGCTCCCGTTCACCTTCACGTCACACAGGTCAAGCACCCAGCAGCCCTTCTCCAGTTCCTGTAACCCGGCTTCACCGACCAGGATCGGACTGACCAGTTCAAAGGTGTCGTTGCCGTTCAGACTGCCGTCCGTCACGAGTTTCCAATGCGGACGGGTGGTATGGTTATAACTTTCCACCATAACCTCGATACCGGCCTCCCTGAGCTCGCGTGCGAGCCGTTCACGGGAGCAGTTGTAAGCCTCGATCTCGATACCGAACTTGCGGGTGAAAGTATAATCCAGTGCAGCTGTCGCCGGATGGATATTCAGACCGCCCTCACGTTCATTCATCCGGCGCAGGGCGTTCACGACAAAACCGTAATTACCGTTGGTCACCATCCTTGCGATTTCCGCACGGGGAATCCCTAAAAGATACAGTTGCCGGATCTTGCTCGTTTTTGTTGTCTCTTGTGCTAAAATGCTTCTAACTTGCTTGTTCATAACTTGTTAGCTTCTTTATTTACTCTACTAAGATAATGCTTTTATAGGAGAAACTATAATCATAAGAACTTTATTATCACTGCATTAGCTTACTTTGTTTTAGACTAAAAGTCCTTATTGGGGGGATCCTTATCTTATCCGCTGCAAGTCCCGGATGACAAAAGGCGGCAATATATCGGAATAGTCAGATAACGATATATCATGATATGGCTGACCGCATAAGATGTGACATCGAAATAGGAATAGACGGGGATATGTTGATAGCGGTATAACGGGTTAGCCGGATAGCGATATATCATGATATGGCGAACCACATAGGGGGTGACATCGAAATAGAGATAACTAAAGCTATGCCGATAGTGGTATAGCGGACTAAAGACTACAGAAGAGATTCTCGAAAATCAATGAATTATGCTGTCAATCAATGATATTTCAATTTCCGATTCTTTTTTATATGGCTATATGGTTATAGCAGTATAGCGGGAAGACGCACGTTCTGTGGGGAAATATTCCCCTTCAGAAGATCGGAAATGCAGAAAAACCGGCGGAAACCGTATGCGTTTTTCCCCTGACAAAAGGCTTTATAGCACTATATGGATATAGCGTAATATTCAAATCGTTGTCCCCATTAGGGGACAGCAAGTTGTGTTTTCGTTTAACGAAAACCGAATGGTTTAACAGCATATTTCGCTGCCAAACCATTATTCAGTTCATGCTCCTAAGTCGCACAGAATCATAAAACCGATATCTGTCTTTGGACTATTTATCCCTACAAATTGCGCTATTAGATTCTCATACCACACGAAAAAAAAGACATCCAGAGACTTTTACAATGTATGGGATGTATACAATCGGCCAATGTTCAGTATATCGCAGCAGACACTCAATCCATACTTTAATACCATCATTCAATGCTAACACATCACCTCTATTTTTCGATCAGTCCATTCAAGTATTATAACATAGATTATAGTAATGGACTGTAAGACCATTGCTGAAGACAAGAACAAGATTTTTTATACCTATTTCAATACTCTGGACATCATCCTTGCTAATGTTTTGAACAGATTCTCCTCCATACATAATCTCAACGGAAATAAATTCTATATTACGATACTGCTTGTACCATCTCTCGAATAGAAAATAAACTACACCTTTCATCTGGCAAAACAGAACGATTGACATCAAATGGGAAACAGTTTTCCAACCACTCATGAGAAGGAGGATAACGAAATAAACCAAACACTCTACATCTATTGGCTGGGATAAATAGCTAAAAAGAAAATTTGCGAATCAAATATCATTTTATATTTTTGTTTCTCAAAATTTTTAATGAACTAAAAAGAATTAAAATGCCTGCAAAACTCACTCGTCCAGAGAATTCTTTTAATAATATTTATATGCGATATTACAAAAAGTCTTTTCTATTTGTAAAGTCGTATATACACAATGAGATGGTAGCCGAGGATATTGCATCTGAATCACTCATCAAACTGTGGCAATGGATACAGGACAACCCGGTGGAAAATATTGAACCGATGTTGCTCAGTATTTTGCGAAATAAAGCCTTAGACTACTTACGTCATGAAAGCATGAAACAACAGGTCATCACACGGATTAGTGAGAAACAAAATGAAGAGTTAGCTCTTCGCCTCTCCTCACTGGAAGACTGTAATCCAAATGAAATATTCTCGAAAGAAGTTATGGATATTGTGCAAAGAACATTGCAATCATTACCTGAACAAACCTCCCGTATATTTACTCTCAGCCGATTTGGAAATAAAACAAATCGGGAAATTGCCTGCGAATTAAATATTTCAATCAAAGATGTGGAATATCATATATCCAAATCACTTAAGGCTCTTAGAAAAACGCTAAAAGATTACCTGCCTTTATTTTATTTCTTTTTTTACCATATGTAACACCGATTACTACGCACGTTCCTTTATCTTTTGAAAAAAATATTCTTTTTCGTTTAGGGTAAACCGAAGATGAATCGTTATATAAATGAAAACGATAAAAAGATGGATGAACTATTACAAAAATATATAGCAGGAAATGCCTCTGAAAAAGAGTCACAGAGGATAATGGAGTGGCTGCGCGAAGATGAACAGCATCTTAGAGAATATAAGCGGCAACGTAAATTGTATGACATTACGTTATGGCAGACTAAAAGTCCCGTTGATATACAACAAGAGAAGAAAGATCCGCTGAGGAGGGTTCTCGATGTTATTGTACGGATAGCGGCTGTCATTGTTTTTACTGTGGCAACCACTTATTTTTACACTCACCACGTTTTACAAGACAAGGAGGAGAATATGCAAACGGTAGTTGTTCCGGCAGGCCAGCATGCCGAATTATACCTGGCTGATGGAACGCATGTATGGCTGAATTCCGGTAGCCGGTTGACTTTTCCGGGACGGTTTTCTAAAAAGGTACGTCATGTAGAATTAGATGGTGAAGGATATTTTAAAGTCAGTTCTAATATAAAACAACCTTTTATTGTTGGAACTAACCGATGCAATATCCGGGTGCTGGGGACAGAATTCAATGTGCTGGCCTATGAGAAAGATAGTATATGGGAAACAGCCTTATTGGAAGGTGCTGTAGAAATTCTGCAAAAGAAAAGTGAAGTATCTCTCATGAAACTGAAACCAGGTGACATGGCCAGACTAAGTAAAAACCAACTTACTAAAGAAAAGATACATACAACAGACTATTTTCGTTGGAAAGAAGGGCTTATTTGTTTCAACGATATCTCCCTACGCGATATAATGGAGAAATTAAAACTCTATTATGATGTGAATTTTGTCATTAACAATCAACAGATTCTTGATGCGCACTATACCGGAAAATTCCGGACCCATGATGGGATTGAACATGTAATACGTGTGCTTGCCCTCAATAATAAATTTACCTATATTAAAGATAACGAGAGCAATACGATAACCATTAATTAACTTTTTAATATTTCTAATGCCTATGAAACAATAAAGAAACATTTAAAAAAGAAAAGGGGACAGTGCTGCAACACCATCCCACATTTTCCATCAGTTTATACCAACTGACAAAATAGTTCTAGATCAAGTTAAACCTAATAAACTAATATGTTGCGAAAATATGAAAAATTCTCTATACCAGGAATTATTTATAGAAAATAAACAGTTATTCCGTATTATGAAAATTATTGTTTACGTCTGTTTCTTATGTGTAGGAAATCTTCTAGCTATAGGAAGCTATGCGCAGACAGCTCATGTTACGATTGTTTCCAACCATATAACAATCGGACAAGTGATTAATGAAATAGAGAAACAAACGGACTATCTGTTTGTATTCAACGTAAAAGATATCAATATCAAACGTAATGTCAAAGTGAATGCGAAAGATAAAGCCGTTAATGAAGTTTTGAATGATATATTCAAGGATACAGGCATTCGCCATGCTATAGAAGGTAAAAACATCATGCTCATTAACTCTACGGATAAGGAAAAGGGTGCGCAGCAAAAAGATTTTTTAGTTACGGGGATAGTAAAAGATGAAAATGGTGAGCCTATTATCGGAGCAAATATTCAAGTCGTAGGAAAATCGGCAGGCACAATTACGGATATGAACGGACGTTTCAGTATCAGTGCCTCTGCCAATTCTACATTGCAAATAACCTATATTGGCTACCAAACGCAGACTGTCAATATCGGCGAGCAGAGGAATATTAACATTATTCTACAGGAAGACAATGCGCAATTGGATGAGGTAGTCGTAGTGGGGTATGGTACGATGAAGAAGAAAGATCTCACCGGTTCGGTAACAGCTGTTAAAGGAGACGAACTTGCTGCCCGTCGTACCACCCAACTTTCCACAGCTTTGCAAGGCGCGCTTTCCGGAGTAATGGTCAGTCGTGACAATGGAGCTCCCGGTAGTAGTGCTTCTATCCAGATACGTGGTGTAACAACTATTGGTGATTCCAGTCCGTTGGTGATTATTGACGGAATTCCGGGTGATATCAACTCCGTAAATCCTGAAGACGTAGAAAGTATGTCCGTATTGAAGGATGCTGCTTCGGCTTCGATCTACGGTTCACGTGCCGCAGCCGGTGTAATTGTCATCACGACCAAACGTGCCAAGAGCGGTGATGTGGCTTTGAGTTACAACTTTGAGTACGGGTGGGAAATACCGACTAAGTTGCCGACCTATGTAGGAGCCCAGCGTTACATGGAAATGGTAAATGAAACACGCTATAACGATAATCCAGACGGTGGATGGTACCAAACATATACGGAAGATGAAATTACCAACTGGAGCATAAATAATGCGACTAATCCGGACAAATATCCTATGACGGATTGGGGAGATATTCTGTTGAAAAGCTCCGCACCCCGGCAGACACATACTCTAAGCATTGTTGGTGGGGGTAAGATTATTCGTACAAAAGCCTCTTTCCGCTATGACAAAACGGACGGCCTCTATGTAAACAAGGAATATGACCGTTTTATGGTACGCGTGAATAATGATTTCAATATAAATAAATATATTTCCGCAAATCTGGATTTGAACTTTTCCCGTTCTAAAGCTCTCTCGCCTAATTCCAACCCCATGGGGGCAGGTGGACGAAACATTCCGCCAATTTATGCTGCTACATGGACCAATGGCTTATGGGGTGATGTGAAAGATGGAGAAAATATGCTGGCCAAAATTACAGATGGCGGCACTTTTACCAACTGGGGAACCAATATTGGCGGTAAACTCGGTATTGACATAACTCCTGTCAATGGGCTGAAAATATCAGCAGCCGTGGCGCCCAATTTCAATAATGTAAAGAAGAAAACTTTTGTCAAACAGATTCCATACACCCGTTCAGAAGATCCGAATACCACTGTTGGTTACATGGGAGGTTATCGCACTACCAATTTGACGGAAAATCGTAATGACAGCCATGATATAACAACACAGTTCTTTGCCAACTATGCCAAGACACTGGGGCGCCATGATTTCTCTGTCATGATCGGTTACGAGGATTATTATGCTTTCTGGGAAAACCTGGATGCATCCAGAGACCAGTACCAGTTGACAAGCTATCCTTACCTGGACCTCGGTTCGGAGGATTATCGGGATAATGGTGGCAATGCGGAAGAATATGCTTACCGCTCATTATTCGGACGCATGACCTATAGCTATGCAGACCGCTATCTTATCCAAGCAAATCTCCGCCGGGATGGTTCTTCACGTTTTGCATCCAATTGTCGTTGGGCCAATTTTCCTTCCGTGTCACTTGGTTGGGTAATTTCTGAAGAGAAGTTTTTCAAGAATATAAATATGGATTGGTTTTCTTACCTGAAATTGAGAGGCTCTTGGGGAAAACTGGGAAACGAACGTATCGGGGCTTATGACGATGACGGTAACTTTATTTATAATTATTACCCTTACCAGGCTGCAATTGATTACAGCACTGCACTATTTCAGAATTCACAGGGGATTGTTTCTTCCGTGACTACGGCCGCACAGCAGAAGTATGCCGTACGAGATATTTCATGGGAAACAACAGAAAGCTGGGATATCGGTTTAGATGCTAATTTTCTGGATAACCGTCTGCACTTCTCCGCTGACTATTATAGAAAAAATACGAAGGACATGTTGCTGGCACTGGAAATTCCACACTTCATCGGCTACGACAACCCGGAAGTCAATGCCGGAAACATGCACACTACCGGCTATGATATTGAAGTTGGCTGGAGGGACAAAGTCGGTGATTTCACTTACTCCATTTCCGCTAATCTGTCAGATTTTACCTCCAAAATGGGAAACCTGAATGGTACACAGTTCCTAGGCAATCAGGTAAAAATGGAAGGAAGTGAATATAACGAATGGTATGGTTACGTAAGCGATGGCTTGTTCCTGACTCAGGAAGACGTGGACAAGTCGCCCAAACTGAACAACAGCGTCAAAGTGGGTGATATTAAGTACAAGGATATTTCCGGACCGGACGGTGTCCCCGACGGAGTTATCTCACCTGAGTATGACCGTGTACTTTTGGGCGGTTCCCTGCCTCACTATATGTTTGGACTCACTTTCAATGCTGCCTATAAAGGCTGGGACTTTGGATTGACACTACAAGGTGTTGGAAGTCAGAAATCTCAAATCAGTGCTGCAATGATTGAAGGGCTTCGAGACAACTGGCTCAATTTCCCTACTATTCTTGACGGCAATTATTGGAGTCCGAAAAATACGGATGAGCAGAATGCGACAGCCAAATATCCGCGCCTGACTCGCACCAATCGGGATGCTAATTTCTGTATGTCTGATTATTGGCTTTACAACGGTCGGTACATTCGTTTAAAAAATCTCTCTGTCGGTTATACGCTCCCCAAAGCATGGACTACGAAGGCGTGTATGAATACAGTCCGTCTTTATGTAAGCGGAAGTGACCTGTTTACCATCAGTAATGCCCCCAAAGGATGGGATCCGGAAGTAAGTACAGAAGGGTATCCTATTACCACCTCTCTAATATTTGGTGTTTCTATTAATTTCTAGCCATAAAAAACATGAAAAAGTTACTCTTATATATCGGGGCAGGAATACTCTTACTCTCTGCCTGCCATGATCTCAATTTAAATCCATTGTCAAGCGGTTCTACTGAAAACTGGTATTCCACGGAAACTGAAGTGCAGATGGCCGTTGATGAGTTATATCGATATGACTTCTGGCCGGAAGACGGACAACAACAGACCGACTGGTCGGACGACTATACTTCACGCGATCTCCTGACCTCTTTTGATGACGGAACTCTAAATGGACAAAATGCTTGGGTTACCAGTTTATGGGGCAATCAGTACAAAGCTATTTCACGTGCCAATGCAGTTATTGAGAAATCGCATCGTGCTATCGAAAATGGCGCATCTGCCACTACTATTAACCGCCTGATTGCCGAAGCCAAATTCCATAGAGCTGCCGCTTATGCCAAACTGATTGTAAAGTTCGGTGACTTACCATTGGTATTAACCGATGTAAGTACAGAAGAAGGGTTGACAATGGGACGTACGGATAAATCCATCGTATTGGCACAAATCTATAAAGATTTTGATGATGCAATTAGTGTGCTTCCAACTTCCTATACTGACCAACAGCGAGCCACCCAAGGTGCTGCACTGGCACTAAAAGCCCGGGTTGCCTTGATTATGGAAGATTGGGAAACAGCGGCCGATGCAGCCAAGGCGGTTATGGACTTGAATATTTATGAATTGCATCCCGATTTTGGCAATCTTTTTTTGTCTACTACAAAAAACTCGAATGAATTTATTTTCAAAATTCCACGTGATGCTACATATGACATTTATCTGGGAACAGGAAACGGAGGAGTTAACCAGGTATACAATGATCTACCCCGTAACGTAGGAGGATGGACGCAGACCTGTCCGTCATGGGAGTTACTAGCTGCATTCACCTGTACCGACGGTCTGCTTATTAACGAATCACCACTCTTCGATCCGCATGAACCATTTGCAAATCGTGACCCACGTTTAGCAGAAACCATTGTACCATTTGGTTCCAACCACCTCGGTTATGAATACAACCCACACCCGGAGGCACTGACGTGTATGAACTATAATACGGGTGAAATCGTGACAAATTATGATACACGTGCCAATGCCCAATATGCTTCTTTCGATGGTCTGGTGTGGAAAAAAGGGATAGACGAAACATGGCTTCAGAATGGTTTCAAGGTAGACCAGGATATTATCTATTGTCGTTATGCCGAAATATTGTTGACATATGCCGAGGCGAAAATCGAATTAAATGAGATAGATAACTCCGTATTGGATGCACTGAATGAGGTTCGGGCGCGTGCTTATGGTGTGGACAAGTCCGATAAGGCAAGTTATCCGGCTTTCACTTCTAACGACCAGTCCACACTTCGCCACCAGCTACGTGTAGAACGTCGTATGGAAATGGCAAAGGAACACATGCGATATACGGATATCATCCGTTGGAAACTGGCCGAAAAGGTTATGAATCGCAAGACATATGGTATCCTTTATCCGGCCTCACTATGTATCGAACGGGTAACCAGTCAGGGAGATTGGTTTTGGGCTTTCACACCGGAAATGGACGAGGATGGTTGTGCAGATTTCTCCAAATTGGAAGAAGCGGGTAAATGTCAGGCACTTGCTGTACGTAGTTGGAACGATCGCCAATATTTGTGGCCTATCCCTACTACGGAACTTCAGATCAACGAGAACTTAAAACAAAATCCCGGCTATTAAATGCAGGAAAGTTGTTGATAGTCCGGGAAAAGGTAACTCCTTAATTATTCACCCTTTTATTTTTCTAACTTTATGATTGGAAAGAGCTATATTTTTCACCTTTTTCTATTTCTTCTCATATTACCAGACAGTATTTATTCTCAAGATAATATTTGTCTGATCCCGCAAGTTGAAAGCATGGTCCGGAAAAAAGGTACGCTATCCATCGAACGTCTGGAAAGCATCCATTTCCCGGACGAATGGAAAAATACAGGAAACCTCCTTGTCAGCGATCTGAAAGAACTGGCAAATTTGTCTGTCATGGTGAATGCCTCAAATCCTTCCATTCATGTAAAAAAGGTGAAAATGCAGGAGCCGGAAATGTACATGCTGGAAATTACAAAGCAGGGGATCATCATAGAAGCAGGTGACCAGACAGGTATGATTCATGCTTTTTCCACTCTTTTACAATTGATTCTGGGAAGTGAGGGAAAAGAGTTACCCCGGCTCATAATCCACGACAAACCCCGTTTTAGTTACAGGGGAGTCATGATAGATTGTAGCCGCCATTTCTGGACTATCGAACAACTTAAAAAGTATACCAAACAATTGGCCTTTTTTAAACTTAACACTTTACATCTGCACTTGACAGACAATCAAGGCTGGCGTCTGTATCTGGACCAATATCCGGATTTAGCGTTCAAAGGTACGTACTACCGGACATTCGAGGATCTATCGGGACATTATTATCGTAAAAGCGAGTTGCAGGAATTGATCAACTATGCCGCCATGTACGGCATAGAGATCATTCCGGAGATTGACCTTCCGGGACACTGTCTGGCCTTGCTTGCAGCCCTTCCCCAACTGTCATGTAAAGGCGGAAAATTTGAAGCCTATCCAGAGGAACTGGACGGACAAAAACGGAAGAGAGCAGATGAGAATATGCTGTGTATAGGAAATCCTGAAACCTATAGGTTTGTGGAAAAACTGGTAGCAGAACTCACTGATCTCTTCCCTTCATCATTCATACATCTGGGAGGAGATGAAGTGTCGACACATCTATGGGAACAATGTCCGAAATGCCAAAAGATTTACAAACAAGAGAATATGACTTCATGGCACGAGTTACAGGACTATTTTACGAAACGAGTTAGTGAAATTGTACGTTCCAAGGGAAAAAGGATGATAGGTTGGGATGAAATAAATGACCGTAATGCCGCTGACATCAGTGACGTGATCATGATCTGGCAACGTGATGGAAGAGAACAGCAACAGAAAGCTTTGAAAAGAGGGTTGTCAGTCATTATGTCTCCTAAGGATCCCTGTTACTTTGATTTCGGGTATTCACGGAATTCCACACGCAGATTGTATGAATGGGAACCAGTTGGCAAAGAATGTACGAATACTCAAGCACATCTCGTCAAGGGAGGACAGGCTAATTTGTGGACTGAATTCATTACAACCTCGGATGAGGTGGAAAGGATGTTATATCCCAGAACTTGTGCCTTGGCCGAAACCCTCTGGAACACGAAAGAAAAGAAAGAATGGGAAGGGTTCCGACAACGTATCAGCAAGTTCGGTGCTATTATGGAAAAACTGAATATCTGTTACTTCAAAGACGAGGATTGGGATAACACAGGTTTTGTTCCGCAAAGCGAACAAAGGCCCCGTCTTGTATGTCCTGCCCGTATCGATACCAATATGAAGGGAATCAAGTATTATATGCCTGAATATGCGTTTGACGGTGATATACAGACTTTCTTTGCAACCCCCTATTCCTTAAAAAAAGGAGATTATTTTACTCTTACTTTGGAAAAAAGACAAGCAGTACAGGAAATCAGAATTGTGTTTGATGTTTCAAAGGAACATCCGGAACATGTACAATTATCTGTCAGCGAGGACGGTACAATATTTAAGAAAGTAGCTGCAGATAACAAAAATGGAGAATTGTCAGCATCTTTCAGTACACTAGCCATGATTAAAGCCCTCAAAATGGAATTGACAACTCCACTGATGGCCCGGCTGACTATCAAGGAGATTATCCTTCGCTACTATGAATAAACAAGTATAAGAATAATGAAAATTGTTATGATAAAAAAAATTATATATATTTCTCTCATCTGGATGGTATTTCACGGAGCGAGTCTTCATGCTGCCAGTTTATTGGTAGAAGCAGAAAGTTTCACGGAAAAAGGAGGCTGGGTAGTGGACCAACAATTTATGGACTTGATGGGATCACCTTATTTACTGGCACACGGTCTAGGTAGTCCTGTTGAAAATGCGAGTACCAATGTACAACTTCCAGAAAATGGCACATATTATATTTTTGTACGCACCTACAACTGGACGTCTCCATGGCAGGAGGGTGAAGGGCCCGGATTGTTCGGTTTGTCAGTAAACGGAAAGAAAATCTCTTACCGGTTGGGTATTATAGGCAATCAGTGGATATGGCAGTATGCCGGGCAATATCAGGCAACAGAAAAGAATATTCACATTGTTTTGCATGACTTGAAAGGTTTTGACGGGCGGTGTGATGCTATTTATTTTACGACACGGAAAGATGATATTCCGCCATCGGATATGGCGGCTTTAAATAACTTTCGTCGTGCTAAACTTGGATTATTAGCCCCCCCAAAAACAGAATCATATGATTTAGTAGTTATAGGTGCAGGTATTGCAGGTATGAGTACAGCAGTATCTGCCGCCCGCCTGGGCTGTAAAGTCGCACTTATCAATGATCGCCCTGTAGTCGGTGGAAACAATAGTTCCGAGATTCGTGTTCATTTGGGAGGAGCTATCGAGATCGGAAAATATCCTGAACTGGGGGGGCTGCAAAAAGAGTTCGGTCCCGTCAAGGAGGGTAATGCACAACCGGCAGGCAATTATGAAGATCATAAAAAAATGGAATGGCTGCAAGCTGAAACTAATGTTTCCCTGTTTCTTAATTATCGGGCATTTTCGGTGAAGAAGGAAGAGGACCGGATCATCTCGATAACCGCTTGTCATATTGAATCCGGTGAAGAAATCGAATTTTATGGTCGTTTATTTGCTGACTGTACTGGTGATGGCACTATCGGTTATCTGGCCGGGGCAGACTATCGTATGGGCCGTGAAAGCCGTTCTGAATACGGTGAGACTATAGCTCCCGAAATAGCTGATAGCTTAGTAATGGGCACTTCTGTTCAATGGTATTCTGTGGAAGACACAAAAACATCCTATTTTCCGGAATTCCGGTACGGCATCGAATTCAATGAGGAGACCTGTGAACCTGTCACTTATGGTGAATGGACTTGGGAAACCGGAATGAATAAAAATCAGATTAATGATTCTGAACAAATACGTGACTATGGAATGTTAGTTATATATTCTAATTGGAGCTACTTGAAAAATCAATCGGAACGAAGAAAATATTATAAAAAACGTTCATTGGAATGGGTAGCCTACATTGCCGGAAAGCGGGAATCCCGGAGGCTATTGGGCGACTATGTACTGAAAGAGGATGATTTAACAAAGCACGTAGCCCATGAGGACGCATCTTTCACTACTACCTGGAGTATTGATCTGCACCGGCCCGACCCCGAGAATACCCGGTATTTCCCGGGACGGGAATTCAAAGCGACGACAGACCATGTAGTAATTTATCCCTATCCTGTTCCCTACCGATGTCTTTATTCCCGTAATATAGACAATCTGTTCATGGCAGGACGCAATATCAGTGTCACACATGTTGCCTTGGGAACCGTACGAGTTATGCGCACTACAGGTATGATGGGGGAAGTTGTAGGCATGGCAGCCTCACTATGCAAAAAATATCAAGCCACTCCCCGTGACATATACCATTATTATTTGGAGGAATTAAAATCACTCATGCAAAAGGGAGTGAATAAAAAGGGATTACCGAATAATCAACGATATAATGAAGGAGGCAGGCTAAACCAGATACCGAAGGTAAAGTAAGGATACATCTCTGTCTGCCAGATTTCCACATACGAAAGTTTAACAATTTATTAGATTAGGCATTATGATAAGAAAAATCATATTCTTAGAAATGTTATTATTGGGAATAGCTACATTCCTGTATTCGCAAGATGAAATTTCCAAAATAACAATAACTCATGGACCTTACTTGCAAAACGTGGGATCTAACGAAGCTACCATTGTATGGATAACGGATAAGCCCTCTATAGGATGGGTGGAACTGGCCTCAGATGGCAACGGCAGTTTTTACGCCAAAGAGCATCCGCGTTATTTTGACACGTCTAATGGCATCAAGAATACATCAACCATCCATGCCGTTAAAGTCAAGGGACTGACACCGGGAAAACAATATCGTTACCGTGTTTTTGCTCAGGAAGTGTTGAAACATACTGGGTATAAAATCATTTATGGAAGTTATGCTTCCACTGATGTCTATTATCGTAAACCGCTTACTTTTCATACCTGCAATCCGCAAGCGCCTGCCACCTCTTTTGTAATGGTCAACGATATACATGGGGACAACAAACTGCTGGAGGACTTAATGTCCCGTTGTAACCTTACGCAAACCGACTTTGTTCTTTTTAATGGTGATATGCTCTCTTTCATAAATAGTGAAGATCAGCTTTTCAAGGGGTTTATGGATACGGCTGTACGACTTTTCGCTTCTGAGATCCCGATGTACTACGCCCGTGGCAACCACGAAACACGGGGAGTATTTGCAACCGAAATCCAACGTTATTTTTCTCCCTGTCAGGAACATCTTTATTATGCCTTTCGACAAGGTCCTGTCTATTGTATTGTTCTGGATACGGGAGAAGATAAGCCTGATTCTGATATTGAATATGCCGGTATTACCCAATATGACCTCTACCGTACCGAACAGTCCGAATGGTTGGCCAGTATTTTGGAAAGTACCGAATATAAAGAAGCGCCTTTTAAAATAATTGTAGCTCACATTCCTCCCGCAGTTACTGAAGCTGGTCCCGATGAGGATTGGCATGGAAATGTAGAAGTAGAGCAGAAGTTTATGCCTTTATTACGCCAGGCTTATCCGGATTTAATGCTTTGTGGACACTTACATCGTTTTGTGCGTCATGATGCCACTGACAAAACGTCTTTCCCCGTAGTAGTTAATTCCAATACATCTTTGCTACGTATTTATGCCACGACCACACAGATGAAGATAGAGGTAATGGATCGAGACGGAAAAATGCTGGATGAATTTATCATAAAAAAATAAAAAGCTTTGCATTAGTACTTGGCAAGTAATTATTCGGGTGACAATTACTTCTTAATCAATGAAGCTGGTTTCTGCAGATTCTGCATGTATGAGAGGCTGATGAATTTAGGAATAACCAACATTTACGGGGTAATCCAGTCGATGTGCCTACCATGAGCAAGGAGAAGTTACGCAAGACCAATGCTGTGAATTGTAGCAAATTGGCCCACGAGTTACCTTTCGGTTCATTTGAAAAGGAATTATATTCTGGGGAGGAAACCACAAAAATACGCTCTTTATAAGACTAAGAAACCTGATTGCAAAAGACAGCATACATACCAAGAACCGTATCAAGTCTTTGCTCGTTTTTATGGTGTGGAAATATCGAGAATGTTTGCCCGATGTACCATTAGCTAGGGATATTCCTAAAATAGGAAAATTTAAGGCAACTAATTCATTGCGAGTTAGTTGCCTTTTGGAGTTTGCCCGACATGGGCATAATCTAATGGGTGTAAGTCCCCATCGCAGCCTTATATCGGCAAGCGTACAGCCGACGGCAATGGTGTCCGTAGTGATTCGGCATCTAAAGGAAGTCTTAGGCAAAGCACTGACCTGACGTACAGAAACTTGATACTAAGGCATATGAGTGTGGGTAAGTCTGCCAAACAAGATAAAGCCCTATAGCTATATGGAACACTCGGTGTAAATCAAGCAGGTATAAGTGTGAAAGATTATATTCTTAATCGGGGAGGTCTCACGGACGTGTGGAGCATGTGTTTAGATTGCCAAACACGGAGTAAAGCTTATTGTGAGAAGTCAGCAGAAGCCATAGTACTTAAGTTCTTTTTAAGGAAGGGCTGAATCGCAATAGCTATAAACACGTAACTAACTCTAAATAGGAAAGAATGCATAAAATAAGAGTCATAGAAAGTACACTTGGCTACCCTCAAAAGAATAGGATGGAATCCGAAAGCTATGAGGGAGTGCAGACCTATATGGACATGAAAGACGGCAGTTTGATAGCAGTGCAACCAAATAAAGATGACTTAATGAGTCAAATTCTTTCTCCCGACAATCTCAATCGTGCCTATCTACAAGTGGTACGAAACAAAGGGGTTGGAGGTGTTGATAGAATGGATTTTAAGCAACTGCTTCCCTATCTTCATGAACACAAATCAGAACTTATCGAGTCGATACGCATTGGAAGGTACAAACCGAATTCAGTGCGTAGGGTAGATATAGCCAAGGATAACGGGAAGAAACGGCTTATAGGCATCCCAACCGTTGTTGACCGCTTGATACAACAAGCCATCGTCCAAGTGCTATCGCCTATCTACGAACGCCAGTTCAGCCCAAGCAGTTTTGGGTTTCGCCCCGACGTAGTGCGCATGTAGCATTGCTCCAAGTGTGCTGTTATACAAGCGAAGGCTACAAATATGCTGTAGGCATAGACCTTGTTAGATTCTTTGATACGGTAAACCATAGTTTCTTACTGAGAATACTATCAAGGACAATAAATGACGGGCGTGTCATTTCTCTTATACACAAGTATCTTACAAGCGGAGTAATGATAGGTAAGCATTATGAACCAAGTATAGAGGGTACACCACAAGGCGCCCCTTTGAGCCCCTTGCTCAGCAATATCCTGCTGAACGAACTAGACAAGGAATTGGAGAGACGTGGACACTGCTTTGTACGCTATGCAGATGATAGCATGATACTGTGCAAAAGTAAGAGGTCCGCCGAACGCGTATGCTCAAGCATAACGGACTTTTCCTTCTATTTCACGAAAGGCAAATGCAGGCTGTGTGTTCACAAGACAACAAAAGAGAAATTCAAACGTAAGGTTAAATCTCTTACCAGACGTAGTAACAGCATGGGTTATGCCCAACGTAAAGAGATACTCTGGCAAACCTTTAGAGGTTGGATAGGGTATTTCAAATATGCAGACATGAGGAGTCTGCTGATTCCATTAGACCAATGGTATCGCAGACACTTGCGTATGTGTATATGGAAATGTTGGAAGAGAGTGAAGACTCGCTTTTCAAATTTGCAGAAATGTGGAATACCGAAAGGTAAGGCTTAGGAGTGGGCAAATACTCGGAAAGGGTATTGGCGTTGTACGCGTGCCTTTCTTCAGAATGCTATTGAGGACGAGTCTCTTCGGAAAGCGGGGTATCCAATGTTATCTCATCTTTATAAGCAAATACATATAGATTGCGAAACCGCCGTATGCGGAACCGTTTGTACGGTAGGGTGAGATTGTGCCACGAGAAGCATGTGCTAAATGCTTCGCAACTATGTAGGAGATGAGGGTAGGTCCCTCGCAATCAACTTGCAGGAATCTCCTCAGTACTGAATGCTTTGATAAGATTGCTGTCGACCAATTCTTTAAGTGGACATCAATTCCTACATCTAATGTGTTACTTTGTACACGTCTCATAAGCTATATCGTTTTAGTTAATGAGTTATGACTTCAATATAATATGAAGTTTACTAAAATGGTATAGCTTTTTTAGTGCTATCTACTGTTATCCGTCACTTCAGATTTTAAACATAGAAACTTATTTTTTTATAATCATACCGTCCAATTTATTATTAATTTTCCAGCAAGGATACCTTCGTCAGCCACCATACGTTTCATTGGAAGATCCCGTAATCCATTTATAAAATCAATAGCTGATTTTAATGGAGGTTGATTCTTTATAGTATCACTTGAAATATAAAACTTAGTTCTAGAACTAAAAAGTAAGTAAACAAAAAGGCGGAGAATAGCAGTCTCCACCTTTTTATTTATTCTTTGGCCTTTTGTATTATAGTAATTGTATTATAGTAATTCCCTGCTTGTATAACTGTTGTAAATCTCCTTTCCAAGCCTGTTAAATTTGAATCAATCCTGATAAAGATTGATTTGCGACCTGTTTTCTCCACATAAAGTCCACCACCTTCTATTACTTGAACATTAAGGGAGTGTGTTCTATATATCGTGTCTTTAGTAGAGATTTCAGTCAGCCACCAGTCGTCACCTTTCCTGGTTCGTAACTCTATAGAATCTTTACTGGATTTAAAAAATACCTCTTTAGTCTCTAGGCCTATCGTATCTGTTCCCTTGCCAACGACGTCATTGCTACATGAAATGAATACAAATAAAAGTAACACGAAAGACAGAAAATAATAAGTTTGTCTCATATTTCTTATTTTATTATGTTAATATATGGAATTATTTCTACATTATATGGATAATTACCCTTGCCGGCTGCTCTAGTAGAAGGAAAAGTAGGTCCTTCACCTCCATTAAAAATACCCGCCAAATAATAACCATTACTATTACCATTCCAGCCCCAGTTTAGATGCAGGTAATCTTCTTTCTCCGTATACGAATGATGAACTTTATCGCTTCCTTTTCTATAGACATCAACATTTCTCTCTCTATGAAAATAGCCATCAGAAACCCAAGCATGACCATTTTGGTAATATTTAATACCCAGTATTTTCTTTCTTACCGAATTGCCACATATTATAACCGGACATTTAGCTTTAATAGATGTTATAACATCCCATTGACTATAAATTTGAGGATTATTGGGTTTCCTATATCCCATTTTCTCGAAGCATTGTGGTATATTTTTTCTTTTAGCTCCGCTTGTATCTGTTCCCCAATCCATTTTAACCAAATCACCTATAGAGCGGAATAAATGGGCAACTGCTGGAGTGGTGGGGAATTGTTTCATTTCAGACCAATTATATGACACCCCATTATACCCTGAAGGTTTTTCATGATATGCCATTACTTGAGCTATTGCAGTAGCTACACAGCCTGTGAGGGCTCTTTGTCCTTCTATAAGAGGTGCCGCATTGTTATATGGACTCCTTTGTCCCCATTTAACAGAAATCAAAGGTTGTACTCTTTCCGTTTCTTCCCATTCTCCAGGTTTCTTTATATAAATAGGACGTCTTCTACCCCTTGTTTGAGATGTGTCTAAAGAGTTATCGTCATCATTTTCTTCTTTGAACTCTATCTCATACTTTTTATTATTAGAAATGTAATTTTGAACTAAATCAAAAAAGAAAGATAATTCCTGATATTGAAGCGTGTCACTTAAAGAAAGATTGCCAGACTCTGAATAAGCAATAATAGGAGTTGTATATAGGTTGGCCGATACTATTGCATAGCCATTGCCACCCTCTGCATTGGCTATATAAAATGAGGGATATGTCTGATTAGTAATTGTATCTCTATAGAAATAGATTTCATTGTTTATTGAATAATTAAGAAAAGAGCTATTTCGTGTATTGTTTCTATTATTTTTAATAAAAAGTTCCACTTCAATAATAGCATTCTCTTTAGTACGATAAGTCGGGGCTTTTTCTGTTAAAGATGGTGGCGAAGATTCTTGTTTCATTACTTCTGTGTCATCGGAACATGAAGTTAAAAACATAATTGTCAAAATCAATAAATGTGCATGTTGTTTCATAATTTATATAATTAAGGTTAATACTGAATACGTTAAAAGTCAAAAGTGCCATGTTTATAA
>OCAM01000020.1_pt1 | contig 160663 bp, 162 predicted proteins | sample 1538281 | NCBI WGS metagenome assembly OCAM01 (sample SAMEA2580273, study PRJEB22360) | human gut metagenome | biome: human gut; feature: human-associated habitat; material: faeces | place: Denmark | collected 2008/2010 | reverse complement strand
AGAGCATCTGCCTTACAAGCAGAGGGTCACAGGTTCGAGCCCTGTAGGTCCCATTTATTCATATGCCGATGTGGCTCAATTGGCAGAGCAGCTGATTTGTAATCAGCAGGTTATCGGTTCGAGTCCGATCATCGGCTTTTATACAATTTCATATTGTATATATGGGCAGATTCCCGAGTGGCCAAAGGGGACAGACTGTAAATCTGCTGCAAATTGCTTCGGTGGTTCGAATCCACCTCTGCCCATTGGAATTACTTTTTCAGTAATTGCATATAATAAAATATATTATCGCGGGATGGAGCAGTCTGGAAGCTCGCCGGGCTCATAACCCGGAGGTCATAGGTTCAAATCCTATTCCCGCAACTATGTGCCTAGTTAGCTCAGTTGGTAGAGCAGAGGACTGAAAATCCTCGTGTCTCTGGTTCGATTCCGGAACTAGGCACTTTTAATTGTATAGAGAACATATTGGTATAATTGGAAACGACACATGTGTGCATTGCTCACTGATTAACGAACAACACGCGTGTGTTTTTCTATGCTCAAATTTATTTATATTAAAGGAGGGCAAAATTATGCCAAAGAAGAGTAGACTCGAAAATATTTTATTTACACTTGTTATGGCGTTTGTCATGGTGTATGCCATGGTATGCTATAACATCGCAATCGACAAAGGCGGAATGACAAACGAAGTTTTTCTGCTGGCGTTTCATGAAATACCGATTATGTGGCCGATCGCATGTATCCTGGAGTATTTTGTAGTGGAGAAACTGGCAACGATGCTGGCGTTTCGTCTGGTAAATCCGAAAGAAGACAAGCCGGTCTTTGTGACACTTGCAATCTGTTCTATGATCGTTTGTCTGATGTGTCCGGTAATGAGTCTGATTGCCACGGTTTTGTTTGCACATCCGGGAAATCAGGTGATCGCAGTGTGGCTGCAAAAATTTGCATTAAACTTCCCGATGGCATTATGCTGGCAGATCTTTTTTGGAGGAGTATTTGTAAGAAACTTATTTACATGGGTGAAAAAAGCGATTCATCATAAATAAAATCATCATGAATAAAAAGAGGGTGCGCATAATACGCACCCTCTTTTTGGGGGTAGGAAAATAATGAAAAATGGTAAAACTGCTTCCGGCACAAAACCGGAAACAAGAATTACTGTGATTAAGTATTAGCCCATAACCACTTCGACAGAGACTTCTGTCTTGCCGGTTGGCAATGGAATCGTATTTCCGTCTACGGCAATGCCATCAACGGTCATGGAAACAACACCCTTTTCTACATGTTTCGGGTTACGGACGCTGATGTGATAGGTCACACCACGGAAGTCACGTTTAGCTTCGAAGCCATCCAGAGTGGATGGAATACATGGATCGACGGTCAATCCGTCGTAATCCGGACGAATTCCGAGAATATACTGGGAAATGTCCAGGAATGTCCATGCTGCAGTACCGGTCAGCCAGCTGTTCTTGGCTTCTCCAAAGTTTGGAGCATCTTTTCCGGCAATCATCTGCGAATATACATAGGGTTCGGTACGGTGAATTTCGCTGATATCTTCAATATATGCAGGACAGGTTCTTGTATACACCTGCCATGCACGGTTTCCACGTCCGACAACGGTTTCTGCAATGGAAATCCAAGGATTGTTGTGGCAGAAGATTCCGGCATTTTCTTTATATCCTGGTGGATAAGAGGAAATTTCACCAAGTTCTACATGGTATCTGTGATAAGGTGGCTGAAGAAGTACAATACCGTATTTAGTATCCAGATATTTTTCTACGGATTCCATGGCTTTCAGACAGTTTCCTTCTTTCAGGCCGATCTCTGCCATAACGCAGAAGCCTTGTGGCTCGATAAAAATCTTACCGTCTTCACATTCTTTAGAACCAATCTTGTTTTTGTAATGATCGTATGCACGCAGGAACCATTCTCCGTCCCAGCCGGCATTAAGAACTGTTTTTTCCATTTCCGCAATGGCATCTTCTGCAAGTTTTGCCTCGTCTTCAAGTCCTCTGTGACGGCAGATCTCTACATAATCTTTACCGTAACGGACAAACATACCGGCAATGAAAACAGACTCTGCATTTGGTCCTTCGGATGGGCCGAATGTCTGGAAGGATTCTCCCGGTTCTGTGGAGAAGCAGTTTAAGTTCAGGCAGTCATTCCAGTCTGCACGGCCGATCAGCGGAAGTTTATGCGGTCCGAGATGATCGATGGTGTAGTGGAAGGAACGGCGTAAATGCTCCATAAAATCAGTTGCCTTGGAAGGATCACTGTCATACGGCGTTTTTTCATCCAGGATGGTGTAATCCCCGGTTTCTTTGATGTATGCTGCGGTACCTGCAATCAGCCAGAGCGGATCATCGTTGAAACCGCTTCCGATATCAGAATTACCTTTCTTGGTCAGAGGCTGATACTGATGATATGCACTTCCGTCTTCAAACTGTGTTGCTGCAATATCCAGAATACGCTCTCTTGCGCGGTCCGGAATCAGATGTACGAAACCAAGCAGATCCTGACAGGAATCACGGAATCCCATGCCTCGTCCGATACCGGATTCGAAGTAGGAAGCAGAACGGCTCATATTAAATGTGACCATACACTGATACTGATGCCAGATGTTTACCATACGATCCAGTTTTTCCTCGGAAGAGGATACCGTAAAGTGGGAAAGCAGTTCATCCCAGTATTTTTTCAGTTCAGCCAGTGCTGCTTCTGATTTTTCTTTGGTATCAAATTCTTTCATCAGAGCTTCCGCACGTGTGCGGTTAATCTTTCCATCTTCGGCGCGTCCGATCCATTTTTCTTCAACAGGATTCTCTATGTATGCCAGAATAAATACGAAAGTTTTGGATTCGCCGGGAGCAAGAGAAACTTTCAGATGATGGGAGCCTACCGGAGCCCATCCGCTGGCAATGGAGTTTTTGGACTGATCGGACACGACAACTTCAGGAGCAGAGTTTTCTCCGTATGCTCCAAGGAAGGAATCGCGGTCGGTATCAAATCCGTCTACCGGGGCATTCACTGCATACAGAGCATAGTGATTACGACGCTCACGGTATTCGGTCTTATGATAAATTGCAGATCCATGAACTTCTACTTCACCGGTAGAGAAATTACGCTGGAAGTTGGTCATGTCGTCCATTGCATTCCATAAACAGAATTCTACATAAGAAAAGACAGAAAAATCTTTCGTCTCTTTACTGTTATTGGTAAGAGTCAGCTGATTGATCTCACAGTTCTTTCCAACCGGAACAAATGCGGTCAGCTCTGCCTGCAGATCATTTTTACTGCTCCGGAAGGTGGAGTAGCCCATACCGTGATGACACTCATAAGCGTCCAGATCGGTCTTGGCTGGCATCCATCCGGGATTCCAGATGGTATCGCCCTCTTTAATATAGTAGTAGTGTCCATTGCTGTCGAAAGGAACATTGTTATAACGGTATCTCGTCAGACGAAGAAGCTTTGCATCTTTATAGAAGCTATAGCCACCGCAGGTATTGGAGATCAGAGAAAAGAAATTCTCAGAACCCAGATAGTTGATCCATGGGAGTGGTGTCTTAGGAGAGGTAATAACATATTCTTTGTTCGCATCATCGAAATATCCAAATTTCATGTGTGTATCCTCCATATAAAATTATTTACTTGTGACATAGTAGATGAGAGTGGAAAGAAGCATTTGGTGGAGTAATCAATCCATCGTGCTTGTTTTAAATGCCACTTATCTATGAGAGCGAAAACGTTTAAGCACTCTCTTTTATAAATAGAGTATAGTCTCTGAAATTTAAAAAATCAACACAAAATGGCTTAAAACAGGCAAATCCAGCAACTTTAACAAAAACGAAAACAAAAAATATAAGAAAGCAACAAATGCGTGCGCAACATTAAAAAACCAAAAAATTGCGTAAACGTATAAGAATAAAATAGCGTGCGCATGCACGGACACAAAATACACATACAATATGCATAAAACAGTCAAGAATAAAGTGTTTAAATTGACGAAATGACAAAAAAGTATTGCATTTACCGAAATATGGGGGTATATTAAAGCTACGAAAACGATTAAGAAAATTTCCTGAAACATTGGAGGAATGATATGGTATCTTTAAAAACAATTGCTGAACGATGTGGTGTTTCTACTGCGACCGTAAGCAAAGCACTGAATGATCATAAAGATATCAGCGAAGAGACAAAAAACCGGGTAAAGCAAACGGCACAGGCACTTGGATATTTTCCGAATGCAGCGGCCAGAGCGCTTAAGACGAACCGTTCATATAATATCGGGGTACTCTTCGAGGAGGAAGCCGGAAGAGGCCTGACCCATGAATATTTCTCCGGTGTGCTGAACGGACTTAAGATTCAGGCAGAAAAGTTAGGATATGATATTACATTTATCAATACCTGCTTTGAAAACCGGAAGATGTCCTATTATGAACATTGCCGGTACCGGAATTTTGAGGGAGTCGTAATTGTATGTGCCAATTTTGACGACCCGGATGTGATCGAGCTGATGAACAGTGAAATACCTGTAGTTACGATTGATTATGTGCATCATAACTGCACCGCAGTTACTTCCAACAATATACAGGGTATGGAAGATTTAGTAAAGTACATATACAGTCAGGGACACAGAAAAATTGCATATATTCATGGACAGGAAGGGTCTAGTGTTACAAGGGACCGGCTGGCAAGCTTTTATCGGACGATTGATGAGCTTGGACTTGAAATTCCCGATACATACGTCCGGACAGCCGATTATCTGGAAACCAAAGGGGCAGCAAAACAGACAAGGGAACTGTTGAACTTAGAGGCTCCACCGACCTGTATCATTTATCCGGATGATACTTCTTTAATAGGAGGAAGAAATGTCATTATTGAAATGGGACTTCGCATCCCGAGAGACATTTCGGTAGCCGGATATGACGGTACGATGATTTCGCAGCTTTTATATCCAAAACTCACAACAATTCGTCAGAATACAGAAATAATTGGAAGTGAAGCAGCAACAAGGCTCATCGGAACCATTGAAAAACCGAGAACAACTCTCGTTGAGAGAGTCGTTATAGAAGGAAGTTTAGTTCCGGGACAATCCGTAGGTGCAATTCAGCCGAAGGAATAAACCGGAAGATTTCCTCAAAACAAACAGACCAGAAGGTCAACAATATTAAGGAGGGTTTTATATGAAAAAGAAAGTCGTAAGTGCACTGCTGTGCGCAACAATGGTAGCAACAATGTTTGCTGGCTGTGGAAGCAAAGAGAGTGATAACAATGCATCAACACCGGACACTTCAAAGGCAGATACCAGTTCTGAAGTATCCGAACCGGCAGAAGACACAGGAAAGGTTTTAAACATTTACTGCTGGAACGAGGAATTTAAGAGCCGTATTACCGCTCACTATCCGGATTATCAGGAAGTAGATGCAACACATGGTAAAATCGGAGATGTAGATGTTGTCTGGAACATTACACCAAACGATGACAACGCTTATCAGAATAATCTGGATGCAACATTGTTAAATCAGGCAGATGCTCCGGCAGATGACAAGATCGATCTGTTCCTTGTAGAAGCTGATTACGCACTGAAGTATGTAGATACGGATTACACAATGCCGATCAAGGATCTGGGAATTACCGATGATGATCTGTCTAAGCAGTATCAGTACACAAAGGATATCGTTACGGATTCTAAGGGAGTGTTAAAAGGTCTTTCTTGGCAGGGCTGCCCGGGTGTTCTTTTCTATAACAGAGATGCAGCAAAAGAAGTTCTTGGAACAGATGATCCGGATAAGGTTCAGGAAAGTGTAAAGGACTGGGATACATATAACGATACGGCAAAGAAAATGAAAGATGCCGGTTACAAGATGACCGCTTCTGCAAACGATACTTACCGTGTATACTCCAACAATGTAACATCCAAGTGGGTAGACGGAAACAAGATCAGCATTGATGACAATATTATGAAATGGGTAGATGATTCCAAGGCTCAGGTAGATGCAGGAGAGACAGGTACATGTGATCTCTGGTCAGATGACTGGTCAAAAGGCTTCTATCCACAGGGTAAAGTATTCTGCTACTTTGGACCTGCATGGTTAGTAAACTTCTCTATGGCAGCTGATACAGAAGGATCTATCGGTTACAACGGTGGATGGGGCGCAGCTCAGGGACCACAGGGATTCTTCTGGGGTGGTACATGGATTTGTGCAGCTCAGGGAACAGACAATGCCAACCTTGTAAAAGACATTATGTTAAAGATGACAACCGATGACGATATTATGAAAGATATCGTAGTTGATGATGATGATTTCGTAAACAACAGCACGGTTATGAACGGAATGGCAGATGGATCAATTAAGGTAAAAGACAATAAAGAATACAGCAGCAAGATTCTTGGTGGTCAGAATCCTCTTCCAATGTACTGTGCAGGTGTTGAGACACTTGATTTAAGCAACCTTTCTTCTTACGATCAGGGATGTAACGAGGAATTCCAGAACGCTATGAAGAACTACTTCGAAGGAAAAGCAACAAAGGATGAGGCACTTGATCTCTTCTACAAGGCTGTAACTGAGAAGTACCCAGAGTTAACTTACTAAAAACGATTATTAACAAGCACCACAGGGACCGTGCCTGCCATACAGGAATGGAGGCACGGTCATTTTAACAAAAACTATGTGTAACAAAAACTATATTCATCATAACATACCAGTTGGGAGGTAGGTCTTATGAAAAGTAATAGTGGAGGAAAAGCGGTCAGATATAATAAATGGGGCTACATATTTCTGATTCCATTTATCGTTGTATTTGTAATATTTCAGCTGGTACCGTTAGTAAACACCATTTATAACAGTTTTTTCGAAAATTACATGTCTGGTCTGACACAGGTTGGACCGAGATTTGTTGGATTAGATAACTATAAGGCTTTGTTCAGCAGTGGAGATATCTGGACGTATTTTAAGAACACGATGGTTCTCTGGATCATGTGCTTCATACCACAGATTTTCCTCTCCCTTTTATTGGGCGCATGGTTTTCCGATGTCCGTCTGAAATTAAAAGGGTCCAGATTCTTCAAAACAGTTATTTATCTGCCGAACCTGATTATGGCATCTGCATTTTCCATGTTGTTCTTCACTCTCTTTTCAGATGGAGGACCAATCAACTCTTTACTGATGCAGATCGGATTTATCTCAGAACCTTATAAATTTTTATCACATGCAGGAAGTGCCAGAGGTCTGATCGCCATGATGAACTGCCTGATGTGGTTTGGTAATACGACCATTCTTCTGATGGCCGGAATGATGGGAATTGATACTTCTCTGTTTGAGGCAGCCGAGGTGGATGGAGCTACTTCCACACAGGTATTTTTCAAGATAACACTTCCACTGCTTCGCCCGATTCTGGTGTATGTAATTATCACATCCCTGATTGGTGGTCTGCAGCTGTTCGATGTACCACAGATTTTGACAAACGGAACCGGTGATCCGATGAGATCTACCATGACCTTGATCATGTATCTGAATAAGCATCTGTTCAGTAAGAACTATGGTATGGCAGGAGCACTGTCCGTTGTACTGTTCATTCTTACTACAGTCTTAAGCCTGATCGTATTTAAGGTTACCGGCAATGACAAGAGAAAGGGGTAATTGATATGGCAAAGACAAATAAAAATGACATCCAGAAGGGTGTAGGACTTCATGCACGGCGCGTCATCGCCTATGTAGTATTGATTATTATCTCATTTTTCTGTCTGTTCTGGTTTTACATTATGTTTATCAATGCAACCAGATCAAACGGACAGTTACAATCCGGATTTACCGCGATTCCAAGTACAAACCTGTTAAAAAACTGGAACAATCTGGTGCACGGAACGCTTCCAATCTGGTATGGAATGTTCAACAGTCTGATCATCGCCGCCTGCTCAGCAGTGCTTTGTACATATTTCTCAACCATGACTGCATATGCGATCCATGCGTATGAGTTCAGGATGAAACGGTTTATTTATCCATTTATCCTGATGATCATGATGATTCCGACACAGGTTACCGCACTTGGATTTATCAAGCTGGTAACAAAGATGGGACTGATGGATTCCTTTATTCCACTCATTGTTCCAACGATTGCTTCTCCGGTTGTATTCTTCTACATGAAGCAGTACATGGAGAGTGCACTTCCGTTATCTTTGATTGAGGCAGCACGGATTGATGGTTCCGGTGAGTTCCGTACCTTCAACAGTATCGTACTTCCGCTTATGAAACCGGCGATTGCCGTACAGGCAATTTTCACATTCGTCAGCAGCTGGAACAATTACTTCACACCGGCACTGATTCTGCATGATGATAAAAAGAAAACACTTCCAATTCTGATTGCACAGCTTCGTGCAGCAGACTGGTTGAAGTTTGATATGGGCCAGGTATATGTGATGATTACATTCTCGATCCTGCCGGTTATCGTTGTATATCTGATTCTTTCCAAGCATATCGTTCAGGGTATTGCACTGGGAAGTGTCAAGGGATAATGTGAAATATAACGATAAAAACTGCAGTTGATGCTGTACTACAAAAAGGAGTTGCCTTTTGCGGGGCAACTCCTTTTTTAGTGAAGAATGATTGATATTCGGTGTCGGGACGTCAGATGGACAAATGATAGATCTGCATCCAGGTGTTGATCTGGATAAAGTAAGCAATGAGCTGCGGACCTGCCATCAACTGGCCGAACCATGGTTTGCCGAGTTCCTTTGGTGCGGCAAGGAAAGCTTCTGTTTTGGAACGGTCCAGAAGCGGCAGTACCGGAGAATTCGGATCGTTCAGAATTTCCCGCATGCGCCTGATCAGCATCTGTTCGTAGGCCGGATGGTATGTCTTTGGATACGGGCTTTTTTTGCGCCAGAGCAGTTCCCGTGGCAGCAGATCGGCACAGGCATCCCGCAACAGGGATTTTTCGACTCCATTCCGATATTTCATCTGCCACGGCACATTGAAAACATATTCCATGATCCGGTGATCGGCAAATGGGACACGGGCTTCCAGGGAAGAGTACATGCTGGTGCGATCCATGCGGTCGAGCAGGGTCTGCATGAACCATTTGATATTCAGATAGCCAATGTCACGACGGCGGGCTTCCTCAGGGGATTCGCCATCCAGATGCGGAACGTGGGAGAGTGTTTCCTCATAGCGTGCATGAGAATATTCTGCCAGATCCAGCGTGCGAAGCACGTCATCGGAAAGAATGGAGGTACGTGCAGCAGGATCGGCAGACCACGGAAAACCATCCCGGTTCATAAGTTCCGGTCGGTAAAACCATGGATAGCCGCCGAAAATTTCATCGGCACATTCTCCGGTGAGTGTTACTTTATTATGTTTGGCGACTTCGGAACAAAAATACAAAAGAGAGGCGTCCACATCGGTCATTCCGGGAAGGTCTTTGGCGGTGACCGCATCGGACAGGGCAGCAAAGAGAGCCTCCTGGCTGCACTCTAAATAGGTGTGGGATGTTTTACAATATTGCAGCATCCGGTTGACGTAAGGAAGATCCCGTTCCGGCTGAAAGGCATTGGACTTAAAATATTTCTCGTTTTCAGAGAAGTCAAAAGAAAACGTGTTTAAAATTTTTCCTTCTTTTTGCATATGGCGGGCGGCTAATGCAGTGACAATCGAAGAATCAATGCCGCCGGAGAGAAAGGTGCATACCGGAACATCGGACACCATCTGTCGTTCTACAGTGTCACGCACGAGAAAAGAAACGGTCTGTACAGTTTGGACATAGGAATCTTTATGTTCCCGGCAGGGCAGATCCCAGTAGAGAATGTCGTGCTGTCCGTCCGGACAGAATATATGATAATGTCCCGGCATAACTTCCTTTACGCCTGTGAATACGCCGTTTCCGGAGGTGCGTGCCGGACCGACCGCCAGAATTTCCTGCAGACTGTTTTTGTCAATGGATGGAGTGACATCCGGATGACAAAATAATGCCTTGGGTTCCGAACCGAAAACAAAGGAGCTTCCGGTCTGGGTATAAAACAAAGGTTTTGTGCCGGCACGGTCACGGTAGAGAAGCAGTTCTCTGGTGGTATCGTCCCAGATCGCAAATGCGAAAATCCCATTTAACTTTTCGACAAAGTCTTTTCCGAAATGCATATAAGCGCACAGAATGATTTCCGTGTCTGATGTTGTGGTAAAGCGATATCCGGCTGCCTGCAGTTCGGGCAGCAGTTCCCGGTGATTATAAATTTCTCCATTGTAAACAATGGAACAGGTTTTCCCGTGGAAAGTACGTGTCATAGGCTGGATACCGCTTTTAAGATCGCGGATGGAAAGGCGTGCATGTGACAGCCCCACATGTGGCTGTAGATCAATCATCGCCTGATCCGGACCACGGTGCTTTAAAGTTTCGTGCATTTGTACAAGGATCGTTTCCCAGAAGGGTTTTTTGTCATAGTAGTTTAATGAGAAATCGCAAAAGCCTGAAATTCCACACATAATTTGTCTCCTTACCGTTGGGCTGCGGCTCTAAAAGCAGCCATCTTAGTTTTAGTCTATGCAGAAATTTCTATACAAATGCAAAAAAGAGGGGTATGATGAGTACAAAATACAAGAAAAAGAGGAAGAATTATGTTGAAACTGGAACAGGGAAGACCCGCGGATACGTCAGGAAGACTGGAAAAGGAGATCCGTGTGTATGATTTTTTAGATAAACTTGGCGTTATATATGACAGGGTGGATCATGAAGCTCTGATGACGATGGAAGCATGTGAGGAGGCAGACCGCGTGCTGGAAGCTACCATATGCAAGAATCTGTTTTTGTGTACGGCAAATAAAAAAGAATTTTATCTTCTGATGATTGTGGGAGATAAACGTCTCGTGACAAAGGATGTGTCAAAAAAGCTTGGTACAAGCCGGCTTTCTTTTGCCAGTGAATCGTATATGGAAGAATACCTCGATATCACACCGGGATCTGTCAGCGTGCTTGGGCTTATGAATGATACGGAAAATCATGTGCAGCTGGTCATTGATGAAGATGTTTTAAAGGGAGAATATGTGGGATGCCATCCGTGTATTAATACGTCCAGCCTGCGTGTGCGCACTGCAGATCTGATGGAAAAAATCATTCCTGCAATGCATCACGAGGCGAAGATCATTCGGATTTAGCCGGCTTCTTTTTGCGCTGGCGCAGTTCCCGGAAAAAAGCAGAAAGCATGGAAGAACAGGTCTCTTCAAGAACACCTCTGGTAATTTCCACCTGATGGTTAAATTGCTGCATTTGCAGAAGATTCAGGACAGATCCTGCACATCCGGCTTTGGGATTCATGGAACCGATGATTACCCGCCGCATACGGGATTGTACAATTGCACCGGCACACATCTGGCATGGCTCCAGCGTAACGTAGAGGTCGCAGTCCTCAAGCCGCCAGTCACCTGTTTTTTTACTTGCTTTGCGGATGGCAGACAGTTCTGCATGGGCAAGCGTATTTTTATCGATGTTGCGCCGGTTATATCCTCTTGCGATGATTTTACCGTTTTGGACAATCACACATCCAATCGGGACTTCATCGATCGCATAGGCTTTTTTCGCCTGTTTTAAGGCTTCTTTCATAAATTTTTCATCATCAGTCATAGACATTCTTCCTTGAAATCGTTATGATAATTATGGGGATAAGTAACCTTTTAATTACAGTATAATACTATACCATAGAAATCATATGGAAGGAAGAAGTATGTTATTTGCATATGAGACAGAACGTCTTCTTTTAAAAATAATAAAGCCGGATCAGGCAGATGCGGTGCTGGATTTTTATATGCGGGATAAAGAACTGTTTGAAAAATTTGAGCCGGATCGGATGCCGAATTTTTATACCCGCCAGTTCCAGAGACAGATGCTCCTGTTTGAGTATAACATGGCAGTACAGGGAACACTGTTCCGGTTTTATGTATATGAGAAAGAGCATCCGGAGCGTATCATAGGGACGATATGTGTACATCATATTACACGTGGATTTTCTGAACAGTGTGAGGTTGGATATAAGTTTTCCAGCGCATATCATCATCGCGGATACGCAACGGAATCACTGCGTTTTATTATGGATCTGGTGTTCCGGGATTTAAAACTTCACCGTGCCATGGCATGGGCACTTCCGGATAATACGGCAAGTATCCGGCTGCTTGAACGGGTGGGGTTCGTGTACGAAGGCATCTGCCATGATTATATGATGCTCAATCAAAAGTGGCGGGATCATGCGCAGTTTTGCATGATTAATCCTGATTAAGCGGACACATCCAGTATCCGAAAACTCCGGTCATGTCTTTGGAGTCTGAGGATACTGCGGCTGCTGCCTCAAATTCCGGGAAACCAAAGAGCATTGCCATCATACGTTCCGGTTGCTCATAGATTCCCGGAATTCCAAGAAACTGTCGTTTTTCTCCATTCATTTCCAGCGTTTTCAACATGAGATAGTGATAATTGAAAAAACCGTGCAGAAGAAAACGGTTGTTGCACAGATTCCAATTGCTTTTTGGAAGCTTTCGGATATCCTGAATTTCTACTTTCTGATAAGAGGTTTGTGGCTGCCGGGCTGCTTCTGGTTGAGGGATTGTTTTCGGCTGTTGGATCGTTTCCGGTTGAGGAGTAGTTTCGGGCTGCCGGATGGATTCCGGTTCTGGTATGTCTTGCGGCTGTCGGACGGGTTCCGGTTCTGGCATGGCTTGCGGCTGACGGAATCGCTCTGGTTCGGTTGTAGATTGCGTCTGTATGACCGGCTCTGTCTGTGCCTGAGCGGCAGGCGGTACCGCTTCTTTTTCCTGAAAGATTAAAAATTCTCCCCGGAGTGCCTCCGGAACCGGAGCGGAAGAAAGGCATCCGGTCAGAAACCTTCCGTTGCCACAGGCAATGGTCAGGGTCTGTGCCTGATGCACGTCAAAACCACTGTTTCCGATCCGATTATTTTCACAGGTAAAGCTGCAGGTTCCCATACCCTGCGTGAGCAATAATTCGGTAACAGGTATAGCCTGCAGACCATTTTCATATACTGTCAGATAGACCGGACATTTTCCCTTGAAACGGTCAAACCCCCGGATCTGAAGTTCCATACGGCAGCTGTTTTCGCGCAGATCGGTGCGGATGAACCCGGTATTTCGTCCGCGGTTTCCCTGTTCATATTCATAAATATAAGTAATAAATCGTCTCAATTGAAGAATTCTCCTGTTTTGTATTTGATGTCTTGTATAGTTTATGAGCCGGGGAAAAAAATATGTCGTTTATTTTGAAAAAAAGGATTGACATTTTGGTACTAAAGTATTATTATAATGTCAGTAACAGTTCCTGTTATTGTTTTGAACTAATGGAGAAATGAGGGAGAGTATTATGATAAAACGAAGTCGTCAGCGGGAGGCGATCCGGCAGTGCCTGACAGGCCGCTATGATCATCCGACTGCGGAAACGGTTTATATGAGTATCAAAGACGAATTTCCAAATATCAGTCTCGGAACTGTTTACCGGAATCTTTCTCTTTTGTCTGATCTGGGGGAGATTCAAAAAATTACTGTCAGTGGAGGCCCGGACAGATTTGACGGAAACCCGGCACCGCATTACCACTTTTCTTGCAGAGAGTGTGGATGTGTGATGGATCTGGACATGCCTTCCCAGGAACAGTTAAATCAGATTGCAGCGGAGCAGTTTGATGGAACAATTGAAAACCATTCCATTTTGTTTTCCGGATTATGCCCGGACTGCAAAAAGAAAAACACCCATTAATTAAATTTATAATAAGGAGGACATTTAAAATGGCAAAGTTTGTATGTACCGTATGTGGTTATGTTTATGAAGGTGAGGCTGCACCGGCAGAGTGCCCGATCTGCCATGCACCGGCAGAGAAGTTCGTAAAGCAGGAGGGTGAAATGACCTGGGCTTCCGAACATGTAGTTGGTGTTGCAAAAGGCGTGAGTGAAGACATTCTTGCAGATCTTCGCGCAAATTTCGAGGGAGAGTGCTCTGAAGTTGGTATGTATCTGGCTATGGCAAGAGTTGCCCACCGTGAGGGATATCCGGAGATCGGAATGTATTATGAAAAAGCTGCTTATGAAGAGGCAGAGCACGCTGCAAAATTTGCAGAGCTTCTTGGTGAAGTGGTGACAGATTCTACAAAGAAGAACCTGGAAATGAGAGTAGAAGCTGAGAATGGAGCGACTGCAGGAAAGACAGATCTTGCAAAGAGAGCAAAGGCAGCAAACCTTGACGCAATCCACGATACCGTTCATGAGATGGCTAGAGACGAGGCAAGACACGGAAAAGCGTTTGCCGGTCTGTTAAAGAGATATTTTGGTTAATCTTTAAAACGCATAAAATAAGCATTTCAGAGGATAGATGGTTGTTTAACTGTCTATCCTTTTTTTGCTGCAGCAAATCATCTGTTTTCCATGCCCGTTCGGAGGGAAAACTATTGACAGCAAAAGTCGCATGATTATAGAATATAGAAAAGTGTTACTGAAAACAGTGACAAAAAAGAGCAAGGTGGGAGGTTGCAGTTGTGAAGAGATATATAAAGAGATGGATCAGTTTTATACTTTTTATGTGCGTTTTTGTCCAGTATCCCTCAGAGGGAGTGGTTATGGCGGCAGACAGCGATCAGAAAAACATACAAATCGTTGGTACCGCATCGATGAATACATATGATGTGGCACTCCGTGTTGGAAAAACAAAGCAGCTTGTGTGTAATGGAACGACCGGAAAGATGGTGTGGAAGTCATCCAATCCGAAGGTCGCAACAGTAGATAAAAAAGGTCTGGTAAAAGCAATCAAACCGGGAAAAGCAATGATTTCGGTTTCCGGTGGAAATCTGATCGGTTCTATGACCTGCAAGGTCGGCGTGAGTAAAAAAATTACCACAAAACAGGCCAGACGTAAGATTATGGCTATGAAAAAGACTTACAAAGAGGGTCTGTCCTGGACAAACGAAAACCGGCAGTATTTCTGGGAAGCCACGAACTGTCAGTGTTATGGATGTATTGCCCTGTGTGGAGAAATCAGTGATAAAGTGTTTGGCAAATATGCACCGGTGACAAAACACAGCAATTTTAGCAGGATCAAGGCAGGCGATCATATCCGCATCGGAAACGAACATTCCGTTATGGTTCTCCAGAAGAACGGAAATACGCTTACGGTCGTGGAAGGAAACTATAATGCCACAGTTCACTGGGGAAGAAAAATAACAAAAAAGGAGCTGCAGGAAAGTGGTTTCTATGTGGAAACAAGATATTGACAGAATGCTTTTCTGTATTTGGAAGGGGATACTCCAAACTGTTTTTTAAATGCCTTGCTCAGATGAAATTATACATGCTGCTTTCCGGTTTGACAATGGATTTTTTGACATAAAATATATACTATAAGTATATAACAAAGAAGATAAATTGGATAGTGATTTCTTGATTATACATTAGGAGGAATGCATATGGAAAAAGAAAAATTTTCATATCCTGTTTCATTGCGCAGGATGCAGATTACAGATAAATTCTGGAAAAATGAGATGGAACTGGTGCGTACGGAGGTGATCCCTTATCAGTGGAATGCGTTGAATGATAAAGTAGAAGGCGCAGCACCAAGTTATTGTATGCATAATTTTAAAGTGGCGGCAGAAATGAACCGGCAAAAGAGAAAACAGGGAGCTGCGTATCAAGAACCTTCGTATACATACCGTGGATTTGAGATGTTACCGGAAGATCCCGAAAATCTCAAGGATGAGTTTTATGGATATGTATTTCAGGATACGGATTTCTCCAAGTGGGTGGAAGCGGTCGGATATTCGCTGACGCAGCATCCCGATCCGGATCTGGAAAAGGTTGCAGATGCTGCAATTGATATTGTCTGTGCGGCACAGCAGGAAGACGGATATCTGGACACGTATTATATTATCAATGGAAAAGATGGTATTTTTACCAACTTACGCGACCATCATGAATTGTACTGTATGGGGCATCTGATCGAAGGCGCTGTGGCATATTATGAGGCAACGGGAAAAGATAAACTGCTTCATGCGGCGGAACGATTCGCGGATTACGCTGCAGATTATTTCGGACCGGAGGAAGGAAAATGCAAGGGATATCCGGGACATGAAATTGCAGAAATGGCACTCGTCCGTCTTTACGAAGTTACAGGAAAACAAAAGTATCTGGATTTAAGCCGCTTTTTCATTGATGAAAGAGGCACAAAACCATATTACTTTGATAAAGAACATCCGGAAATCGTAAAGAAAGGGCATGAGAATGAATTGCGGCATAGCTATCATCAGGCACATTTGCCGGTACGGCAGCAGGATGAGGCGTTTGGTCACGCAGTCCGTGCCGTGTACCTGTATTCCGGTATGGCAGATATTGCACGTATTACAAAGGACGAAGAACTGTATCAGGCATGTGTACGTCTGTGGAATAATGTGACGAAAAAGAAAATGTATATTACAGGGGGCATCGGTGCAACACATTTGGGAGAAGCCTTTTCTTTTCCGTATGATCTTCCGAATGATACGGCATACGCAGAGACCTGTGCATCGATCGGACTGATGTTCTGGGCGCGGCGTATGCTGGAAATTGTTCCGGATGTAAAATATGCAGATATTATGGAGCGTGCATTGTATAATGGCGTATTAAGCGGAATGGCTTTGGACGGAAAAAGCTTTTTCTATGTGAATCCGCTGGAGGTGTTGCCGGAGGCATGCCACAAAGATGAACGGAAATTTCATGTCAAGCCGGTACGACAGAAATGGTTCGGATGCGCATGCTGTCCGCCAAATCTTGCGCGTCTGATCAGTTCCATTGGATCTTATGCATTTACAGAAAATGAGGATACGCTGTTTGTGCATCTGTATATGGGAAGCAATGTGGAAAAAACGGTGAATGGGAAAACGGTAAATGTGCAGATGGAATCAGATATGCCATGGGAAGGAAACATAAAGATCCGTGTGCAGGCTGAAAATGCAAAAATGACGCTGGCACTCCGGATACCGGGATGGTGTAAAAATTATAAAATTTCCGGAATAGAGGATGCCGCACAGGAAGAAAAAGATGGATACCTGTATTTGAAAAAAGTGTGGAACAGGGAAGAAACCTTCTGTATTGATTTTCCAATGGAGGTACAGATGTTTGCAGCATCGGAGCGTGTCCGCGAGGATATTGGCAAGGCAGCGATTATGCGCGGCCCTGTGGTTTACTGCCTTGAAGAGAAAGACAATGGAAAGAACCTGCATGAACTGCTGGTCGATACAGATATGCATGCATCGGTGTCGGAGGGAAAAATCTGCGATACTGTAGTAAAAATGGTAGAAACAGACGGGTGGCGGCTGACAGAGAGTGGGGATGCAGAGGAGACTCTCTATCACATGTATCAAAAGCCGCAGAAGCAAAAGGTGCGTTTGCATTATATTCCGTATTATACATGGGCAAACCGCGGAGAAAACGAAATGCAGGTATGGACACGCGTGCAGAACCCTTAAGGGTTCTGCAGCTGATTGCGGTATTGCGTTGGCGTGACATGGTAATAGATCCGGAATGCTTTGCTGAAATAGTGGTTATCGGCATAGCCTAAACGTTCCGCAATATCCATGATTTTTATATCAGGCTGCTCTAAGAGCTCTTTGGCACGTTCCATAGTCTATGATTATTTTTTTCTGACTGTATTTGTGCGTGAAAATACGGTACTTGCCATGGGCGAAAATGATCAGCTGCCGGATTATGAATATGCAGAGAATGTAGTACAGCATCTGTTTGAAATCAAGGATGGTGCCAAGATTACGACGGAAGTAACCGATGTGTCTGGAAAAACCGTACTTACTGCAAATACAAAGAGAGAGGGCAATACGGTTTCTGTAACCGTGGACCATCCGCAATACCATCCGTCGGTTATGGTGCATGGTATGACGGGGGTTGCAATTCAGACAGAGCTTGAAGTAAATTATACAGACAAAGGAGTTATTTAATTATATGGAACATGCATATTGGAAGCAGATGATAGAAATAGAAGAAAATGGGATTTTTCTGGTTTTTGGAATTACACGGAATGATCAGATCAAATTTTTACACTTTTCTTCCGTTCCACAGGCAGAGGATATGTCCGTACAGGAATGCAGGCAGGAGGATGAATGCCGGATGATGGATGAAGGATTTCCTCTGGTGCAGCTGGAACTGGCTGGCTATGATCGGCCATATGAGCGGCATGGAAATAAATATGTGGTGACTTCTCCCGGATGTTATCTGAAATATGAAAATATGCAGGATACAAAGAATGAATCCGGGAGAATGCTTCAGATCCGGCAGAAAGATCCTCTTACCGGAGTCTGTGTACAGACCGACATACAGTTTTATGACGGAGTGCCGGTGGCAAGATTTGTCAACCATGTAACGAATGAGGGAGAGGAGGAACAGGTACTGACGTACCTGTCCTCCTTTACCTGCTCTGGAATTAAGAGAGATGGAAACTTTTTGTATATTCCGCATAATGGGTGGCAGAAAGAGCTGAACTGGCGCAGATATTCGTTTGAAGAGCTTGGATTTCCGGTGACACAGACGAAAAGTATCCGGAGAAGTTCCAAAACAATAGAAGTTTACAATACCGGGAACTGGTCCACAAAAGAGTATCTGCCGATGGGGTTTCTGAGCCATCCGCAGAGTGGCGCGGGGCTGATCTGGCAGATTGAAAACAATGGTTCCTGGCATTATGAGATCGCAGACCAGAATGATCATTATGTTTTGAATGTCAGCGGGCCAAACGAGATACAGTCACATTTCAGTAAGGTGCTGCGCCCAGGAGAGACATTTGAAAGTGTGCCGGCAGCAGTGGGTGCAGTGCGGGCAGATATATCAGATGCATTTTCTGCAATAACGGAATACCGGCGAAGAATCCGCAGAAAAAACCGTGACAACGATACACTCCCGGTAATTTTTAATGATTATATGAATTGTCTGTGGGCAGATCCAACGACGGAAAAAGAATTACCGCTGATTGATGCTGCAGCAAAGGCCGGATGTGAATATTTTGTTATTGATGCCGGATGGTACGCAAAGGGAATCTGGTGGGACAGCGCGAAAATTGTTCCAGTGGAGGCTTGCGCATGGACTATGCCCTGTTGTCCCGGTTAAGTATCCAGTCTACCAGTGATCAGGAAGAATATGATATATTCGGTGGAAGAGGCACAGCATGTGCGCATCAATCAGGATCATACAATCACGGTGGAATATGAGCAGCCGGTCATGGCGCGTGTTTTTGAAGTTACTATTTGACTTTTTTCTTTGAAACCAATATATTGACAGAGTAAGTATGATTAGAATCATAACAGACTGAGTGAGGAAGAAATGTACAGAGCGGGAATTGATCTTGGTGGAACCAATATAAAAGCAGGGATTGTTGACGAACAACAGCATATAATTGCAGAAGCATCTGTGCCGACGAATGTAGAGAGACCGTATCAGGACATCATAAGGGATATGGCAGAACTGGTAAAAACGCTTTTGAAGCAGAAAGGTATCGGGGAAACACAGCTGAAGAGTATAGGAATCGGAAGCCCGGGAACGATTGATGCAGTACATGGAGTTGTGTTGTATTCCAATAATTTCGGGTGGGAAAATGTTCCGCTCACAGAGCAGTTAAGACAGTACTTTTCCTGCCCGATTGCAGTTTCCAATGATGCAAACTGTGCGGCTTTGGGTGAAGTAAAAGCCGGTGCGGCGCAGAATACAAAAAATGCGATTCTGCTGACTCTTGGAACCGGTGTGGGCGGCGGAATTATTCTCGATGGAAAGGTGTTTGAGGGCGCACATGCAGGCGGTGCCGAACTCGGACATACAAGTCTGATATGTGGCGGTGAGCCGTGCACATGCGGACGGAAAGGCTGCGTGGAGGCATATGTATCGGCGACAGCGCTGATCCGCGATGCAAAAAGAGCCGCGCAGCAGCACCCGGAATCCATCCTGAATACAATGTGTCAGGGAGATCTTTCGCACATGAATGGAAAAATTCCGTTTGATGCCGCACAGGATGGGGATACAGCAGCAGAAAAAGTAGTAAATGATTATATTTGCTATCTTGGAGAAACCATTACAAATTTTGTCAATATTTTCCGGCCGGATATTGTTTTGTTATCGGGAGGCATCTGCAATCAGGGGAAAAAACTGACAGAGCCTCTTGAAACATACATTCAGGATAAATGCTTTGGTGGCAGCAAGGCGTTTATTCCGAAAGTTGCATGTGCGGTTCTTGGAAATAAGGCGGGAATCATCGGCGCTGCAAATCTGACAGGCGGTAAGGAAAGATAAGGAGAATGGAGTTATTATGGAAGAAATTTTTGAACAGTTTAAAGATAAGGATGCATTTGATGCCTACTGGAAAGAACATTATGTTCCGCTTACTTATGAGGATGTAAGGGAAGCATACGAGGATTTTGTAAAATCTGCGGATAAGCATATTTTTCTGTCGGATTATGAGGAATCCGGTAATGTCAGCCGGGAGGATTTTATGGACAATCTTTCACAGGCGGCGCAGTTCGCGTTTCAGGATGGATTGACGGAAGCGTTTTATGAGAAGAATCCGCAGGTTTATGAGAATGCATTTGCATTATTTGAGGCGGCACAGATGAAAGGCGGGGATGCGAATATTGCGGCAGCTTTTCATGAAGAGTATCAGCGTTTGTACCATGATTTTTTGTTGGAACTGTTTGATGCACAATATGCAGAATAGACCGGGGAAATATAGGAAATAAAAGAAGGAGGCGCATAATGCAGCCTCCTTTTAAAATTTCATAAATGTGCAGGTTGTATTCTTAAAAACAGAATAAAGGAGCACTTGTTATGAGAATTGCGCTACGCGCAAAACAAGTGCGTAGGTTGTATTCTTAAAAACAGAATACAACAAGAACCGAGTATCCCGCTTCGAATCAGAAACAATAGACGTTACCTTTGCAGTTAACTCCCCCCAGGCACCCTCACGTCACATGAGAGCTTTCGCTTAGGGCTGCTGTATTCCTACCCTGACCCGGTTCACGAATTCCCATTGCGCAAGACCCAGACGTCAACGCCACTTGCGAAGGGCAGCTCCACCGCCCTGACCCTCTGCGGGATATCACCCCAACTATAGCGGATTGTTGGTACAAGGTACCGCTACCACCCCGGCTACTCGGAGATTTAAGTATAATTCATATCAGAGGCTCTTGTCAAGCAAAACTGCCCGCATCTGTAAATTTAAAAAAAAGCTAAAGTATCTGCCAAACGAACCGATAAACAATGTATAGAGATGCAAGAACAGATGCATTTCGGAAGCTTATTTCAAGGAAGAAAGGAGATGCTGAGCATGCGTATAGATGCATATAACCAGGTAGCACAGTTATACGGTATACAAAAGAATTTAAAGACACAGAAGGCGCAGAATGCAGCAGGTCCGAGAGATCAGGTGTCCATTTCACAGGCCGGACGTGATTATCAGGTCGCAAAAAGTGCAGTATCAGAAGCTTCGGATATCAGGGAAGATAAGGTAAGCCAGCTCAAATCAATGATTGATGCGGGAACATATTCCGTTGAGCCTGGCGATTTTGCCAGCAAATTACTTGAAAAGTATAATGCCTGATGAGAAAGGCAGACGAGAGAGGTTTTTGAAGTGGCTAGTTTAGTAGAAGAGCTTGTAACAGTACTGGAAGAAGAAGAAAAGATTTACCAGACATTGATTTCTTATGGAGAAAAAAAGACAGACATCCTGATTCGGGCAGATGTTCCGGAACTGGAAAAACTGACATGTCTGGAACAGCTGGCAAGTGATGATCTGGTGACACACAGCAACCAGCAGGTACAGCTCTTAAAGGATATTGCCAATGTACTCGGACGTACAGAAGAAAAGATGACAGTTACCAGACTGATCACTTTGCTGGAGTCGCAGCCGGATGTACAGAAAAAACTGACCGAAGCGAGAGACCGTCTACTTGCGGCAGCAGACCGGATGAATCATCTGAATGATCAGAACGTGGCTCTGATTAAACAGGCCATAGAGTTAAACGAATTCGACCTTACGTTGTTCAAGAGTTTGCGGCAGGCCCCTGAGACCGCCAATTATGACAAAACTGCCTGCAATACAGGAAGCTTGCTGGGCAGCAGCGGATTTGACGCAATGAGTTAAGGAGGAACAAAAGAATGGGAAACGGATTCGGAAGCTTATATATTGGGGCATCTGGACTTCAGAATGCCCAGTATGCACTGAATACAACGGCAAACAACCTTGCAAATGTGAATACAACAGGATATGTCCGTCAGCAGGTTCGTTTTGCAGATAAAAATTATAATAAATTAAAGGACCCGAATAAAAATGTGAACATGCAGCAGTATGGGCTGGGTGTATCCATTGGAGATGTGGTTCATGCAAGGGATATTTTCTTAGACAAATCTTATCGGCAGGAGAATGGACGCAAGGGATTTTATACTTCTTTTTATGAAATCACGGATTATGTGCAGGATCTGTTTCAGGAATTAAACGGAGAACAGTTCAAACAGAGTGTCAGTGATCTGCATCAGGCATTTCAGGAACTGGAGCCTAATATGGATAATTCCACACAACAGAATCTGGTACTTGAAAAAGCGGATCTTCTGCTGAGCCGTACGAAGTCATTGTATGATGACATGAAATCGTACCAATCCAATATCAATGAACAAATTAAAGATGATGTTGACCGTGTAAACAAGATCGGAAACCGTATCTATGAACTGAACCTGCAGATTCAGAAAGTAGAAGCTGGCGGACAGGAAACTGCAATGACCCTGCGAGATGAGCGTGACAATCTGCTGGATGAGCTGGGCGGATACGGAAGTGTCTCCATTAAGGAAGATGCGACGGGATTTACGTATGTAGATTTTGAAAGCACACCGTTTATCGATGACAATAAGTGCTATAACATCGGACTGCAGGAAGACAAAGAAACCGGATTTTACACACCGTACTGGACGCAGCTTTCTGATGTGGACAAGCAGCAGTATGTCCGCGTATTTAAAAAGAACGAAGTGATTTCCACGGATTTAAATACCGATGTGGGAAGTATTAAAGCCAAACTTCTTGCCCGTGGGGACGGATACGGAACGTATCAGGATCTGGAAAGCGAAGAGGCGTATGACCGTATTTCTGGTTGTACCATGATGGAGACAGAAGCACAGGTTTCTGCACTGCTTCACAATATTGTGACAAAAATCAACGATGCATACTGTCCGAATAAGACAGTAGATACGGATGTCACCTATACCGATGCCGATGGGAATCAGGTATCATTAAAGGGAAAGAAAGTTCTGGATGCCGCAAACTGTGCAGTCGGGGAAGACGGACAGCTGCCGCCGAGGGAATTGTTTACCCGTGTGGGAATGGATCGTTATACCAAGGTGACAGGAGATGATGGGAATACCTACTATGTATACAACGAAGAGGACGAAAATGATCCCACGACGCTGTATTCCCTGAACAATATCAGCATCAATAAAGAGTTGCGCAAGCAGATCACACTGATGCCGTACAAGAATCAGAACGGTACGGATTATCCACTGGGTGAAAAACTGATGAGCCTTTGGAACGACAAGGAAATGACACTGAATCCGTACGACAAAAAGCCGTGTACGTTTGAAGGCTATTATGACAAGCTGATCGGGCAGATCGGAAATGATGGAAGCACTTTCCAGTCGGCAAGTGAGACACTGACGGGGGCACTGTCTTCCATCGACAATCAGAGACAGCAGACGATGGGCGTTTCCTCCGATGAGGAACTGACACACATGATCAAATTCCAGTCTGCATATAATGCGTCCAGCCGTTTTATGACGGTAATCAGTCAGATGACAGAACTGATCGTGACAGGATTGAAATAGAGATAAGGAGGCGTAGTTATGCCATCACAATTTTTTGGATTGAATATCGGGGCAAGTGCGTTGTCGGCATTTCAGACCTCAGTGAATACAGCGGCAAACAACGTTGCAAATGTGCAGACCAAAGGATATACCAGACAGACGGCAAATCTGTCCGCAACCGATCCGATCCGTGTATATACCAGATACGGCAGTGTCGGAACCGGTGTGGAAGTGACTTCCGTGACACAGGAGCGAAATCTCTATTATGATGAAAAATACTGGCAGAGTAATTCAAGCCGGGGATTTTTCGAACAGAAACTGTATTATGTGGATCAGGTCCAGACAATCTTCCGGGATGATGAGCAATCGCAGAAAGGATTTTCCAGTATTTTTTCCCAGATGTTTAAGGATCTGGATACCTTAAAGACACAGGGAGAAGTGAAAGCCGTCCGCAATCAGTTTATTCATCAGGCACAGAGCCTTTGCACTTATTTTAATGCTTTGTCCAAGAGCCTGACGGAGATTCAGGAGGATACCAACGAAGAGATCAAGGCTTCTGTGGATAATATCAATTCCATTGCAGAGAAAATTTCGGTGCTCAACAAGCAGATTAATAATATTGAAGTACGCGGAGGGCATGCAAATGAGCTGCGCGACCAACGCGCGAATCTGATTGATGAGCTTTCAGGGATTGCAGATGTAGAGACGAAAGAATTCGAGGTGACAAACTCCAACGGACAAAACTTAGGAGGAACCAATTACCGCGTATATATCAACGGACAGACACTTGTAGACGGAAACGATTACCGGACATTAAAATGCACCTCTTCAAAGTATCTGAACAATCAGATGGATGCCGAGGGCATGTATGCCATTACCTGGGAAGATACCGGAATGGAATTTAATGCCAAAGGTGCCAGTGCCAACGGAAGCCTCAAGGCATTGTTTATGATCCGTGACGGAAATAACAATGAAAATATGAAGGGAACGGTCTCGGATGCAGATCTGTCTTCTATTACGATAAAGATTCCGGATACAAAAGTGAATGAACTGTCACTGGCGAATAAAGGCCGGATTATGGTAAATAATAAGTTTTATTACTATGATGGATGGACAGCAAAAGTCGGTGAAAACGGGGTAAACAGTGTAACATTTAAGCTTGCTCCGGAATCCCAGATGGCAGATCAGGCAGAAGCTGACCGTGTCAAGGGAAATTATCTGACAACCGGTTCTTCCATGGATGCAATGGGAATCCCATATTATCAGAATCAGATCAATGAGTTCCTGCGTAATTTTACCCAGGCATTCAATGATATTGAAAAACAGGGTGTTACATTAGATGGCGATAAAATGGGAGCCTTTTTTGTGGGAACTTCCCCAACCGGAAACACGTTTGATGCAGATTCGTGGGATGCGAAAGTACAGGCGGCAAAGAAAGACGGATGGACAACGGATATTGAACTGTCATCCGATGGGGACAGCTATTATCAGTTTACAGCGACAACCCTTGCAGTAAACAGCAAATCATTAAAGGATTCCAATTACTTTGCAACGTCAACAAAGATTACACAGGGTGAGGCGAAATACGATACCGTTGAGGATCTTTTGAAGCTGCAGAAGGATGTGCGGATGTTCCGCGGAGATTCTGCGGAGACGTTTCTCGAAACACTGATTTCAGATGTGACGGTTGACGTGAACAAGACAACAACAAGTTCCAATAATTATTCGAACCTGTCTACCGCGATTGCGACACAGCGTACCTCGGTATCCGGCGTGGATGAAGACGAGGAAGCGATGAACCTGATCAAATTCCAGAATGCGTACAATCTGGCATCTAAGATGATTTCCGTGATGTCTGAGATGTATGACAAACTGATCAATGAGACCGGGGTGGTATGATGCCTGCGGATGAAACCGTGTGAGCTGACAGCATAAAACTTAGGAGGGAGATCCTATGAGAGTTACCAATAATATGATCACAAGCAACACAAAGAGCAATATCAATGCAAATAAGGTGCTTGTGGATAAATATAATACACAGATGACAACGCAGAAGAAGATCAATAAACCGTCGGATGATCCGGTCATTGCGATTCGCTCCCTGCGTATGCAGACCAGTTTGTCCCATATTGACCAGTATCTGAACAATAACATTTCGGATGCCAATTCCTGGCTGAATGTGACGGATACGGCGCTGGAAAATATGAAAACAATCCTGACGGATGTCCGCTCATTATGTGTCAAAGGGGCAACGGATACCTTAAAAGAAGATGACCGCAGAACGATTCTGAATCAGCTGAAATCTTTAAGTGATCAGATTTATGCAGAAGGAAATGCAGATTTTTCCGGCAGAACGGTATTTACCGGATATCGTACGACCGAGCAGCTGACATTTAAGACAGATGAAGAGACAACATCCTACACGATTGATCAGAAATTATCCTATAAAGATATTTCCGAGGCACGCTACACATACGGAAACGTAGATGTACCAACGGATGCGGCAAACAGCTTTGATGAAAAGATTTCCATCGGGGAAAATACCTACGACCGGCTGCGCCTGGCGTATGGAAAGATTAACGGAAAAGATAATTCGGATGGAACGGGAGCAATTGATCCGATTTCCAGTATGAGTTATACGACAGCTGCAGGAAAGAAAGTGAAATTAAATCTTGCACAGGGACAGACTAGCGGACAATTTGTAGATGAGAATGGGGCAGCAACCGGCAGTACGTTTACCATGTACGAATCCAAAGAGGAGTGGCTTAAGGATAAGGCGAACAACGGGGAAGCCAAAGTCGGAGACAATGCCATGGTATTTATCAAAGATACCGGTGAAATGATTCTCGGAAAAGATTTGTCCAATACATTAAAGAGGGAAAAGGCAGATCTTAGCATCACGTACACCAAAACCGGATTTGATGCAGGAGAGGTTCGTCCGGAATATTACTATGACTGTAAGATGAAGACTCCGGATATGCAGGAGGCGGTACAGTATACCAAGGAAGATCAGCCGATCAATTTCGAAATTTCCAGTGGAATCATGCTCGCGGCAAATACACAGGCGAGCGATGTTTTAAGTACTGACATTGGACGGGATATGACGGAGATGATGACGCTTGTTTCTGCTTCCACACAGGCACATGACAAAGTTTCACGAATTGAAAAGATGATGTCGATGGATAAGTATTCGGATGAGGAGAGCCAGAAGAAACTTCAGACCTATCTGGATGCTGCCAATAAAGAAGCTACCTATGCAGACGATAATCTGTCAAAAACCTACCAGCAGTTTATCTCAAATTTTGACGGATACCTGAATAAAGTAAATGTGGCACATACCAATGTGGGTGGATTGCAGCAGCGCGTGGAGCTGACAAAGACCCGTGTGGAAAACCAGAAAGAGACGGTAGAAGAATTGAAGTCTAACAATGATAACCGTGACATTTCGGATATTATCATTGATTACTATGCTGCTTACAATGCATATACGTCCAGTCTGACGGCTGCATCGAAAGTTGGAAGCCAGACATTACTGAACTATTTATAAAAACGCGGAGCGAAGGAGAAAGACCATGAAGGCTGATTCACGTATTTTTGGAAAAATTGAAATAGAGGATGATAAAATCATCACGTTAGAGAAAGGTATGATCGGTTTTCCGGATCTCAATCATTTTGCACTGATTTATGATGAAGAGAAAGAAAAAAAATACAATTCCATTATGTGGCTGCAGTCGATGGATGATCCGGACATTGCATTTCCGGTTATGATGCCGCATATTGTCAAGGAAGATTACAACCCGAATGTAAGTGAGGAAATGATTGCACCACTCGGAAAGCTGACACCGGAAAACACATATATTCTTGTGACGGTAACGGTCCCGAAAAATATAGAAGATTTTTCCGTAAACCTGAAAGCACCGGTTGTGATCAATATGGATAACCGCAAAGGGGTACAGATGATAGTGGAGGATGATTATCCGGTAAAATACAAAGTATATGATGTGCTTAAGGCAAAGAAAGAAAAGGCGGGTGAATAAGATATGCTGGCATTGACAAGAAAAAAGGGGGAGGCCCTTGTAATCAACAACAATATCGAGATCACCGTACTTGAAATCCGGGGAGACCAGATCAAACTTGGAATTACGGCACCGAAAGATGTTCCGGTATACCGTAAGGAAGTGTATCTGCAGATTCAGAAAGAAAACCAGGAGGCAATCAGCCTCGATGGTATCGAAGCATTAAAAGGAATTCTTGGATAAAGCGGAAAAACAATCGGAGGGTGTTAAGTTTTTACTGACACGCTCCGATAATTATTTATAGAATGACAGTAATAGATTGGCTATGCAGCCGGCATAACCGGCGGCGGATGATGGAGACAGGAGGTAATCATCATGGCAATGGAGGCTATTAAAGGTGCAGGAATGACGTATCAGGGAAGCGTGTCATCTGCAGAAAGCCAGCCCAAAACAGATTCTGCGGTAAAAGCTGCAGAGACCGATGCACCTGAAAAGGGCATCGTATCGGAGAATATAAAGCAGGCTGGTGAGGAGAACGTAAACACTTCCCAGGGAGCAGATCAGCGGAATACAAATGCGCAGATCAAAAAAGCCGTGGATGAAGTGAATAAAAAGGCGGTCAACTCGGAAGCAATATTCGGCATTCATGAGGCAACCAATCGTGTGACCATAAAAATTATTGATAAAGATACCAAAAAAGTACTCAAAGAGATCCCACCGGAGAAAACACTGGATATGATTGCAAAAGTGTGGGAACTTGCAGGCCTTATGGTGGATGAAAAAAGATAAAAAAGGGGAGGGAAAATTATGCCAATCAGAATGACAGGTATGGTGTCCGGACTGGATACCGATTCTATCGTAAAAGAACTCGTTTCTGCATACAGTACCAAAAAGGAAAAATACGAAAAAGAGCGGACAAAACTTGGCTGGAAGCAGGAGATCTGGAAAGATTTAAACAAAGAAGTTAACACATTTTATAAAAGTGTTGGAAATTTACGTTTTGAAGGCGGCTACAGCACGAAGAAGACCACTTCTTCCGATACGGCAAAGGCAACGGTTTCTGCTGGAAGCAATGCGGTTACCGGTACACAGAAATTGCATGTGCTTTCTACCGCGCAGTCCGGTTATCTGACAGGTGGAAAGATAACGGCATCGGACAGCAGTGCAAAGGTTACTTCTTCCACAAAGCTTTCAGAGCTTGGATTTACAGAAGATGAGACAGCACTTAAGTTTATCGCAAAGGATAAGGATGGTAAGGACATTAGCGCTGACATCAAGTTAAGTAAGGACAGCACGATCAGCGATGCCGTCAAGGCTCTGCGTGATGTGGGGCTGAATGCAAGTTTTGATGAGAACAATGGACGAATTTTCTTAAGTTCTTCCGCTACCGGTGCGTCAACGGATTTTTCACTGAAGTCAGATGGAAGTGATGCATCTAAGAACTTATTGAATACGCTGGCTCTGAATACAGACGCAAGCGAGGTTACAGAGGCCTCTAAGAGAGCCACAAAGATTGATGGAAGTGATGCAGCAATTGTACTTAATGGTGTTGTATATACCAGTTCTTCCAATAATTTTTCTATTAATGGACTTTCCATTTCAGTGAATGCCGTGACAGATTCTGTGGATCTTTCAAAGGCAAAAACAAATGGAAGTCTTGATGCTGATAAGATTTCAGATATGCTTGCAAATACCCCACTTAATGACAGTGAAGCAATCAGTATTACTACTTCTACAGATACACAGGGAATCTATGACAAGATCAAGGATTTTATTACTGGTTACAACAATATCATCAACAAGATGACAAAGCTTTACAATGCAGATTCAGCAGGGAATTATGAACCATTGACTGATGATGAAAAAAGCGAGATGAGCGATAGCGAGATTGAAAAGTGGGAGACAAAGATCAAGGATTCCCTGCTTCGCCGTGATTCAACGTTAAGTACGGTTATGAGCGCAATGACAACTGCAATGAGCGGTGGTGCTACCGTAAACGGAAAGACGTATTTCCTTTCCAACTTTGGTATTAGTACACTTGGTTATATGAATGCGGCAGAGAATGAGCAGAATGCATATCATATTGACGGAGATGAGGATGATGAGAATACATCTGGTAATACAGATAAGCTGATGACAGCATTGAACAGTGATCCGGATACCGTTATGGATTTTATGAAACAGATGGCAACTAATCTCTACAATGCGATTGATAAGCAGATGACCCGTACAACACTCCGAAGTAAGTATAGTATTTACAATGACAAAGAGATGACCACACAGTACAAAAACTATACGACAACGATCAAAGAATGGGAGACTAAGATTTCGGATAAGGAAGACTATTATTACAAGAAGTTCTCTTCTATGGAGAGTGCACTTTCCAAGCTTAACAGCCAGACAAGTTCTTTGAGTGGATTGTTCGGAAGTAACTAAATATAAAATTTAATTAGGGGGAATCAGGATGATTCAGAAAAATCCATATGCAGCGTACAATAATAGCAAAATTCAGACTGCAACACCGGCAGAACTGACGTTGTTACTCTATGATGGAGCAATTAAATTTGCAAATATTGCAGCCGTAGCTATCGAAAAGGGCGATATTGAAAAGGCACACAATAATATTCGAAAGACCGAAAATATTATACGGGAGTTTCAAGCGACATTGGATCACAAGTATGCGGTTGCTAAAGATTTTGATGCAGTATATACATATCTGTTACAGAGATTGTTAGAGGCCAACATGAAAAAGGACAAGGATATCTTAGAGGAAGTGCTTGGTCATCTCCGTACCATGCGGGATACATGGAAAGAAGTTATGGCAAAGACCGCAAACGGAAACAATATCAAGACGAAGGAACCGGTAGCGTAATGCCGGCAGGAGACAGTATGCCAGATACATATATTGCAATTATGCTGCAGAGCCTGAAAAAAAAGGAACAGGTTCTGGATGAAATTATCCGGTTGGATGACCAGCAGAAAGATACCCTGACGGATCCGGAATGTCCGTTTGATGTGTTTGATGAAACCGTGGAGGCAAAAAGTGCGTGTATTGATCAGCTGAACCAGTTGGACAGTGGTTTTGAGAAACTCTATGCACAGGTGGCAGAAGAACTGGATCAGAACCGTGAAGATTATGCAAAGGAAATCCGTGACATGCAGCAGTGCATTCGCCGAGTAACGGACAAAAGTGTCAAGATTCAGGCGCAGGAAGCCCGCAATAAGCAGTTGATGAAGGAAAAATTTTCCACTGTGCAGAAACAGGCAACGGATGTAAGGAAAAACAGCCGTGCGATTACCGGATACTATAACAGTATGAAAGAATGGTAGTTATTTCATAAAATGGAACAAAAGTACTACTTGATAAAAAATATCATATGACTTATAATGACTTTGTTATATGACTGACGGATAATGTGGAGCACCACGTGAAGTATAACATAGCACGCCGCATGAAAAATCGCTGACGCGATGCGGGTGCGTAGGTTATACATCAGATAGATGTATAACAAGGGTCGTACCGTCTGGGCAAAAGATAAAAAACCCAGGCGGTTTTTTGCGTTCATTTATATTTTCCGGTTTTTGGTAAATATATTGTACGAAAATAAAGACATGCGTGGGTATTGACAAAATGATGAACGTTAGTGTAATCTATCAATGATTAGAGAATACTAACCAATAAGAGAAGGAGGATCACCATGTTAGAAATGAAAGAGTGGGATGGATTCGAAGGACGTCTTTGGAAAGAAGAGATTAATGTCCGCCAGTTCATTCAGGATAACTACACACCATATGATGGTAACGAGGATTTCCTTGCAGAACCTACAGAGGCTACCAATAAACTTTGGGGAGCACTGCAGAAACTGCAGAAGGAAGAGCGCGCAAAGGGCGGAGTCCTCGATATGGAGACCGAGGTTGTAACCGGTATTACAGCTTATGGTCCGGGATATATTGATGAATCTTTAAAGGATTTAGAGACAATTGTAGGTTTACAGACAGACAAGCCGTTAAAGCGTGCATTCATGCCTTACGGTGGAATCAAGATGGCTGTTCAGGCATGTGAGACATATGGATATCAGGTAAGTGACCAATTAAAGGAGATTTTTACCAAGTATCACAAGACACACAACACAGCCGTATTCGATGCTTACACACCGGAGATGATGAAAGTACGTCACAATAAGATCTTAACAGGTCTGCCGGATACATACGGACGCGGACGTATTGTTGGTGATTACCGCCGTGTTGCTTTATACGGTATCGACCACCTCATCGAGGAGAAGAAGAAAGATAAGGCAAACTGTGGCTGTGGTGAGATGACAGACAATGTGATCCGTTTAAGAGAAGAGATCGCCGAGCAGATCAAGTGTTTAGAGGATATGAAGAAGCTTGCAGAGATCTACGGATACGATATTTCCAGACCTGCAACAAACGCAAAGGAAGCCGTACAGTGGTTATACTTTGGATACCTTGCAGCAATCAAGACACAGAACGGTGCAGCAATGTCCGTTGGTCGTGTTTCCACATTCCTGGATATCTACTTCGAGAGAGACTTAAAGAAAGGCATCATCACAGAGCAGGAAGTACAGGAATTGGTTGACCACTTTACCATGAAGCTTCGCATGGTAAAATTCGCACGTATTCCTTCTTACAACCAGCTGTTCTCAGGTGATCCGGTCTGGGCAACACTTGACGTTGCGGGTACAGGCGTAGACGGACGTTCCATGGTTACAAAGTCCGACTTCCGTTTCCTGCATACATTAGAGAACATGGGACCGGCTCCGGAGCCAAACCTTACCGTATTATATTCTTCCAGACTTCCGGAAGCATTCAAGGATTATGCAGCACGTATCTCTATTGATACAAGTTCCATCCAGTATGAGAACGATGACGCTATGAAACCGGTATGGGGCGATGATTATGCCATCTGCTGCTGTGTATCTGCTACACAGACAGGTAAGGAAATGCAGTTCTTCGGTGCCCGTGCAAACCTTGCAAAGTGTCTCCTGTATGCAATCAACGGTGGTGTGGATGAGAAGACCGGCCAGCAGGTAGGACCGGATTACAAGCCGATCACATCTGAGTACCTTGATTACGATGAAGTTATGGAGAAGTACGATAAGATGATGGACTGGTTAGTAGATATTTATGTAAATACCTTAAACCTGATCCAGTATATGCATGACAAATATTACTATGAAGCAGCAGAACTTTCTCTGATGGATACAGATTTAAAGAGAACATTTGCAACTGGTATTGCAGGTTTCTCACACGTAATCGATTCCCTTTCCGCAATCAAGTACGCAAAGGTTAAGGCAATCCGTGATGAGAACGGAATCGCAAAAGATTTCGAGATCGAGGGAGACTTCCCAAGATACGGTAACGATGATGACCGTGCCGATGATATCGGAGTATGGCTGTTACAGACATTCATGGATAAGTTAAAGAAGCATCACACTTACCGTGATTCTGAGCCTACAACTTCTATCCTTACCATTACTTCCAACGTTGTATATGGTAAAGCTACAGGAGCAATGCCAGACGGACGTAAGGCTGGCGAGCCACTTTCACCGGGAGCTAACCCAAGCTACGGCGCAGAGAAGAGCGGACTTCTTGCTTCCCTGAACTCTCTGACAAAGATCCCGTATGAGTGGGCACTTGACGGAATTTCCAATACCCAGACCATCAACCCTGGTGCACTTGGAAATGAAGAAGGCGAGCGTATTGAGAACCTTGTAAACGTTATGGACGGATATTTTGACCAGGGTGCGCATCACCTCAATGTTAACGTGTTTGGCAAGGAGAAGCTTATCGACGCTATGGAGCATCCGGAGAAAGAAGAGTACGCAAACTTCACCATCCGTGTATCCGGTTACGCTGTGAAGTTCATTGATCTGACCAAAGAGCAGCAGATGGACGTTATCGCACGTACCTGCCACGATCATATGTAATAGGATCTAAGGGGTCACGAGAGTTGCGAAGCAACGGAGTAATTCGTAGATCATATCCGTTGGAATGGATATGAAATCAGGGTTAATACATGAATGAATATTTGTGTATTAGCCCTGTTTTTATGATATAATTTGCACATACTAATGAAATGATAATTCGATGCTTTTATTGGTTTGGTTAAAAACGAGGTAAAACAATGCTAGGAAATATACATTCAATTGAGACATTCGGTTCCGCAGACGGACCGGGCGTGCGTTATCTGATTTTTTTGAAGGGCTGCAATATGCGCTGCAAATACTGCCATAATCCCGATACCTGGGCAAAAACCGAGGGGGAAATGAAAAGCGCAGAAGAAATTTTACAACAGGCGCTGCGGTATAAAAGATACTGGGGCAAAAAGGGCGGTATTACCGTAAGTGGTGGAGAAGCACTGTTGCAGATTGATTTTGTCACAGAATTGTTTACGCTTGCCAAAGAAAAAGGCGTCAATACCTGTCTGGATACAGCGGGCAACCCGTTTACCCGTGAGGAACCATTCTATTCTAAGTTTGAAAAACTGATGGAAGTGACGGATCTGTTTATGCTCGACATAAAGGAAATTGATGAGGACGAGCATAAACAACTGACAGGCCAGACGAATAAAAATATTCTGGATATGGCAACCTGTCTGTCGGATCACGGTAAAGCGATGTGGATTCGGCACGTACTTGTGCCGGGCATTACCGATGATGATGGGCAGTTACACAGGCTCCGTGCATTTATTGATACGTTAAAAACCGTGGAACGTGTGGAAATTTTGCCATATCACACGCTGGGGGTATTTAAATGGAAAGAACTTGGGATTCCTTATGCACTGGAAGAGGTGGAGCCGCCGACCAAAGAGCAGGTGGAACATGCACGGGAAATCATTATTCCCGGTTATAAATCCTGATTGTATGAACAGGAGGGACATATGCAAAAAAGGCAGCTGTAAAATCCCATCAAACAAAGAGAATGGGACATATGCACAAAAAGATAGCTGTGAAATCCCATCAAACAAAGAGAGTGGGACATATGTGCAAAAAGATAGCTGAAATATCCCGACAGAAAAAGAAAGAGGGACATAGAAGCAAGGAAAAATTGTATATGTCCCAACAGTATAGATGGTCGGGACATAAAGATAAAGAAAAACAGTATATGTCCCAACAGCACCAATAAGAAGGATATAAAGATAAAGAAAAATTGTATATGTCCAGACAGCAGAATAAGAGAACCATAGGGAGCAGGAAAAGCTGCGTAGATCTCATTTTCCACCCCTCCCCCCAAAAAAAACTCAAAAAAGAATGCGTAGCAGAAAAGAAAACATAAGGAAAAACAAATCATGATACAACCAGAAATTTTATATGAAGATGCACAGCTGATCATCTGCTACAAACCGGCAGGCATTGCAACGCAGACCAAAAAACTGGGGCAGAAAGACATGGTGAGCATACTTTTAAATCACGTAGCGCAGGAAGGAACCGGACAGCCGTTTATCGGTGTAGTCCATCGGCTGGACCAGAGATCTACGCGGCGTTTTTGGGGTTTACCCCACCGGCTGCCCCAGCCGGTGGAAGGCGTGATGGTGTTTGCAAAAACAAAACAGGCGGCAGCAAAATTGTCGGCACAGGTAAAAGACCATTCCTTTGGGAAAAAATATTATGCAAAAGTCCGGCTGCCGGAAGGAAAAACTTTTGAACAGGCTACGGGGCATGAAAAGACAGGAACACTGCAGGACTGGATACAATTTGAACCGAAAGAAAATAAATCCTGTGTAATAGAACAGAAGCAGAGGGAGAACGAACGGGAAGACATCAGGCATCCGGCAGACGGGAAGCGGTCGCAATTGCAGAAACCACGGCATACAGCAACGTCACAAAATAAGATACAGGAAGCGGTACTTGATTATCAGGTGATCAGGCAAGGAGAAGGAACTGCATTGCTGGATATTACTTTACATACCGGCCGCCATCATCAGATCCGTGTACAGTTTGCACATCTTGGAACTCCGATCTGCGGAGATCACAAATATGGAAAGGCTGAAAGAGGAACCCCGGCACTGTGCAGTTATCATATCGATTTTGTTCATCCGGTCAGTGGCAAAGAGATGACCTATGAAATCAGTCCGAGAAATTTCGAAACAGAATGTTAATGGTATTCAGGTGCTGAGTGAACAGTAACCCATTTAGCCGTTATCGAGCGGTTTCACTTCACGCAAATCTTGACAATCGGCTGTGTTCGTCATATTATATATTCGAGCTTTTCTGCGCATTTTGCGGGCAGAAAAGAAAACTCTTACACGAGTATAACGTAAAAAATGACCGCACAGTGGTCGCAGAAAAGGAGAAAGACATGGCGAAAGAGAAGAAACTTGTTGAAGCCATTACTTCCATGGAGGAAGATTTTGCACAATGGTATACCGACGTCGTAAAGAAAGCAGAGCTGATTGATTACTCCGCAGTAAAGGGCTGCATGATCATCAAGCCCGATGGGTATGCTATCTGGGAAAATATACAGCATGAATTAGACCGCAGATTCAAAGAAACAGGCGTAGAGAATGTATATATGCCGATGTTTATTCCGGAGAGCCTTCTGGAAAAAGAGAAGGATCATGTGGAAGGATTTGCACCGGAAGTCGCATGGGTGACTTACGGCGGACTCAATCAGCTACCGGAGCGTCTGTGCGTCAGACCTACTTCTGAGACACTGTTCTGCGATTTTTATAAAAATCTGATCCAGTCTTACCGTGATCTGCCAAAGGTGTACAACCAGTGGTGTTCCGTAGTACGCTGGGAAAAGGAAACCCGTCCGTTTCTGCGTTCCAGAGAATTCCTGTGGCAGGAGGGGCATACGGCGCATGCAACCGCAGAGGAGGCACAGGCACGTACAATTCAGATGCTGAATCTGTATGCAGATTTCTGTGAAGAGTTCCTTGCCATGCCGGTTGTCCGCGGACAGAAGACAGAAAAAGAAAAATTTGCCGGTGCGGAAGACACCTATACCATCGAGGCACTGATGCATGATGGAAAAGCCCTGCAGTCCGGAACCAGTCACAACTTCGGAGATGGATTTGCAAAGGCATTTGGTATCCAGTATACCGATAAACAGAATAAATTACAGTATGTACACCAGACTTCGTGGGGAATGACAACACGTCTGATCGGAGCCATCATCATGGTTCACGGCGACAATGATGGTCTGGTTCTGCCACCTAAGGTAGCACCGACACAGGTAATGGTTATCCCGATCCAGATGCAGAAGGATGGCGTATTGGATAAGGCAAACGAAGTGCGTGAGCGTCTGGGAAAAGTCTGCCGTGCAAAACTGGACGATTCCGATAAGAGTCCGGGATGGAAATTCTCTGAGCAGGAGATGCGTGGAATTCCGCTTCGTGTGGAACTGGGACCGAAAGATATTGCGGCAAATAAATGTGTGGTTGTCCGCAGAGATACCAGAGAGAAAATTGAGGTTTCCCTGGATGAGATCGAGACAAAGATTCCGGAACTGTTAGAGACCGTTCAGAAAGATATGTTTGCGCGTGCAAAGGCACATCGTGATGCACATATCTGGGATGCACATAATTACGAAGAATTTAAGGATATTGCAGAAAATAAACCGGGATTCATCCGTGGTATGTGGTGCGGAGATCAGGCATGTGAGGACAAGATCAAAGAAGATCTGGCAGTAACCTCACGCTGTATGCCGTTTAATGATCAGGAACAGATTTCAGATGTTTGTGTATGCTGTGGAAAACCGGCACATAAGCTGGTATATTGGGGCAAGGCATATTAAAAATCAGACGGGATTATGGATTTCAAAGAGGGGGTTGGAGCCATGATTGAAAAGTATTTTAATGGTGTTATAGAACAGGTATATCACAGAATCGGAAACGCAGAAAAGAACATTGTTATGGCAAGCTATAACAATGACTTTTCTGTGTCCGGGCTGGAGAATAAAAAACGTTATCAGGAAGACGATAACGTTTTTTTTGCCTGTTGTGAACTGCAATATGAGACATTGTCCGGGGCATATGCGCCTTTTCTGGACATTATCTGTGACATGTTCCGCAAATTTGTAAAGGGAGATTTTGAAGCTTTTTTGCGCGAATGCGGAACTTATGAACTGCACCGGTCTTTGTTTTTAGGGTACTATGAAGATGGTATCTGCAAAAGGGAAGAAGGGGTGCTGTTAAATGAAGTGGAATATGAGCAGCGGCGCATGACAGAAGCCATCGTTGCCATGCTGAAAAAACTCACGGAATACCGGCCGATTATGATTGTAATTAACCGTTTCCAGCTGGCAGGACGCAGTTCCATGGAACTTATTTACCGGCTGCTGACAGAACCGTGTACGGAAATCGGGATTGTGCTTGGAGTAAACGAAATGCAGCCGCGGCTGGATATGGCCGTCAACATGTGGGATGCAATCGTGGAAAAACTTGAAGACAGCAGCCAGATTTATCATATTGGAAGTTCCGGGAAACACAGAAACCGGGAGAATGCGGAGGATGTGGCAGAAGAGAAAAATTACAGCCACATGCTTGCAAAGGTAGAGACAATCATTACGTTTCTGGATTGTGACCAGGCAAAATGGTACTTGCAGAAACTTGAATATAAACTTAAATTTGAAGATATTTTTGTGGATGATATAACCCTGCGGGAATTTTATCTATTGTATACCCGTACCGCTATTTTGCGTGCAGAGCTTTCTAAGGCACTGGAGATGGTTGATTCAGCAATGCGTCTGCCATCCGTTCGGAAAGATCTGTTTTACCGCAGTGAATGTTCCTTTTTAAAGGGAACGTGCCTGATGTATCAGGGCAAACTGCAACAGGCGGAAATGTATGCACAGTATGCCCGGGAGGAAGCACAAAAAAGTGGGAATGAGAAACAGATATTCAAGGCGGAACTCTTGTCTGTTATGGCGCGTATGTCCGGCTGGTACAATATTTTTTTCTGTATACAGGATATCCCGATTCATGAAGGGCTGATTGAAAAGCTGATGCAGAACAATTACCGGAATCATCTGGCACATATTTATATTTATGCATATGATAATCGGCCGGAGATGGTTGCAAGGGCCTACCGTTCCGAGGCATCTCTTTTATATTTCAGTAAAGGGGTGGCACTGGCAAAAGAGATTGGAAATGAGCAGCTGGTATATGATGCATATCAGAAAAACATTATGCTTGCATCAACGAATGGTATGAATGAGATTGCCATGCTGTATTCCGTGCGTACATACCAGTTCATGAAATCAAGGGATGATGTTTATGAGGGCAGAATTCTGTCCGGCATCGGATATAATCTGAGTGCCATGGGAAAAAACCGGCTTGCGGAGCATTATTATAACCGTGCCATTGAGGTGTTTTACCATTTGCGTCTTCCGGAGGATATTGCGGAAGTGTTTTACAACCGTGCACTGAATTATATTATGCAGGAGAACTATGCGAAGGCGGAACATGATCTGCTGATGGCGATGAAGGTAATAGAAAAACTGCATCTTAACAGTCTGCGTGTATGTAATCTGTCAAAATTATATGGTCTTTTAGCACTTGTGAGCATCATGCAGAAAGACCGGTTTAACTGTGAACGTTACTTGCTTAACTGCCGGCAGTTCCTGAATTATATCATTGAGAAAGAAAAAGAAAATGAAAACGAGGAAATCATCCATGACTATGCCAAGTGTGATGAGGATATGTTTCTATACACATTTTCCATGGCAATGATTAACCGCATGGATGGAAAGAAGGAAGAGGTACTGGTCAGTTTTGAACAGGCAGAGCGTTTCCTGCTTCAGGCAGAGGGAAATGAGTTTTTCAGTTATCGTTTATTCCGGAAAGAGAGAATGAAGCTGTTTGAGGAAATGGGGCGCAGTGAGCGCTGCCAGATGGAACGCGCAACGCTTTTGCAGCATGAGGAGATTAATTCCCAGGCGGCACGGCTGCTTCCCATGAATCTCCTGAAGGAAATTGATCTGGGAGAGCATCCGCAAACGTGTGCCGTGCGGGAGGAAGAAATTGAAGCCCTGATCAAACAGGAAGGCCTTTTACAGGATTATGCAACGTCCCGGAGACAGATGGAGTTTATTTCCACATGGCAGAAACTGATTGATGTGAACGGAAGCAACGTAGAGGGTATGGTACAGAATGCGTTCAATACGTTTATGAATCATTTCAGCCTGGATTGTGCATTGTATATCTGTTACCATGAAGATGGTGCCCATGTACTTTATAACGATACCAAATGTGAGATGACGGAAGCGGACATAGCGGCGATCGGAAATACCATGCTGGAATATCCACAGGGGTTTGCGGTATCAAAGATCAGCGACAGTTTTCTGGAACATCAGGATACGATCGGTTATTTCGGAATAGATGATGTATGTTCGTTTGTGGCAGCACCGTTTTTCAAAAACGGAAAGCTGACCAGCCTTCTGATCACATATGTCCGCATGAAGGATAACTGGCATGGTTCGATCGAACGTTACATGCTCAACGAGGATGACCTGAGAATCTATTCCCTGCTTTTTCGGGAGATGGAGTATTCGATCAATCGCATGGAGGCAAACGACAAGATTTATATGATGAACCGCAAGCTGCAGGAAGCTGCGGTTACGGACATGCTTACCGGTATTTATAACCGTGCCGGCATGTATGAAGAGATCCAGCAGATGATCAAGTGTTACAGTATGTCAGAGGAGACACATCATGTAGGACTGATGTTTATTGATCTGGACAATTTCAAGCATTATAATGATACGTTCGGGCATGATGTCGGAGATCTGATCTTAAAGGAAATGGCAAAGATTTTCCGCAAGGCGGTAAAGGGAAGAGGATTTGTCGCCAGATATGGCGGGGATGAATTTATTATGATCTTAAATACCGATGCCCGGGAAATCCTTGAACAGATCGCAAAAGGAATCTATGAGAAAATCAATTCCACGCAGGGATTCCAGCGGCAGATTGAAAATTATCTCGGCCATGCGATCACGACGACCGAAAAATCGCGGATTACCTGTTCCATCGGAATCGCAAGCGCAGGGGATGTGAGAAAAGAGGAAGATATTAATGAATTAATCCGCAGCGCAGATGAGATTTTATATAAAGTCAAAACAGGGGAAAAAGGACACTACGCATTTTTATGAAAATTCAATTACCAGAACACGTAAAGCAAATTATACACAGACTTCAGCAGGAGGGGTATGATGCCTATGCTGTGGGTGGATGTGTCAGAGATACACTTTTAGGACGCAGCCCACAGGACTGGGACATTACAACTTCCGCGAAACCGCAGGTGGTGAAATCGCTGTTTTCCCATACGATTGATACGGGCATTGCACATGGAACCGTTACGGTTATGCTGGATCATACGGGGTATGAAGTGACAACTTACCGGATCGATGGGGAATATGAAGATGCCAGACATCCGAAGACAGTGACGTTTACGGGAAATCTGGTAGAGGATTTAAAACGCCGGGATTTTACGATCAATGCCATGGCATATAATGATACCGCAGGACTGGTGGATGCATTTGACGGGATTGGGGATCTCAAACGGCACGTGATCCGTTGTGTGGGGATACCGCATGACCGGTTTGGAGAGGATGCGCTGCGTATGCTGCGCGCCGTGCGTTTTGCCGCACAGCTTGGATTTTCCATTGAGGAGAAAACCAGACAGGCTGTGGCAGATCTGGCAGACAGTTTACAGAAAGTCAGTGCGGAGAGAATCCAGACCGAAATGGTGAAATTGCTCACCTCTGCACATCCGGAGGAGATGCGTACGGTATATGAGCTGGGACTTTCCAGAGTATTTCTCCCGGAGTTTGACAGGATGATGGAAACCCCGCAGATTACGAAACATCATTGTTACAGTGTGGGGGAACATACCCTTCATGCCATGCAGGAAGTTCCACAGGACCGGATTCTGCGCCTGACCATGCTGCTTCATGATGTGGCAAAACCGGTGTGTGTAACGACAGATGAAAAAGGACAGAATCATTTTAAAGGACATCCGGTGGAAGGTGCGGAAATGGCACGGGTTATTTTGCGGCGGTTGAAGTTTGACAATGAGACAATAAAACGCGTATGCCTGCTCGTGCGTTATCATGATGACCGTCCGGCCGTGACACCGCGCAATGTGCGCCGTGCCATCAGCAGGATCGGAGTGGAAAATATGGAGGCTCTGTTTGCGGTAAAGCGTGCAGATACACTAGCGCAGAGCATGTATGAGCGGCAGAAAAAGCTTTCCTATATTGATGCCTACGAAGAAACTTATCGTGAGATATTAAAAGAACACCAGTGTGTGCAGAAAAAGGATCTTGCCATAAACGGCAGGGATCTGATTGCACAGGGAATGAAAACGGGCAAAGAAATGGGAGAAGTGCTGCAGGCGCTGTATGAACAGGTTCTTGATGAACCGCAACTGAATAATAAAGAGACGCTGCTTGCACTTGCTTTGCAATTGCAACAGACAAAACAGGAATAAATAAGACACCCTTTCCATATGATGAAAATAGATTCAAGTCATGTGGGAGGGGTTTCATTTTGTATTATCAGCCGGAAGCAATGTTGGAGCAATATGACATAGAAATAAAACAGATCACGAAAGGCAGAGGTGTGTTTTGCTGTGAGACGGATCAGGGGAAAAAAGTACTTGCACCGTTTCGGGGATCCGCAGAACGCGCAAAATTTGTGCGCGAAATATTATGCAGCATGCAGGAAAAGGGATATCCGGTGGAACAGGTCAGTCTGACAAAAGACGGGCAGTGTGTGGTAACGGATGAAAGTGGCATGCGTTTCTGGCTGAAAGATCTGGTAGAGGGAAATGAATGCCAGACAGGTCGGGAGAAAGATGTAGCTGCCGGTGCCCAGGCACTGGCAGGGTTTCATTGCTGTGTTTCATCCTGTGTTACGGAAATTCCGGATTTTATGAAAAATACAAAGAATGAGCCGGCAGTGCTCTATTACCGGCATTACCGGGAACTGATCCTGGTAAAAAATTTTGTGCAGTCAAGAAAAACCCGAAACGAGTTTGAGCGGTCATTCTGGGAACAGTATACGCATTATATTGCACAGGCGAAAGAAGCGGTCGGGATGCTGCAGGAGCGAAAAGACCAGGGGAGAACCAGGGGGTTTTGTCACGGGGATTGTAACCAGCATAATATGCTTCGTACAGCACAGGGGGTAAGGCTCGTAAATTATGAAAATCTGTTTTACGGAGAACAGATGGTGGATCTGGCAAACTATCTGCGTAAGATTCTGGAAAAAAACAGTTGGAGTACGGACATGGGGAAACACATTCTGGAAGCCTATGAAAAGCAGAGAAAATTGTGCAAGGAAGAAAAACAGCTACTGCATGTGCTGCTTCTGTTTCCGGAGAAATTCTGGAAAGTATCCAATCACTACAGTAACTCGCATAAAGCATGGGTATCCGGCAGAGATATTGAAAAATTAAACCGGCTGATTGCGGCGGAGCCGGCAAGGGAACATTTTCTGGAAAATTTGTTTTCTTTTCTGTGAAGAATGAGCTATACTAAGGATATGAGAAGAGACAGAATTAAAAAAATAATTACATATTTGAGTCTGCTTTTTTTGCTGTGTCTGCTTGTGGCATGTGGACAGCAGGAGGAGACGACAGATGACGGAGTTACCTATTTTCATCATTCCATCGCAGACCGGAATACACAGGAAACACAGGAGAATTCCACGGAAACGGAAAAGTCCGAAGAGTTTCTGCTGACCGCAGTCGATCAGATTCAGGAAAGTCTCCAGCTGTACCGGTATGCGGATGGAATGGAATACCGGTATTATTACGGAACAGGCACGCGTTTTTATGACAAATACGGAAACCGGACACCTGTGACAGGTTTTGAACCCGGTCTGCTTGTGACCATCGGGGATGTAGACAGCGAAGGAATCCTCACGGAAGCCCGGATTTCGGATCAGGCATGGGTATACGACAATATCACCCGGTTTTCGGTAAATCCGGATCTGGACATGCTAAAGATCGGAGATGGAAAATATCGCTATACGGATGACACGATTGTGTTTTCCGGAGATCAAAGAATCCAGATGACGGATTTGTCGGATGGGGATACGTTAAGCGTTGTCGGCAGGGATAAAAACATTCTTGCGGTGCGTGTGACAACCGCACAGGGAACGCTTGCACTGTCCAACACCAAACTGTTTGAAGGAAGTTTTTTGCAGCTGGGCACAAAGATTTTTGCGGAAATTACACCGGATATGGAGATTCAGGTGCCGGAAGGAACCTATGAACTTCGCGTAGCCAATGACGGATGGGGCGGCAGTACGGAAGTGACGATTACGCGTGGAGAGACTACAAATGTGGATCTTGACACCTTAAAAGGCGAAGGACCGTCTTACGGAAAGGTGCAGTTTGTCATCGATGCAAAAGATGCGGTGCTGTCAATTGACGGAAAAGAAACGGATTATGAGAAGCCGGTGAAATTAACCTATGGAAGCCATACAATTACGGTATATTCTTCGGATTATGATACCTGGAAGCGGAACTTATATGTTAACTCGGAGAAATCGACAATTGTTATCAATCTCGCGGATGAAGATTCCAGTGAAACAGGCAGCAGCCAGAGCAGCTCAGAAAGCAGCAGTCAGAGCAGTTCACAGGGGAGCAGTCAGAGCAGTTCAGAAAGCAGCAGCCAGAGCAGTTCCCAGGAGAGTTCCGGCAGTCAGAGCGAGTACAAGAACCGGCAGGAAGAGCTTGAGACACTCAAGGATCTGATTTCCAGTATGACATCCTCCAGTTCGCTTGTGTCAAAATGACGGTTTTCCGGACAGAATTTTGGTTGTTTTTAAGTGCCTCAAAGCCCGAAAATATCGCATTTTTCCTTGACAAAAGGATGGAAAACAAGTATAAATAGATTTGTAAGTAATTTGAGAGAAGGAACTCGAATTATATAATATAGGAATCCATAGGAGGAATTTTAACATGAACAAAGCAGAGTTAGTTGCAGCAGTAGCTGAGAAGGCAGAGATTTCAAAGAAAGACGCTGAAGCAGCAGTTAAGGCATTCACAGATGTTGTTGCTGAGGAGCTGAAGAAGGGTGAGAAGATCCAGTTAGTTGGATTCGGTACTTTCGAGGTTTCTGAGAGAGCAGCAAGAGTTGGAAGAAACCCACAGACAAAGCAGGAAATCACAATCCCAGCTTCTAAGGCACCGAAGTTTAAAGCAGGTAAGGCTTTAAAGGATTCCCTGAACTAATTCTGGTGGAATATGTGGGAGAGCGTCATTGGACGCTCTCTTTTCTGTTATAAGGAGAAATAATATGAGATTAGATAAATTTTTAAAAGTATCACGCCTGATCAAGCGAAGAACGGTCGCCAATGAAGCCTGTGATGCAGGACGTGTTATGGTAAACGGAAAACCTGCCAAGGCATCCACCAATGTAAAAGTCGGAGACGAAATAGAAATTCTGTTTGGACAGAAATCCGTAAAAGTGCGTGTTACGGATATTCAGGATACGACCAAAAAAGAACAGGCGAAAGATCTGTTTGAATACATATCCTAGAAGTGTGGCGCATACTCTTTAACAGGAGGGCGCTTGTATGGAAGAAAGAGGACAGTCAAACAGCACAGGGCAGCATAAGCTGATCCTGCAGAACCGGAAAAGCGGAAGTTTTACCGGTGTAACGGATGTTGTAAATTTTGATGCAAATGAGATTATCCTTGACACAGAACTCGGACGGTTGACGATTAAGGGAAAAGAACTTCACGTAAACCGGCTGGACCTGCAGAAAAAAGAAGTGGAAATTGATGGAACCGTGGATATGCTTCAATATTCCGGAACACCTGGCCGGGGTGTCTTTGGAAAGTGGTTCGGTTAAGTGGAAGAGGGCAGGATTTTTGTACATTTTTTTCTGTTTGGGATGATAGCATTTGCGGCATATGACGGAATCCGTGTAGTTCGTAGAATTTTTCCGCATGGGATCTTTATGATTTCCTTAGAGGATCTGGTATACTGGATGGTCATTTCGCTTTGTTTTTTTCTGCATCTATGTCAGGTAAATAATGGAAAAATCCGGGGCTATGTACTCCTGGGAAGCCTTCTGGGAGCGTGGATTTATTACAGTTTCTGCAGTCGGTTTGTTATGCGGTATTTGACGGAAAAGATTCATTATCTGAAAAAGAGGTTGAAAAAGTTCCGGGAAATGACTACAATAAAGTTAAATAAGCTTCGTAAAAGAAAGAAGCCTGAAGAATCGGAGAAAGAACATGAGAAAAACTAAAAAGCGTCGCCGTGGAAGCGGTACTGCAGGAATCATGATCATTGTGCTTGCATTTTTGGTTGTCATGACGGTTCAGATCTGCAGGATCCGTTCAAAAGATGCGGAATATGCGGCAAAAGAAAAAGAATTACAACAGCAGTATGAGGAAGAAACCGAGAGATCTACGGAGATAGATGATCTTGAGACGTATATGAAATCCTCACAATATATTGAAGATGTGGCAAAAAGCAAGCTTGGACTGACTTATAAGAATGAAATCATCTTCAAGGAAAAGAAGTAGAAAAGAAGAATCTGTTTGAACAGGTTCTTCTTTTTCTTTAATGCATTGATGGAAGATTTGAGCGAAAACTTTTTTGAAAACCACAGAAAATCTGACAGAATATGCGTCATTGTCTGTGTATACTTGTCCCTCGAAAACAATTTTTTGGAGGTGTATCATGCGTACAGGACAATGGAAAACAATGGGGATAGGATCGCTGATCGGAAAAATGATCTATGCAGTATTCGGGCTGGCGGCAAGTATGTTATGTATCATGGGATATTATCCGGTGGTGCCGGCATTTTACACGGCATGCTGTCTGGATAAAAAGAGAAATTTTCTGCTATACATAGGACTGGTTGTGGGAATGGGCTGGTGCATGCCGGTGGCTGCGATTGTAAAATATTTGTTTATTCTTTTTGTACTGGGAATCGCAATCCGGTTTTATATATGGGCAAACAGGCGCTGCAGCGGATGGACGGCAGGAATGATTGCGGGAATTACAACGATCGCGATGAATACATCGGGACTTCTGATTCTGAATATGGAGAAAAAGGCATTGATCCTTGGCATCAGCGAAGGTGTGATCGTGTTTGCACTGGCAGTATTGTTCCATTATGGAATCGGAATGGGCAGTCAGATTTTCCGGGAGAGACATAAGAACCGGGTGGAAGAGGAAGGCGTGGAAACGATGGTTGGAATGGATCCTCAGGGACGGATTCATGCATTTGCAGAGGCAGTTGACGAGCTTTCCGTGGCATTTTCCGCGATGGACGGCAGGCAAAAGCCAAAACAGCAGGATCATCTGGATATTCTTGCCCAGGAGATTACCGGAAAGCTGTGTGCGGACTGCGATGGATGTGTCGTGTGTTTCGAGCAGCAGAAACCGGATTTCTGGATAAAAATCCGCCGGATGCTGCAGGCAGTTGCACAACACAGTACCAAAGAAGAAATTTTAAGTCAGAATTTTATGGAAGAGTGTCCGCGTTATTCCGGGATGGTGGAAGAGGCAATCTGGGCTTTTTCCCGTATGGAACTCAATGAGGCATGGTATCACCGCCTGCAGGAGAACCGCAAGGTAATCGCGGATCAGCTGGATGCGATGGCAGATGCTTTGCAGGACTGGGATCAGGGAATCCGGTGTATGGACCGGACAGAGCGTGTTCTGCTGGCAAAGATTGCGTTTGAGACAAGGGAACGGGGACTGGATGTAAAACAGATACATGTTTATGAGGACAAAGAAAAGCGGCGCATGGTGACCGCTTTGGTGGCAAGTAAGTGGGGAGGCGGAATTCCTGTTAAAAATTATCGAAAAGCGCTCGAGCGTGCTTCCGGCATGGCGGTCCGGCTGAAAGAGGATACCAGATCCATACTGACACAGGAACCGGTTATGATTACAGCGTATGAAGATACCTGCTTTTATGCATTATCCGGGGTTGCTTCGGAAAAAGAAGAGGGATCAAGTGTCAGTGGAGATAACTTTTCTCTGTTTTCAATGGAAAACGGGCATTATCATGTATGTGTCTCTGATGGTATGGGAAGCGGACCGTCTGCATTCCGGGAAAGCGATATGGTGGTAGAGCTGATGCAGAAATTTATGGAAGCAGGATTTCCTCAGGAGACAGCTATCCGCATGATGAATTCGGCAATGGTTCTGCAGGGAGATTGTGAGTCTTACTCTACACTGGATTTCATGGATCTGGATCTGTACAGTGGGCAGATGACGATTACCAAAATCGGTGCAGCAGCATCTTTTCTGAAACATAAAGACCGGGTGGAGTGCCTGCGGGCGTCCACACTTCCGGCGGGAGTCGATGCGTCCTGTACCGGGGATGTCATCCACAGAAAGCTCACACATGGGGATTTCCTTGTCATGGTTACGGATGGTGTGTTAGAATATCTACATGTGAAAAATCCGGAAGAAAAGCTCGCGGAAATGATAAAAGAGATAAAAATAGAGAACGCAGGTACTTTTGCTGAAAAGCTGATGGAACATGTGATGCTTTTTACAGGAGGACATGCACCGGATGATATGACAATAGTGGTAAGCGGAATCTGGGAGAAATAATGATCGTACAGGTAGAAAAATTTATGAGAAAGTGGAATATGGTGCCGGAGGGAGGCAGGGTACTCGTTGGAGTGTCCGGCGGTGCGGACTCTGTCTGTCTGTGCCTGATTCTGTATGAACTTTCCACGAAAATGAATTTTTCACTTGAGGTTATCCACGTGGAGCATGGAATTCGTGGAGAAGAGAGTAAAAATGATGCGGTGTTTGTGAAACAGCTCTGTAAACAACGGGGGATTGTCTGTCATATCCGGAATGTTGATGTTCCACGTTATGCCAAAATACATCATCTGGGAGAAGAAGAGGCGGCACGAATTCTGCGATATCAGGTGTTTGCGGATGCAGCCGGGCAGGACAGAAACGTCCGGATCGCACTGGCGCATCATATGGAAGACAATGCGGAGACCATGCTGTTTCAGCTGATCCGGGGAAGCGGATTGGATGGACTGTGCGGGATGCGTCCACAGCGGACAGGAACAAACGGGGAAATCTATATCCGTCCCTTTTTGCAGTGCAGCAGGGAACAGATCGAACAATTTCTGGAGGAGCGGGGGCAGGAATATTGTACGGACAGTACCAATGCCAACGAGTCCTACAGCAGAAACCGGATGCGAAAGAGGGTGCTTCCGGAACTGATAAGGATGAATCCGCAGGCGGTACAGCATATGCAGACGGCGATGGAACAGCTGCAGCAGGTAAGAGATTATCTGGAAGAAGAGACGGTTTCCCTGGAGAAAAAATTTATTTCCGGGGAGAGGAAAAATGTGAAACTGGATACGGACGGGCTGGCAGAGCTTTCGCAGGCTGTCCGGATGCGGCTGATCCGCAAAGCTGTCTGGAAAGCTGCCGGGGCATGCAAAGATATTACGGCGGCACATTTGCAGGCAGTGGCGGACCTTCTGGAAAAACAGACCGGAAGATATGTAAAACTGCCCTATGGGCTGACCGCCACAAGAGTTTACAATGTGATCGAAATCATGGGAAAAAGAAAGGAAACGGAAAAGATCTGTCTGCCGATAGATACGGACCGGCTGCCGGAAAATCTGCTGGCCGGTGAATGGAAATTTTCGTTTAAAAAGTTTCCGTATGATGGGAATACCGATAAAATTCCACGAAAAATGTATACGAAATGGTTTGATTATGATAAGATAAAAGATAGTTTAGCTATACGTAACCGCCGAAAAGGAGACTATTTTGTGCTGGATGCGGCAGGACATCACAAGAAGCTGGAGGATTATTTCGTCAATGAAAAGATTCCGGCATCGCATAGAGATGAGCAGCTGCTTCTGGCCGGGGAGGATGAAATCTTCTGGATTGTCGGAGGGCGTATGGCATATGGCACAGGGATTTCCGATGCAACCCGATGGGTGTTGGAGATCACTGCCAGTAATAGCAGCCATTGAAGGAGGATAAGAGGATGGATTACAGTAAGAAACATGAGATATCGGTATATCTGACCGAGGAACAGTTAAATCAGCGGATTGCAGAGATCGGTGCACAGATCACGGAACGTTTCAAAGGCGAGTCGGTTTATCTGGTCTGTATCCTGAAAGGATCTATCTTTTTCACAACAGAACTTGCAAAGCGGATTGCGCTGCCAATGACGATCGATTTTATATCAGCATCCAGCTATGGAGCACAGACCCATTCTTCCGGTGTCGTAAATATCAAGAAGGATCTGGAACAGTCGATTGAAGGGGAGAACGTGATCGTTGTGGAAGATATTGTGGATTCCGGAAATACATTAAGCCGGCTGATGCAGCTGTTTGAGAGTCGTAATCCAAAAACTCTTACGATCTGTACGCTGCTGGATAAACCGGATCGCCGGGTGGTAGAAAACCTGCAGGTGGATTATACCGGATTTGTGATACCGGATAAGTTCGTAGTCGGATTTGGTCTTGATTACGATCAGAGATACCGTAATCTTCCGTATATCGGATTCGTGGAAGATGCGGATTAAAAAAAGGAGAGTAGTACATTGAATACAAAGAACAGACCCCGATTTGGAGGATTTGGTGTCTATGCGATGCTGATCCTGCTTGTGATTATTTTGTGGTATACATTTACCAACAACAGTACAACCAGTGATTTCACACAGAATAATCTCTGGAAAGCCATCAGTGAGGAAAAGGTTGTCAGTATCCGGGTAGAGCAGAACCGTGAAGTACCGACCGGTTATCTGAATATCAAACTGAAAGATGGTTCTACGGAACGGATGTATACCTCAGATGTGAACGAGATCCAGAAAGAATTAAAAGAAAAGGATTTTACCCAGTTTGTTGTGGATGATGTGCCGTCAGAGAGCTGGATTATGACACTTCTGCCATATCTTCTTATTTTTGGTGCTATCTTCATTCTGTTTATGATTATGAGCAACAATGCGGCAGCAAACAACAGCGGCGGTAAAATGATGAATTTTGGAAAAAGCCGTGCAAAGCTTTCCACCGAGGAAGATAACCATATGACATTTGAGAATGTCGCCGGTCTGAAAGAAGAAAAAGAAGAACTTGAGGAACTGGTGGACTTTCTGCGTGCACCAAAGAAGTATACAAACCTTGGTGCACGTATTCCGAAAGGTGTGCTCTTAGTCGGACCTCCGGGAACCGGTAAGACACTTCTGGCAAAAGCCGTTGCAGGCGAGGCCGGAGTACCGTTCTTTAGTATTTCCGGTTCCGATTTCGTAGAAATGTTTGTCGGTGTCGGAGCTTCGCGTGTCCGTGATCTGTTTGAGGATGCCAAGAAAAATGCACCGTGTATCGTATTTATCGATGAGATTGATGCTGTGGCCAGACGCCGTGGTACAGGTATGGGAGGCGGTCATGATGAGCGCGAACAGACCTTAAACCAGATGCTTGTTGAGATGGATGGATTTGGTGTTAATCAGGGAATTATCGTGATGGCAGCAACCAACCGTGTGGATATTCTTGATCCGGCGATCATGCGTCCGGGACGTTTTGACCGAAAGATTGTAGTCGGAAGACCGGATGTGGCAGGCCGTGAAGAAATTCTTCAGGTTCATGCAAAGAACAAGCCGCTGGGAGATGACGTTGATTTAAAACAGATCGCACAGACGACTGCGGGATTTACAGGAGCAGATCTGGAGAATCTGCTGAATGAGGCTGCCATTCTTGCAGCAAAAGAAAGCCGGGCATATATTCAGCAGGCAGATATCCAGAAAGCATTCATCAAAGTGGGAATCGGTGCGGAGAAACACAGCCGCGTGATTTCCGAAAAAGAAAAGAAAATTACAGCATATCATGAATCCGGACATGCCCTTCTGTTTCATCTTCTGCCGGATGTGGGACCGGTGCATACGGTATCCATTATCCCAACCGGTGCCGGGGCTGCGGGTTATACCATGCCGCTTCCGGAGAAGGATGAGATGTTTAACTCCAGGGGACGTATGCTGCAGGAGATCGTGGTAGATCTCGGAGGACGTGTTGCAGAGGAACTGGTATTTGATGATATTACCACAGGTGCTTCCCAGGATATCAAGCAGGCCACCAAGATGGCGCGCGATATGGTGACACGGTATGGAATGTCCGAAAATATCGGCCTGATCTGCTACAAAGATGATGACGATGAAGTATTTATCGGACGTGATCTGGCACATGCACACAGCTACAGTGAGGGAATTGCCTCTGCCATTGATGTGGAAGTAAAGCGTATCATTGATGAGTCTTATGAGAAGGCAAAAACAATCATTGCCGAGCATCGGGATGTGCTTGACCGCTGTGCAGCACTTCTTCTGGAGAAAGAAAAGATTACACGCGAAGAGTTTGAAGCATTATTTGAAGCATAAAAGATCTGGATGGTCAAAATGACAGAAAAAGGCTCTGCCGGGAAAAACTTTCCGGCAGAGCCTTTTTTCTGTATACATAGTGCACAAAAACGATGCCAAACTTTTGTGAAGTTTGTGCACACTTCTGTGTAGATCCATGGTACTATAATCACTGTAAAAACCCCCCAATACATTATATATAGTTTTTGCTATACCCCATAGTAAAAATACCTTCTCCTAAAAAGGCAGCGTTCGTAGCTGTCTTTTTTATTTATTTTTTCAACTCTTACAATGACAATTTTACTTCCCGGTTCGTGTGTTCATAATGGCGCAGTGTCACACCGGCGGCACGCAGCATTTTTTTGGATGCGATCACACCCGGGGTAGAAGCGTATTTGTCACTGTCGTAAACGACTTCACGGATACCACACTGGATAATGGCTTTGGCACATTCATTGCATGGAAAGAGCGTAACATATATGGTGGATCCTTCCAGGCTTCCGCCCCGGTAGTTGAGAATGGCATTCAATTCACTGTGGGTAGAGTAAAAGTATTTGTTGTCATCGCCTTCGCGTACCCATGGGAAATCATCATCGGAACATCCGGTTGGAAATCCATTATATCCCATGGAAAGAATTTTGTGTTTGTCACTGACAATACAGGCTCCAACCTGTGTGTTTGGATCTTTGGAACGCATACCGGAGAGCATGGCAACGCCCATGAAGTATTCGTCCCAGCTGATGTAGTCCTGTCGTTTTGTGCTCATATGTGTTAGCCTCCTTTGCAGTTTCTGTAAAATAACGAGAGGGGCAATAAGTCAATCCTGACTTTTGCCCCCTGGATATTGTAATATCTGATTATTTGGTTCCAAAGATACGATCACCGGCATCTCCCAGACCCGGAACAATATATTTATGTTCATTTAAATGATCATCAAGTGCTCCGATGTAAAGATCAACATCCGGGTGAGCATCGGTAAGTGCTTTTACACCTTCCGGTGCAGCAATGATGCACATAAAACGAATGCTTTTTACACCCTTGTCTTTCAGCATCTGGATTGCTGCGATGGCTGATCCGCCGGTAGCCAACATCGGATCTACGACAAATACTTCGCGGTTGGCACAGTCTGCCGGAAGTTTGCAGTAATATTCCACTGGTTTTGCTGTCTCAGGATCACGGTAGAGACCGATATGTCCGACTTTTGCAGCAGGAATCATTTCCAGCATACCGTCTACCATGCCAAGTCCGGCACGCAGAATCGGTACTACTGCCAGTTTTTTTCCTTTTAATTCTTTTACGGTTGTCTTACAGATCGGAGTTTCGATCTCCACATCCTGTAACTCCAGATCACGGGTTGCCTCGTAACACTCAAACATGGCAACTTCGCCTGCAAGTGTACGGAAATCCTTAGAGCCGGTCTCGGTTCTTCTCATTAATCCGATCTTGTGCTGGATCAGCGGGTGATCCATAACGACTACTTTTCCCATAAATTTATTCTCCTTCTTCTTCGTTAAGTTTTTTCACAAGTTTTTTGATTGATTTGCGCAGGGTTTCATAGCATAATCCGTAGGCGGGCAAAGCACCTCCGTATGGATCTAATATTTCCAGTTCGTCCCCGACATATTTGGTAAGAACCTGTATATTTTCCGGAACAGCATTTTCAAACTGCTCTAAAATGCGCTCCCGGTGAATTTCTTCCATGGTAATGACAAGGGCATCTTCTGTCAGATCTTCTTCCGTCAGCTGCTGGGAAACATAATTTTCCATATTGATACCGTTGCTGATTAAGACAGCTTCGGCTTTTTGATTCATTGGTTCCTGAAATTGTACAACAAGTCCACGGGATAAGATCTCCAGCGGATGACGCAAGGTAAAATCTCCCATGATACCGGCTGCCATTGCCTCGCGACAGGTTCCTGTCTGGGCAACAAAAATCAGTTTGTTATACTCCATATAATTACTCCTAATCGCAATGTATTACGGTATGACCGGCCGCTTTGAGCAGACGGTTCATAATGGCCTGTCCGATGCGAGGGGTCTGAAAGCTTTCTGAATAAATGGCATCTACATGCAATTCATCACACTCACGCAAAATTTTGTACAGATGCTGTGCAATGGCGTCTTCGTTGGAACGGCTGCCCATGGAAAGAATGACATCTGCATGATAGGAAGAACGGGTTTCTTCCGTAGCAATGACAGCTACCTTTTTTCCATTCTCCTGTTTTTCATGTACCAGAGCATTGATTCTGGAGATGACCGCGGCGGATGATCCGTCTACGATTACCATATCGGCTTTTGGGGCATAATGCTTGTATTTCATGCCCGGAGCTTTTGGTTTGCGCGTGTCGTCTGCGGCAATAATACCCGGATCAATGATAACCTCTTCGCCGAGCACCTCGGAAAGCATCTGCGGCGTAATGTAGCCGGGACGCAGTACCATAGGTTTTGATTCGGTCAGATCAATGATGGTAGATTCAATGCCGATACCGACCGGGCCGCCATCTAAAATCATGGCAATCCGACCGGATAAATCCTCTGCAACATGAGAAGCTTCTGTCGGACTCGGACGACCGGATGTGTTGGCACTTGGCGCAGCGATCAGACATCCGCTTTTGCGTATCAGATCAAGTGCAACCGGGTGATTCGGCATTCGTACAGCGACAGTATCCATTCCTCCGGTTGTTGCCATCGGAACGGCATCGCTTTTCCAGACGATCATCGTCAGGGGACCCGGCCAGAAAGCACCGGCCAGTTTGCGGGCAGCCTCCGGAACTTCACGTGCAACACGTTCCATATCGGAAAAGTCCGCAATGTGCACGATCAGGGGGTTGTCCGAAGGACGTCCTTTTGCTGCATAGATTTTGCGGGCAGCTTCCGGATGCAGGGCATCTCCGCCAAGACCGTATACCGTTTCTGTCGGAAAAGCGACCAGTTCACCCTCTGCGATCAGACGTCCGGCCTCTTCCATAATTGTTTCGTCAATCTGTTCGGGATTGACACGTTCTATTTTTGTATTCATCATATTCACACTTTGCTTTCCGCTTTATATCCCGTCTATTATAGTCCATAGGCTCTGGGATTGTCAATCGGATTAGCTGGCTGCTAAAGAAAATGATTGGTGAAAATGATAAAATATTCTAAAAACTATGGAATTTTATAGACAAAACGACGAATAATGAGGTATAATACATCCATCGGGACGGAGGAAGGCTATGAAAAAAGACAACAGATCCGTGATACAGACATTAACATTCATTTTTCAGTTTGGAATCAGTATGCTGGTGCCGATTTTTTTATGCAGTATACTGGGAGTGTGGCTGGGAAATCTGACAGGGATTAACTGGTTAATGATTCCGTTTTTCTTTATGGGAGCTTTGGCAGGGTTTACGAATATTTACAAGACAGTAAGGAAACTATACAGGCAGGAGGAAAAGAAAGAAAACCATGTTAAAAAGGATTAACGAAGCATTACCGGGGCTGGTCGTCTCAATTTTATTATATGGGGTGATGGTAGAACTGATTGGGGTATGGTTTGTAAAGGACAGGATTGCATATTCCATCGGGGTATGGTTTGGCATAGCAATTGCCGTGGGGATGGCAATCAATCTTGCAACTGTGATCTTTGATTCTGTTACGATGGGGGACACCGCACATGCGACGCGAAGAATTGTCACAAAATCAATTCTTCGTTATGTAGTAGTGGTGATTTTGTTCGTGTTATTTGGGTATTTTCAATGGGGAAACCTGATTGCGGCTTTTCTTGGGCTGCTTGGTTTAAAAATTGGAGCATATCTTCAGCCTTTATGGGAGAAAGTAAAAGGAAGGAGGTGACTATATGAATGAGGGGATTTTACTGGCGTCGGATATCGACTTTATGATTCATGGAATTTTTAAAGTAAAAGTATTTGGTCAGGAAGTCTGGATCACCGACAGCCACGCATGTATTTTGATTGTTATGGCAGTAATGGTTATTTTTGCTGTGATTGCCAATCGCAAGTTAAAGCATGCCACCGAAAAACCGGATACTTTTCAGAATATAATCGAGCTGATTGTAGAAAAATTAGACGGAATGGTGGATTCCACCATGGGAAAGTGGGCACCCAGATTCGTCAACTATATCAGCACGATTTTTATTTTTATACTGATGAGTAACATATCTGGATTGTTTGGCCTGCGCCCGCCGACGGCAGATTACGGAACCACGCTTGCACTTGCACTGATCACATTTTTTATGATCCGTTTCAACAAGGCAAAACACCAGAGTCTGAAAGAAATATGGACAGGTATGTGTTCACCGCTTCCGCCATGGCTTCCACTCTGGGCGCCGATCAACATTATCAGTGAGATTGCAATACCGATCTCATTGTCGCTGCGTTTGTTTGCAAATGTGTTGTCAGGAACCGTAATCATGGCACTGGTATACGGTTTGCTTGGGGTAATTGCAACGGCATGGCCGGCAGCACTGCACGTATATTTTGATCTGTTTTCCGGAGCAATCCAGACGTATGTATTCTGTATGCTCACAATGACTTATGTGTCACAGGCGTGTGGAGACTGAAATGCATCCTCAAGATGCATTTCCTACGCAAATCGCTTCCGCGCAAGCGGAACTCTCATGCGATTTGCTCCTTGTATCAAAACAAGTATTTAATTTAAGGAGGATTTTACTATGAATATTTCAGGACAGGATTTAATCAGAGCATGTTCGGCTATCGGTGCAGGACTTGCAGTTATTGCAGGTATCGGACCTGGTATTGGACAGGGTATCGCAGCCGGACACGGCGCAGCAGCCGTGGGACGTAATCCGGGAGCAAGGGGACAGATTATGTCCACCATGCTGTTAGGTCAGGCAGTTGCAGAGACGACAGGTCTGTATGGTCTTGTTGTCGCACTGCTTTTACTTTTTGTACATCCGCTTGGATAAAGGAGGGGCAAACGAGTGTTAGCTGCACAGGAATTTTTATTTGATTTAAATCCACAGCTGCTCTTTGATGCTGCCCTGCTGGCAATTGCAGTATTTTTCCTTTATATGCTGATGTCATATCTGCTGTTTAATCCCGCACGGAAACTTTTAAAAGACCGTCAGGATCACATTTCATCGGAACTGGATGAGGCCAGCGCCGACAAAGAAAAAGCAGCAGCGCTGAAAGCGGAGTATGAGGCAAAGTTAAAAGAAATTGACAAGGAAGCGGAAACGATTCTGGCAGATGCCAGACAAAAGGCGTTAAAGAACCAGAACCGCATTGTCAATGAGGCAAAGGAAGAAGCTGCACGCATTGTAAAACATGCACAGGAGGAGGCACTTCTGGAGAAGAAGCATGCCATGAATGACATGAAACAGGAAATGATCACTGTGGCATCCCTGATGGCACAGAAAGTTGTGGCATCTTCCATTACCGCAGAGATTCAGAGCACACTTGTGGATGAAACATTAAAAGAAATGGGTGAATCGACATGGCAAAATTAGTATCCAAAACATATGGGGATGCTTTGTTTGCGCTGGCGGTTGAAGAACATATGGTGGATCAATTATATGAAGAGGCGCAGGCTGTTGCACAGATTCTGCGTGAAAATACAGAACTGACCCGCCTGATGAATCATCCCAAAATCGAAAAAGAAGAAAAAGTCAGACTGATCGAGGATATTTTCAAAGGACGTATCGGTGATGAACTGGTGGGACTGCTTCGGATGCTTGTACAAAAAGGGCATTATAAGGAGACCGATCAGGTATTCACTTATTTTATTGACCGTGTCAAAGAGTATAAAAAAATAGGTACTGCCTATGTCACATCGGCGATGGAACTGACACCGCAACAGAAACAGGCGGTGGAACAAAAGCTGCTCGACACGACAAAGTACGTTCAGTTTGAGATACATTATACCACGGACCCCGCACTGATCGGAGGCATGGTCATCCGGGTCCGGGACCGTGTTGTGGACGGCAGTGTCCGGACCAGACTGGAACATCTGACAAGAGACTTAGAACGTATACAATTGAAAGTAGGTGAGTGCGCTCCATGAATTTAAAACCAGAAGAAATCAGTTCTGTCATTAAGGAGCAGATCAAAAGATATGCTTCCCAGCTGGAAGTGGCAGATGTGGGAACCGTCATTCAGGTGGCGGACGGCATTGCACGTATCCATGGACTGGAAAATGCGATGCAGGGAGAATTGTTAGAATTTCCGGGAGAGGTATACGGTATGGTACTGAACCTGGAGGAAGATAATGTCGGTGCGGTACTTCTCGGAAGTCAGCACAATATCAATGAGGGAGATACGGTTAAAACAACCGGACGTGTGGTAGAAGTGCCGGTAGGAAATGCACTGCTCGGACGTGTTGTGAATGCGCTCGGACAGCCGATTGACGGAAAGGGACCGATCACAACGGATAAATACCGTCCGGTAGAACGTGTGGCATCCGGTGTCATTTCCAGAAAGGGAGTGGATACACCACTGCAGACCGGTATCAAAGCCATTGATTCCATGGTGCCGATCGGAAGAGGACAGCGAGAACTGATCATCGGAGATCGTCAGACCGGAAAGACCGCGATTGCAATTGACACGGTTATTAATCAGAAAGGGCAGGGGGTAAAGTGTATTTATGTGGCAATCGGCCAGAAAGCTTCTACCGTTGCCAATATTGTCCAGACACTCGAAGAGTATGGAGCTTTCAGTTATACAACCGTTGTTGCGGCTACGGCAAGTGAACTTGCGCCTTTGCAGTATCTTGCTCCGTATTCCGGCTGTGCAATCGGCGAAGAGTGGATGGAGAATGGCGAAGATGTACTTGTTATCTACGATGATTTGAGCAAACATGCCATGGCATACCGGACCCTGTCGCTGCTGTTAAAGCGTGCACCGGGCCGTGAGGCTTATCCGGGTGATGTCTTTTACCTGCATTCACGTCTGCTTGAGCGTGCGGCACGTCTGTCGGACAAACTGGGAGGAGGTTCCCTGACGGCATTACCGATCATTGAAACGCAGGCGGGAGATGTATCTGCATATATTCCGACCAATGTGATTTCTATCACAGATGGGCAGATTTATCTGGAGACGGAGATGTTTAATGCCGGTTTCCGCCCGGCAATCAATGCAGGACTTTCCGTTTCCCGTGTAGGAGGAGCCGCACAGATCAAGGCTATGAAAAAGATTGCGGCGCCTATCCGTACAGAACTGGCACAGTACCGGGAACTGGCTGCATTTGCACAGTTCGGTTCCGAACTGGATGCAGACACGAGCGAGAAACTGGCACAGGGAGAACGATTAAAAGAAATCTTAAAACAGCCGCAGTATCAGCCGATGCCGGTTGCAAAACAGATCGTTATCATCTATGCGGCAGTGAAAAAGTATCTTATGGACATTCCGGTAGAGGAAATTCTGCATTTTCAGGATGCGTTACTCGAACTTATTGATACCAGATATCCGGAGATTACCGGAAAGATTACAGAAACCCAGGTGATCGATGAGGAGACAGAGCAGAAACTGATAGCAGCAATTCAGGAAACGAAAAAGGAATACCTGGCGTAAAGGTATGATAACAGGGGGTGATAACACATGGCGTCTATGAGGGATATAAAAAGACGAAAAGGAAGTATCCAGAGCACACAGCAGATTACCAAAGCCATGAAACTTGTTTCTACCGTAAAACTCCAGAAAGCCAAAGGGCGGGCAGAACAGACAGATCCCTATTTTCAGTATATGTACCGGACGGTAAGTTCCATTTTAGCACACAGCGGCAATATGGATCATCCATACTTAAGAAGCGGGGAATCCAAAAAGAAAGCGATCGTTGTACTGACTTCGAATCGTGGACTTGCAGGAGGATATAATGCGAATGTGGTGAAACTGATCACAGAAAGTGATGATGTTGCCAAAGAGGATGTCGTGATCTATGCAGTTGGCAGAAAAGGAATTGAGATACTGGAGCGAAAAGGATATCACATCGAGGTAGATGCCTCGGAAATTATGGAAAATCCGACATATCCGGATGCAGCAGCACTCTGTAAGAGAGTGCTCGACGATTTCGCGGAAGGAAAAATAGGAGAGATCTATCTGGCATATACGCATTTTAAAAATACCGTTAGTCAGGAAGCGCAGCTGATCCGTATGCTTCCGGTGGAAGTAAGTGAACCTTCGGAGGAAAAGTCTTCCAGAGAAATTCTTATGAATTATGAGCCAAACGAACAGGAGGCTCTGAATCAGATTATTCCAAAATATGTGACAAGTCTGTTTTATGGGGCACTGGTAGAAGCCGTGGCAAGTGAAAACGGTGCCCGCATGCAGGCCATGGATTCCGCAACAAGCAATGCGGAAGAGATGATAGAGGATCTTTCCTTAAAATATAACCGTGCAAGACAGGGATCTATCACACAGGAATTGACGGAAATTATTGCGGGAGCAAATGCGATAGAGTGACGTAATAAAGGAGAAGAAACATGGAAAATAAAGGAGCAATAGGAAAGATCACGCAGGTGATCAGTGCCGTGCTCGATATCAAATTTCCGGAAGGACATCTTCCGGAGATCAATGATGCAATCCGTATTCCTTTAAAAAAGGGCGGAGAACTGATCGTTGAAGTAGCACAGCATCTGGGGGATGATACCGTGCGTTGTATTGCACTCGGACCGACGGACGGACTTGTCCGCGGTATGGATGCTATAGCGACGGGAGGACCGATTTCGGTACCGGTAGGAGAAAAAACACTTGGCCGTTTGTTTAATGTGCTGGGAGAGCCAATCGATGAAATTGCACCTCCGCAGACCAAGGAGCACTGGCCGATTCATCGGAAGGCACCTTCGTTTGAGGAACAGGCAACTTCCCAGGAAATGTTAGAGACAGGAATTAAAGTTGTCGATCTGCTCTGCCCATATCAGAAAGGTGGAAAAATCGGATTGTTTGGAGGAGCCGGTGTAGGAAAAACTGTGCTGATCCAGGAACTGATCCACAACATTGCCACAGAGCATGGTGGATATTCGGTATTTACCGGAGTCGGAGAGCGTACCCGTGAGGGAAACGATCTGTATTATGAAATGAAAGAGTCGGGAGTTATCGATAAGACAACCATGGTGTTCGGACAGATGAACGAACCGCCTGGGGCACGTATGCGTGTAGCGCTTACCGGACTTACGATGGCAGAATATTTCCGTGATAAAGGCGGAAAAGATGTTCTGTTATTTATTGATAATATTTTCCGTTTTACACAGGCAGGATCGGAAGTGTCTGCCCTGCTCGGACGTATGCCGTCCGCAGTAGGTTATCAGCCGACCTTACAGACAGAGATGGGGGCACTACAGGAGCGGATTACATCCACAAAGAACGGATCTATCACTTCCGTACAGGCGGTATATGTGCCGGCCGACGATCTGACAGACCCGGCACCGGCCACAACGTTTGCACATCTGGATGCCACAACGGTACTGGATCGTTCCATCGTGGAACTTGGAATATATCCGGCTGTGGATCCGCTGGCTTCTACTTCGCGTATCCTTGACCCGAGAATTGTCGGGGAAGAACATTTTAAGGTTGCGCGTGGAGTACAGGAGATTTTGCAGAAATATAAAGAATTGCAGGATATTATCGCAATTCTCGGTATGGATGAATTGTCGGAGGATGATAAGCTTGTTGTCAGCCGGGCGCGTAAAGTACAAAGATTCCTGTCGCAGCCGTTTTCTGTGGCAGTACAGTTTACCGGACTGGAAGGCAAATATGTTCCGGTGGAAGAGACCATCCGCGGATTCCGTGAGATTCTGGATGGAAAACTGGATGACGTGCCGGAAAGTTATTTCCTGAATGCCGGAACAATTGATGAGGTAAAGGCGGCATATGCAGGGTAATGTGTGTGCCGGCTGGAGGAAACAGAGATGGAAAAGACATTTGATGTAGAAATCATCACGCCGGACCGCGTTTTTTATAAGGGAACTGCGGATCTGCTGGAGTTTAATACGGAATCCGGCGAGATCGGTGTATATCGTGATCACATTCCACTTACAACGGTACTGGAACCGGGGCTTGTCACGATCCATCATGGGGATGAAGAACAGGTGGCAGCAGTGCATGCCGGATTTGCCGAGATTCTGGGAGATAAGGTAACACTTCTGGCAGAACTGGCAGAATGGCCGGAAGAGATTGATCTGGAGCGTGCGGAAGCCGCAAGAGAGCGAGCAGAGGAGCGGATTCACAACAGAAATGACAATCTGGATTTAAAGCGCGCGGAATTTGCATTGCATAAGGCTCTGATCCGTATTAATCTTGCAGAGTATCGATAAGTGAAAATGGAAATAAAAGGGAGGGTATTTGGAATATCCTCCCTCTTTTATGGACTTTTACACCGGAGTTTGGTACAATCTTAGTAGTAAGTTTGTATACAAATGAGGAGATATTGTGTACCGGAAGAATAAAAACAATTGGGTAAAGCATCTGGATTTTATGATTCTGGATCTGATTTGCCTGCAGGTGGCATTTTTTTTAGCCTATACATTACGACATAGAACTGTCAATCTATATACCAATTACATATATGCAAATTTGTCTATCGTTCTGATCCTGATAGATGTTTGTCTTTTGATTTTCCTGAATACACTTAAAAATGTATTAAAACGTGGATATCTGGTAGAGTTTATCGCAACCATTAAGCATGTGGCGATTGTGGAACTGGTTGCTGTCCTGTATCTGTTTTCGGTAAAAGATGCGGGAAATTTTTCGCGAATCACGTTCTTTCTCATGGCATTATTCTATGGATTGCTTACTTATGGAACAAGACTTCTGTGGAAAAAACATATTCTTCGCACGCTGCATCTGAAGCAGAACAAGTCCGTACTGGTTATCACAAACTTTGACCGGCTGTCTCAGGTGGAAAAGGATATCCGGGCGAAACGCTATGTGATGTTTCAGATATCGGGAGTGGCTGTGACAGGAAACATGCCAGAGGATCATCCAACGGAAATTGCAGGGATTCCTCTGGTTGCAGCAGGTGATTACGTGGTGGAATATCTCTGCAGGGAATGGGTGGATGAAGTATTTGTAAATCTGCCATTGCAGAGTGCCCAGCTGGATGATCTCATCCGGCAGTTAAACGAGATGGGAATTACGGTGCATATTCAGCTGGCAGATAAACTGATGTTCGGAACGCAGCGGCAGTTTGTGGAGCGTCTTGGGGGATACACCGTGTTAACCACAAGCATCAATACGATTTCCACCGGAGAACTGTTTGTAAAACGTCTGTTTGATATTATCGGGGGACTGGTGGGATGTGTACTCACCGGTATTCTGTTTCTGTTTCTGGCTCCCGCCATTAAGATTCAGTCACCCGGACCGGTATTCTTTTCCCAGATCCGTGTGGGAAAAAACGGAAAGAAGTTTAAGCTGTACAAGTTCCGGAGTATGTATACTGACGCGGAAGAACGCAAGGCACAGCTTGTAGCAGAAAACAGAGTCACAGACGGGCTGATGTTTAAGCTGGATTTTGACCCGCGCATCATCGGCTGCAGACAGCTGCCGGATGGAACGGTGAAGAAAGGAATCGGGAACTTTATCCGTGACTGGTCTTTCGATGAGTTTCCACAGTTCTGGAATGTCTTAAAGGGGGACATGTCTCTGGTAGGAACGAGACCGCCTACAGAGGATGAGTGGGTCAGATACGAACTGCACCACAGAAGCCGTCTGGCCATCAAACCGGGAATCACCGGAATGTGGCAGGTGAGCGGCCGCAGTAATATTACGGATTTTGAAAAAGTTGTGGAACTGGACCGGTATTACATTTTAAACTGGAGTCTGGGACTGGATGTGAAAATACTTTTCCGGACGGTACCGGAAGTCGTGAAGAAGAACGGGTCTATGTAGGTGACTTCCCGGTTGCAGCAATAAATAGTTTGAGAAGGCGTATCGCATAATTCCTTTGGGAGGCGGGCGCCTTTTCGATTATATGGATCAGTGTCATTGCATCTTTTTGCTGCCATTCCCGCTCCGTTTCAGAGATTTCTCCAAACATCATATAATCTAAATTCATATCTAACGATTTGGCAATCGCCAGCATGGTTTCCACAGACATACCACACATCCCTCGTTCAATATCGGAACAGTATTTTGTTGCCCGGTTGATCCGCACCGCCAGTTCATCCTGCGAGAGTCCAAGTTGTATCCGCTTATGGCGAATCCGTTCGCCAACTGCAATTCTATCATAAGGTTCCCGTTTCTTATTCATTTCGTAATCCTCTGTATTCCCAAAAATTACCAATTTTCCTATATAAAGATAGTATCAGTTATTAAAATATAATAAACACTTTTCAAACGTAAAATATAGGCGCGTTTAGGACTTGAGTATTTGTGCGTTTACAAACGGAAAAACGGGAAAATTCGCCAATTTTCGCGGGTAAACCTACTGTGAGAAGACCAGGATATGGAGTAAAATATTTTTGTCGCAAATATAATTATAGAATAATTATGAACAGCAAAGAGAAAAAATGCCGATTGATTTTCACACACATATTCTTCCGGGAATAGATGACGGAAGCCGGAATGTAGAAATGTCACTAAGAATGTTAGCAGCGCAGAGGGAGCAGCAGGTTGATGAAATCGTAGCAACTCCCCATTTTTATGCACAGAAGGATTCTGTGGAGGAATTTTTGCTGCGCAGACAGCGAAGCTATGAAAAATTAAAAACTGCGATGGAAGAAAATGGTTTTGACCAGAAGCTGTATCTGGCAGCGGAAGTTTACTATTTTCAAGGAATCGGAAGTGCTGGAATGATCCCGAAGCTTTGTGTGGAAGGAACACAGACACTTCTTCTGGAAATGCCGTTTGCCCAGTGGGATTCTGCCATTTATGCAGATGTGGAGAAACTGGTACGGCACCAGAAACTGAAAGTTGTCCTTGCCCATATTGAGCGTTATTACGAATTCCAGAAGAAAAAAGAAATCTGGGATGCCGTCATGGAACTTCCGTTATACAGGCAGATGAATGCAGGCGTATTTCTGAACTGGAAAAAGAGGCATAAAGCGTTTCAGCTTGCAAAAGAAGCCACAACCATTATTCTTGGCAGTGATTGTCACAACATGGATACCCGGCATCCAAATCTTGCCGAGGGACGCATTGTGCTTGTGAAGAAATTTGGCGAAGCGTTCCTCCAGAAAACGGATCGCCTGACCAGGGAGGTACTGCAGTGAACGGGAAAAAGAAGACCATGCGTGCAGTTATAGAAATTATCATTGCCGTACTTGTAATCATTGCTGTATATTTTATCATCCGTGGGATGGATCGGCACGACGTGTGTATCCGGCAGGCAGCCACAGAAAATGAAACGCAGCGTGTCTGGAAAGAATTTCAGGAAAAACCCGTCTCGATCAAGCTGCATAAAAAGACCTGGAAATTTGCCCATCCGGTTCAGACGTATCTCTTTATCGGAACGGACAAAAGCGGAAACGAAGATGCCGAGGGAGAAGAATATCATGGCTCGATGGCAGATGCACTGATGCTTGTTGTTGTGGACAAAGAAGAAAAAACATATGGAATTTTGCAGCTGAACCGGGACACCATCACTGAAGTGCCAATGCTTTTGCAAGACGGAAGTGCCAATGCCAGTGCACAGATGCAGCTTTGTACGGCACACTGGTATGGAAAGGACAAGGCTGCAAGCTGTGACAATACGGTTGAGACCGTATCCAAAATGCTTGGGGGGCTGCCTATTGATGGATACTATGCATTAAAAATGGATGCGATGCCACTTCTGAATCATGAGGTGGGGGGAGTAACCGTTACACTGGAAGATGATATGACCAAGCTGGATCCGGCTATGAAGAAAGGTGCAACGCTTACCTTGACGGACCGGCAGGCAGAACTGCTCATGCAGTCCCGGTATGCCATGGATGACGATCGCAATACGCAGCGTATGCGCCGCCAGCAGATCTTTTTAAACGCATTCATGAAAAAGATAAAAAAACAGAATGCGGGGGATGTCAATGCGACCGTGAAATTATATGACCGGCTGCGCCCGTATGCGACGACAGATATTAAGATGAATGATCTAACTGCCCTGTTAAAGGATATGCAGGGATATACTGACAAAGGAATTATCACAATCGACGGTACATCCAAAATTGGAGAAAAGCTGCACGATGGGAAAAAGCACTGGGAGTTTTATATGGATGAAGATTCACTGGAGACATCCATGAAACAACTGTATCCACTGGTGCAAGAGAAAGGAAAGTAACGAATGAACCAGGAAAACCAACTGACAGAGCAGAACAGCGAAGAAACCGAAATTGATCTGCTTGAAATTTTTTATCTGCTGCGGGCAAAGCTGGTATGGCTGATTCTCGCATTTGTGATCGGGGGAGTGATTGCAGGCTCCATCACACATTTTCTGATCACACCAAAATATACGGCAACTGCAAAAATGTATATGATTTCCGCATCCAGTGGAAGTGTGCTTGATCTGTCGGATTTCAATATCGGAACATCCCTTTCCCAGGACTATACCGAATTGATCAAAATCCGTCCCGTGTTCAATGAAGTGATTGATAACCTGAATCTGGATATGGAATATGAAGATCTTTTGAAGAAAGTAAGCATCTCGGTTGTTGGAGATTCACGGTTACTTGCCGTGTCGGTGGAGGACAATGATCCAAAACTTGCACAGTCGATGGTCAATGAACTTGTAGATACAGCGGTAACCTATATTCCGAAAGTTATGAATGCATCTGAGAATGCACAGCCGACCATTGCGGAATATGCAGTGGTTCCAGATGAACCGAGTTCGCCGAACCTTGCCAAAAATATTATTCTCGGAGCGGTTGTTGCAATGCTTCTTGTAGCCGTGATCTTCGTGGTACGTATGCTTATGGACGACAGCTTAAATACGGCAGAGGATGTCGAAAAAGAATTTGGTATCATGCCGTTTACCGTTATTCCGGAGGGGGATATCGAAGAAATTTCTGATGAGGTAGAAAAAGCGATCAGTAAAGAGAAAAAGAAAAGAAGGAAGAAAAAGTAATGGAATTTACACCGAAAAACCGTGCGACAGTCCAGAATATGCCGAAACTTCCGTATGCGGTAGAGGAAGCACTAAACCGTCTGCGCGTCAATGTGAGCTTTCTTGGAAGCAAAGTGAAAAAAATCATGGTGATATCCAGCGCTCCGGATGAGGGAAAAAGTTTTATTGCCATGCAGCTGTGGCGGCAGATGGCAGAAGCCGGCAGCAAGAGCATTCTTGTGGACATGGATCTGCGCAAGAGTGTTATGGTTGACAAATATCAGATTGTCCGGGAAGACAATGGAAAAATTCTGGGAACTTCCGATTATCTGGCAAGTGACGATACGCTGGACAAATATGTGTTGCGTACCAATATCGGAGCGGGAGATCTCCTTCCGAATAAAGAAAATATTATTAACCCGTCCATGCTTCTCGAAGGACAGAAACTGGCAAGTACATTTGAGGAACTGGATGAAAATTATCGTTATACGTTTATTGATGCTCCACCATTGAATCTGGTATCGGATGGAGAAAAGATTGGCTCGCTGTGTGATGGCGCACTGCTGGTTGTCCGCGCAGGAGAAACGCCAAAGGCAATGGTTCGTAATTCGATCCGCCAGTTGGAGCGTGCCGGGTGTCCGGTTGTCGGCATTGCACTCAGCCGTGCCAAAGGCGCTGCAAATGGATATTATCACAAATATGGCAACTACTATGGCAAGAGTTATTATGGAAAAGGCTATGGCTACTATGGAAAACATGGATATTATGGCTATGGCACAGAGCAGAAATAGGTGATTCCCCGAAAGGGTTTTCACATAAATAATCAGGGAAGGAGGATTATATCCCAATGAACAAATTAATCAAGAAGGTGCTGGTAGGTATTACCGCTGCTACTATGATGTTTGGATCTGTTTGTACTGCTTATGCTGCAACAGATTCTGCAACAGTAGCTCCAGCTCCGGAAAAACAGACAAACGTCAAGGCTGATAATGGCGCAAAGGTAAGTACCGCAGCAAACGGTACAGCAACCGTAAAGGCTTTACCAAAGACAACAAAGAAGAGTGTTACAGTAGCTTCTAAGGTTGTTGTAGATGGAGTCTCTTACAAGGTTACAGCAATTGGAGCAAAGACTTTTGCAAATGCTACAAAAGCTACAACTGTTACACTTCCAGCCAGCATCAAGACCATTGGCGCTCAGGCATTTACAGGTGCAAAGTCTGTAAAGACAATCGTCATCAAGTCTGCTTCCGTAAAGGTTGACAAGACTGCATTTAAGGGTGTAGACACCAAAAAGATGACAATCAAGGTTTCCGGTATGTCTGCAAAGCAGCTGAAAGCATTCAAGGCTCAGCTGAAGAAAGCCGGATTCAAAGGAACCGTAAAGAAAGTTTCTAAATAATCTCGGGTTCTTGAAAAGGGCGCACAGAGTTGATTCTGCTGTGCCCTTTCCCATAGAAAAAATTGGGAATGAACAAAAGTAATAAGAATCATAAAAATGAAAGAAAGGAGACATCATGTATCAGAAAGCAAAAAACAGCTGGATCAAACACATTGATTTTGTGATACTGGATATTCTGTGTCTGCAGGTTTCTTTTTTCCTGGCATATCTCGTCAGACACCGGAATCTGAATTTATATTCCAATTCCGTGTATGGAAACCTTGCCATCGTGTTGATCCTGATTGATGTATGCATGATGTTCTTTTTAAATACATGTAAGAACGTTCTGAAACGTGGACTGCTCATAGAACTGGCGGCAACCATGCGTCAGGTCAGCCTGGTGATACTGTTTGCCGTGTTTTATCTGTTCTTTGTGAAAGATGCGGGTGATTTTTCTCGTATTACACTGTTTCTGACCGCTATCTTTTATGCTATAATCAGTTATGGGACAAGAATTCTCTGGAAACGGCATGTATTGCGGAATCTGCGGCTTGGAAGAAAGAATTCTATCGTGATATTGACCGACTGGGCCAATCTTCCACAGGTGCGGGAAGATATCCAACATCACAGCTATGAACTGTTTCAGATTCGAGGAATCGCTGTGATCGATGTCAATGAAAAGAAAACACTTCCCGAAAAACTGGGGGACATCCCATTTGTGGCAGAGGGAGAATCTGTTATGGATTACTTGTGCCATGCATGGGTGGATGAAGTATTTATCGATCTGCAGCCAAATGATCCGCGGGTAGACAGATGGATCGACCAGCTGACGGAAATGGGAGTAACGGTACATCTGAAACTTGCCAACCGGATGGAGCTGGCGGCGAACAAACAGTTTGTGGAAAAACTGGGACGATACACGGTGCTGACTACAAGCATCCGCACCGTGAGTACCTGGGAACTGTTTCTCAAACGGCTGATGGATATTCTCGGAGGCATCGTCGGCTGCATCCTCACTGGAATTCTGTTTCTGATCCTTGCACCGATGATCTATCATGAATCGCCCGGCCCGATCTTCTTCGGACAGACCAGGATTGGAAAGAACGGCAAGAAGTTTACGTGCTATAAATTCCGCAGTATGTATCTGGATGCGGAGAAACGCAAAGCGGCACTTGCCGCAGAAAACCGTGTATCGGACGGAATGATGTTTAAACTGGATTTTGACCCGCGCATCATCGGCAGCAGGCGTCTGCCGGACGGGACGATAAAAAAGGGGCTTGGAAATAAGATCCGTGACTGGTCCATCGATGAGTTTCCACAGTTCTGGAATGTACTCAAAGGGGATATGTCTCTGGTAGGTACACGTCCACCAACGGAAGATGAGTGGGTGAAATACGAGTTGCACCACAGAAGTCGCCTGGCAATCAAACCTGGGATCACCGGGATGTGGCAGGTAAGCGGGCGCAGTGAGATTACGGATTTTGAACAGGTGGTGGCACTCGACCGCAGTTATATTGCGAACTGGAGCCTGGGACTTGATGTGAAAATATTGTGCAAAACAGTGGGAGTCGTGCTGAGACATGAAGGTGCGATGTGAGTGGTAAATGGATATTACGATATCTGGTTGAGGAGTATGATAAGTATCGAAATGTGTAAAAAGGAATTGAAGTCATGAGTGAATATTCAGTTAAAGTTATTATAGCAACTCATAAAAAATTTGATTCCTACGGGGCGCCAAAACATATTTACAAAAACAGTGCTAGCAGGAGCTGCCGTTAATGTTATTATGAATGCTATGTTAATTCCGATTTTCAAAGCAAATGGAGCGGCAGTGGCTTCTGTAGTTGCGGAAACAACAATAGCAGTAATTCAGTTAGTTTTAGTAAGAAATGAATTAGACGGAATTCAAGTTTTGAAATTATTGCCGAAGTATTTGATTTCAGGGGGAGTAATGCTTGCAAGTTTGTTATGGTTAAATCAATATTTAAAGAAAAACGTATTAGATACAATATTAATGATTGTATTAGGAGCAAGTGTTTATTTAATTATATTATTTTTCTTGAAAGATAAATTTTTGATAGAAAATGCGAAATTAGCTTTAAATAAAGTCATACGAAGGAGAAAAGAACAATGAAATATGATTATTTAGCGGTAGGTTCAGGACTGTACGGTGCAATTTTTGCACATGAAGCAAAAAAATATGGAAAAACTGTGTTAGTGGTGGAAAAACGCTCAAATATTGCAGGAAATATCTATACAGAAAATATGACATTGGGGTCAGACCCTTTGAACCACGCACGTTGCAATCGCAAGAACACGGAGTCAGGAGAATCCGAAGCAGTTCGTGGAACGTATAGGCGGAGTCGTCTACATGACCAAGACCATGAATTATGCTTCCGCAAGACAGTTGTTTCTTAAGAGGGCAATCGATATCGCGGGCGGATTGGTCGGATGCCTGCTTATGGTGCTTATCATGATCGAGGTCGGACCCATCATCTATCTGTCTTCGCCGGGACCAATCTTCTTTGCGCAGGAGCGGATCGGAAGAAATGGCAGAAAGTTCAAGATGTATAAGTTCCGCAGCATGTACATGGATGCGGAAGAACGCAAAAAGGAACTGATGTCCCAGAATAAGATCGGCGACGGTATGATGTTTAAGATGGATTTCGATCCGCGCATCATCGGCAACAGGATCCTTCCGGACGGAACGAATAAGATCGGCATCGGTCAGTTCATCCGCCGGACAAGCCTGGATGAATTTCCACAGTTTATCAATGTGCTAAAAGGCGATATGAGCCTGGTAGGCACAAGACCGCCGACAATCGACGAGTGGGAGAAATACGAATCCCACCACCGCGCACGCATGGCATTCCGACCGGGAATCACGGGACTGTGGCAGGTCAGCGGACGAAGCAATATCACGGACTTCGAGGAAGTTGTGAACCTCGACACGAAGTATATCGATAATTGGAGTATCGGGCAGGATTTGAAGATTATGTTGAAGACGGTAAGAGGTATTGTACAGAATGAAGGAGCAATGTAGTGTGACTCTTTAGACCTGGATGAGTAAATAAAGGATTTGTGCTTTAAAGAAATAGAAAAGGAATTTTGGGATGGCGAAAATAAGTATTATTACACCAGTTTATAAAGTAGAAAAATATTTAAGAAAATGCATAGATAGTATTTTGAATCAAACATTTGAGGATTTTGAATTATTTATTGTAGATGATGGATCGCCTGATTCCTGTGGCGTAATTGCCGACGAATATGAGGTTAAAGACAAAAGAGTACATGTGATTCATAAAGAAAATGGTGGAGCACCAAGTGCGAGAAATGCAGGAATTATGCAAGCAGAGGGGGAGTATTTTTATTTTCCGGACTCTGATGATTGGATTGAACCTACTTATTTACAGGAATTATACGAATTGGCATTAAGAACGGAGGCACAGTTGGTTGTGTCAGGTTATACCATGGAATATTATGAAAATAACAGAAAACAGTCATATTCTGTTGTTGTTCCAGAAAAAGAATATCTTACACAAACAGATGTTAGAATGAATTTACATAATTATTTTGACAATATGATGATGGCGGTGCCTTGGAACAAGTTGTATAAAGCAGATTATATAAAACAAAACTCATTATTTTTCCCTGATATGAAGTGGGATGACTTGCATTTTAATATGGAAGTTATAATGGATATTGAGAGTGTTGCCATTAGTTCATCGTCTGGATATCATTTTTTTAGATCTCGACAAGGATCTGAAACAACAACAGTTTTTGACGGATTACTATACCAAAAAAGAAAAGAGCAGTTTCAACATATTTTAAAAGTATATAAACATTGGAAAATTGATGATCAGAAGATTATGTCTGTAATTTATGGGTATTATGCGGCGAGGCTAGTACAGTGCGTACAGGAAATTGCTACAAGTAGTAGTGGCGAGAAGGATAAGCTTATAAAAGAAATTTTTGATGATCAATTGTGCAATGAAGCATTTGAACATGGAAAAATTGAGTCAAAACTTTTGACGATAGCTGCAATTCCTATGCGAAAAAAGAGTGTTAAAGGTAGTATGTTTGTGGGAAAAGTTATAGGTTTTGTAAAGCAGAAGTTTACATTCCTTTTTTATATGTTAAAAAGTGTTTCTGTAAATAGGGCAAAAGTTAAAGAATAATATATGGGAGCGCTAATGTATACTAGGATACGCAAGTTGGTGGATAATTGGGCATCATGTAGTGGAGATACTATTTACAAAATAGTAGATAATGCAGAGTATGTTTCGTTTGATATATTTGATACTTTGTTAAAACGAGATGTACAGGAACCACAAGATATATTTTATATAGTTGAGAGAAAGACAGGGAGAAAAGGGTTTGCTATTGAGAGAATTAATGCAGAAATTAAAGCTAGGGAAGATAGTCAGAAATCTGAGATTAATATACATGATATTTATTTTTATATAAACGGAACAGAAGAAGAAATAAATACACTAATGAAGATGGAATTAGAGTGTGAATTGGAATTCTCTTCAGTGAACTATTATTTTTTGAAGATATTTAATTACTGTGTCAATTGTAAGAAAGTAATTTTGACATCGGACATGTATTTGCCTCGAGAAGTAATATTGCAATTGTTAGAAAAAAATGAAATTACAGGTTTTAAGAGGTTATATCTATCAAATGAGGCGGGAAAAACAAAGTTAAATGGTGACTTATATGAGTATATTTTAAAGGATTTGAATATTGATTCACAAAAAATTATCCATATTGGAAATTCATTTCGTGCTGATTATTTAGCACCAAGAAAAATAGGAATTAGAAGTATAAAGTGTTCTACATATTCAAATCATATGCAAAGAAAATATGAAAATGTGCTGGGGGCCGATTCATTATACTATAACGTGTTAAATTCATTTATTAACAATCATATATCTGATTCTAATAATGAATTTTATCAATTTGGATACGAAGTATTTGGCCCATTGTTGTTTGGATTTGTTAAATGGTTATATACGGATGCAAAAAAGAAAAAGGTTGAACAGATTCTATTTTTATCAAGAGATGGATTTGTCATGAAAAGATTGTATGATATGCTTAATCTTGATATTCCATCTGCGTACTTTGAAGTATCGAGAAGGAGTTTACGGATCCCTAATTATGATAAGCATATGTCATATGAAGAGATTATAGATACGCTAACCGTTCCTAATATGAGTAATATTGTTCAGATATTTGATAGTTTGGGATTGGATGCTGATAAATATAAGAATGAAATTATAGACTATGGATTTAATAGGAATGAGCTATTAAAACGGGATAAATTAGTAAGTAATGAGAAATTCAGAAAACTTTATGAGTTTGTGAAAAATGATATTTTTATTAATGCCAGTATTGAAAGAGATAATTTGATTAAGTATCTTACGACATTTGATTTTTCTAAAAAAACTGCAATTGTAGATATTGGTTGGGGCGGATCTATGCAAAAATATTTGCAGAAGGCATTGGAGCGGTTTGGTATATCGCATGATATCCAAGGGTATTATGTTGGTTTGACTTTAAAATCAAGAGAGAATTTGGGAAAAAATAGTTACAAAGCACAGGCATATGCGTTTGATTGTTTGAATCGTAATGATGAGGAATTGGAGAGCGCATATATTGGTTTGATAGAAACTATGTTTCTTGAGCAAGATGGATCAGTAAAAAATTATTCCTTATTGGACGGAAAAGAAGTTGCAAATCGTTATCCTTATGAATATTTGGGGAAAGATGGAATTTCTAAGGAAGCATTGAGTGTTATAGAAATTCAAAATGGAGCGATGAAATTTGCTGAGCATTATTATAAATCTGGAGCACATGAGTTTATAGGGAATGATAGTAAAACAATGTATTGTCATATGCATGCTGTTGGAACAAATCCTAGTTTATTGAATATTAGAGAATTTGGTGATTTTAAATTTTTTAATTGTGGAAACTGTGTTTATTTGGCTAAGCCTCATAATTTATTTTGGTATTTTTTTAAACCAAGTCAGCTCAAACATGATATTTATGATAGTCAATGGAAAATAGGATTTTTAAAAGCGTTGATAAAACTTGATGTGAGATATAGTAAAATATTTTCTTTTTTAAGGAAAAAGGCCAATAAATGAAAAGGTAGTAAAATGATATTTAATATTTTGGTAATTTTAACTTTGTTTTTATTTTTTAGTTTTTTATGCTTTGATAAAGATATATGTGCCCCTAGTTTTTTATTAACTGTTGGATTTTGGGGGGCTGCAGTATGGTGTTTTTTTTATCAAGACCATTGGAATGGATTTTCAGATGTAAGACTAATGATTTTGATTATTGGAGGAGTAGGTTCTTTTATCATTTCGAGTTGTATTGTTCATATTTTTTGTGGTAGGAAGAAGAAAAAAAGAATAGCAATACAATTAAAGCCAATTAAATTGGATAAGTTCCAATATATTGGACTACTAATGGGAGAAATGGTTGTTGCAATATATACACTTTACGTTGTGTATAAAAATGTGGACAGCTTAAATCCAATTATAGCAATTGGTCAGTATTATTATGCAAATAAATATCGTAGATTGAGTTATGATCCGGGATTGTTGAGTGTTTTCCAATATTTTAATATTGCCCTAGTATTTATTATTGCGTATGTAATGATTACAAATTATTTATGCAAACAAAAAAATACGATATATGAGTATTTAGTAATTGTGGGGGGAATTGTAATTTCCTTGTTACAAGGGACAAGAAATACTTTATTTTTATTTGTAATAAGTATTGTAATAATGTTTTTGACTCTGAAAAAAGTTCAAAATGGGGGACATGCGAATATTACATTGAAATCTTTTTCAAAATTAATTTTGGGCAGTCTTGTTCTTATTTTCTTATTCAGAGTTACGCTTGTGGTTACGGGTAGGGCTTCGGACGAGTTTACATTTACTGAAATGCTTTCTACTTATGTTGGTGCGTCAATTAAAAATCTTGAGTTATTTATACAAGAAAATCACAGCAGATCTACAGTTTGGGGTGGTCAAACATTATTACAAACATATTCAAAAATATATAATAAGACAGGAAATTCTAAGTTTTTGGTTACATCGCTTTATACATATCGCTGGATAGGAAAAACGGGGCTTGGAAATATATATACTATGCTAATGCCGTTATATGTTGATTTTGGAACCATGGGAACCTGTATTGTTATGGCAATTATTGGAGGAGTATCTCAATTTCAGTACGAATGTATATATAGAATAAAAAATAGCAAGGATTTGATGAGAAAAATTATATTTTATTCATATGTCGGTTTTTCAATTTCATTTGCCTTTTTTTCAAATAAATATTTTGAGATGGTTGTGTCGATGGCATTTATATATACAATTGTTGGATATGTTATGTTAAAAACTTTGATTTTTGATGTAAAAATAAAAGATGGAAGAATTGTTATAAAATTAAAAAGTAGAAATTAAAAATGTATGATAAGAGCAGAGGAAATATTAGAATAATGAAGAAATGGTTGGTGTCAATAATTGTTCCTGTTTATAATGTGGAGAATTATGTTGGAGAATGTATAGAGTCTATAAAAAATCAAACATATTCGAATATAGAAGTGATAGTTGTTAATGATGGATCAGAAGATAGAAGCATAGAGATTATTAATGATATGATTCGGGATGATTCTAGGTTTACAATTATTAATCAAAAAAATCAGGGACTTTCTGTTGCGCGTAATAATGGTCTGAAATATGCAAAGGGGGACTATTTTTTCTTTGTAGATAGTGATGATTATATTGAAAAAAACTGTATTGAGGAATTACTTAATTTAATATGCAAATATGATGTGAATATGTGTATTGCGGGAACTACATTATTAGTCGGCGACGCTCCGAAACGAATGATTCCGAATTATTCTGGACAAGTTGATTCTGAAAAAATTATTAATGATTTTATTTATGGAAAAAATGGGATGATTCATTCTGCTTGGGGAAAGTTGTTTAAAAAGAATATTAAGAATCAGTTGATTTTTCCAAGTGGACGGTTATATGAAGACCAATTTGTTATATATGATGTAGTGAAGAATAATTCATGTACTGTTTGCAATTCGACAACATATATATATAGAATTAGGGAAAATAGTATTATAACATCAAAAAGTAATATTGATAAAAAAACGATGGATATGATGGATTCTATAAAGACGGTACAAGCTGTACTTAAAGATATGTGTAATTTGAATAATGCTTTGAGGTATAAAGTAATTAATGACAGTTTACAAATTATAAAATATTGTTTAGTTGGAAAAACAAAAAATCAAGCTTATGAGTATGCTATACAAAATATAATTTCGTCGAATATTAAGGATTTAAAAAAATATAAAATGTCGTTATCACACATTGTTCAAATTCTAATGATTAAATATTGTATGCCTTTGTTCAAAGTTGTCTATATAATAGGGAGAAAGTAACTAATGGATATGATTAAAAGATTTATAACTTGCTATGTACCAGTTCATGCGTGTAATTTTCGATGTTCGTATTGCTATTTAAGCCATCATAAAAATATAGATGCTTATGGGGGTGGAATAAAGCCCTTTGTTATGGAACCTGAAATGATAGCTAAATCGTTGTCTATAGAAAGATTAGGAGGGGTTTGCTATTTTAATCTTTGTGCTGCTGGAGAAACAATGTTACATAAAGAAATCATACCATTAGTTCAAGCATTGACTAGACAAGGTCATTATGTGGATATAGTTACTAATGGAACAATTTCGGGAAGTATTGACAATTTAATTGAGACTTGTTCGGATGAGCAGAAAGATCATATTTTTATCAAGTTTTCATTACATTATTTACAACTTTTAGAAAAATCCTTAATTGCGACATTTGTTTCTAATGTAAAAAAAATAAGAGATTTTGGAATTTCGTATTCTATTGAGGTAACTCCACATGACGAATTAGTGCCATATATAGATGAACTCAAAAGATTTTCGATGAAAGAGTTTGGAGCGCTTCCACATATTACGGTGGCTAGAAATGAAGGAACTTCGAAAATTGATCTGTTAACTAAATACAGTAAAGAAGAGTATCGTGATATATGGAGCACATTTGATTCTAGGCTGTTTGATTTTAAACTGAGCGTATTCAATCAAAGGAGAAAAGAATTTTGTTATGCTGGATGTTGGAGCTTGGCGGTGAATCTTGAAGATGGAAATTATTCACAATGTTATATTGGCTCTCGGCTTGGAAATATTAAAGAAATGGATAAGCCTATAAATTTTAGACCTATTGGAAAGTGCAGAGAACCACATTGTTTTAATGCGCATGCTTTTTTGGCATTTGGAAATATTCCAGAAATCCAAACACCTACATATTTGGAAGAACGAGATAGGGTTTGCGAAGATGGTAGTCACTGGGTTTCGGAAAAAATGGGTGATTTTTTTAAGTCAAAAACATATCAAACCAATAAGCAATTATCAATTGAAGAACAAAAAAAAATTAAACAAAAGGAAATGATTTATAGATTAGAGGATATACGTTTGAGGCTGAAAGGAAAACTAGAAAAATAGATTTATGAATAAAAATATTGTATATAAGATAACAAAAAAGTTTAATTTATATAATTACTATTACTATTTTAATCGTTCAATCAAATTGTTAAAAAAATATAATTGGTTAAAAGAGAAAAAGAATATTATTTTGTTAATGGCACCCAATTATGGAAACATAGGGGATCAAGCAATTCATGTGGCTACTGAAAAGTTTGTAAGAAACAAATTTAAAGAATATCGTTTTGTATCGGTTGATTTTGAAGAAACATATAAAAATTTATATTCGATACTCTGCAACTGTAATCAAGATGATATTTTTTTGTTACAAGGGGGAGGCAACCTAGGCAATTTGTATCCGGAATTCGAACATGTTCGAAGGTTTTGTGTTAAGCATATCTCTCATAATAGAATTATTGTAATGCCGTCTACAGCAACGTATACAAGAAATTCAAAAGGTGAAAAAGAACTGAAAACTAGTAGAAAAGTATTTGAGACCAATCAGAATCTATATTTATTAGCACGTGAAAAATATACATATGATTATATTAGGAAAAATTTCCCTAGGTGTAAAGTATCATTGATTCCGGACATGGTTTTTTATCTATATGAAGAAAATGAAGTGTGCGAAGAGAGGAATACTCTAGTCTTATGTATACGTCGAGAAATGGAGAGTAAACTTTCGAAAGATCAACAGGAAAGATTGATTAATGAAATTGTAAAGAAGCATCCTAGGGCATTTATTTTTGATACAATAGTAGATCGAGAAATTTCCTCAGCAATGAGAATGGCAGAAGTGTTTTCTATGCTAAATGAGTTTAGAAGGGCTAGTTTGGTTATAACTGATCGTATGCATGGAATGATTATGGCTGCTATAACTAATACACCTTGTATTGTTATGGAGTCATTGGATAAGAAGATTCTTGGATCATATGAATGGATTAAGAAGCTTGAATATATACAGTTTGTGGATCATGCAAATGAGAATGAGGTTTTGGATATGCTTAGCAAGATCAAAACTGAATCAAGAGGACGGCAGTTTATGGCTATGAACTTTGATAAATTAGAAACGATTATTCGATATTTTCATGAATAGAGTTGAAAAGGAGAATGGCATTAAATGAATAGTGTGCGAACACACAAGGTGTATGTTAATTCGGTAGTGACTCTTGTTACCCAAATTGCTCAAATTATATTAGGGTTTTTCGTCCGGAAAGTATTTATAAGATATTTAGGCGTGGAATATCTCGGATATAATTCTGTTTTTGTTAACATACTCCAAATGCTTAATTTGGCAGATTTGGGAATCGGTGTAGCGATTACGAGTTATTTGTACAAGCCATTAGCCCAAAATGATAATGCGAGAATTACTGCTATCATGGGAATATATAAAAAATTGTATTCCATATTAGGTGGTGTAGTTCTTGGTGTTGGATTAATAGTTTCGATTTTCTTGAATGTGCTTATTCCGGATGCTACATGTGGAATATGGTATTTAAGGATTCTGTTCTATATCAATCTGATAGGTACAGTTTCTACATATTTTTTGGCATATAAGAGGACATTGTTGATTGCGGATCAGAAGTCATATCTGACAAATGTTACAGATACTATTGTTTATTTTGTTATTTCTGTTTTGCAATTATTATCTTTAGTGTTTAAGCCAAGTTATATAGTGTACCTTAGTTTGAATATCGCCAAAAATATTATTTCCAATATTGCAGTATCAATCACAGTAAATAAAGATTACAAGTATATAAATCAAAATCCGGATAGGGAGTTGGTAAAAGAATACAAACCACAGATTGTTCAATATGTTAAGGATGTATTTGTTTCAAGAATTGGTGCGGTAGTTTATTATAGTACCGATAATGTTATTTTGTCTGTGTTAAAAGGATCCTTGTTAACAGGATATTTGTCTAATTACACATTGATTACGGGGCAATTAAATACGGTAGTTACGCAAGTGTTGAGTTCTGTGCAGGCAACGTTTGGGAATTTTATAAATACTACCGAAGACAAAAACCAAAGACGGAAGATGACAGATAATTATTTTTGCGTGAATTTCTGTATTGGAAATTTTTGTATGATCTGTTTTGCGTTATTGGCACAGCCTTTTATTAAACTGTTTTTTGGAGAAAATATGTTGTTAACATTTTCTACAGCACTATGGCTTGGAATTAATTTAATGTTAACATTTTTGATTCAATTGCCTTCTCAGGTTTTTGTGATATATAAACTATTTAGATATGATAGACCGATTATTATTGTATCGGCAGTGCTGAATATTATTATTTCCGTTGCGCTTGTAAATGTAATGGGAATTAATGGTGTGCTGATAGGAACTTTTGTAACATCATTGATTTATTTGTTTTCTCGCTTTTATATTATCGCAAGGGTTGTATATGATGTTAAATATGGGTATTATGTCAAAAAAATTTTGTGCTATGGATTGGTTTCCACAAGTACTTTTTTGATTTCATATTTTGCAACTCGAAATATAAATGGAAGTGGTGTAGGTTGGTTTTGTGTAAAAGCTATAATGGTTGGACTTTTAGCTGTTTTATCTACTGCGTTTCTTTTATCTTTTAGCGGGGAATTTGAATTTTTAAAGAACAAACTTGTTCCTAATGTTGTTAAAAGGTTTACAAGTAAGATGTTTATTGGTGGCGCCTGTATTGTGAGTCTTATTGTGGCTATAATTTTCGGGGGGGGGACTAAAGATGTAGATTTTTCTGTGGCAGGAAATAAGTCATATATTAGGTCTGATAACTATAAAGAAGGGGTATTGACCGGAAAAAATATTTTTAGTTTATCTTTTGATGATACAATCTTAATCTTCGAGGATATTAGCAGTAAGAATTATGATTCAATATTTGAAAATGCTACATTAGCGTGGTACAAGGATTTACATTCGAAGTATGGAGTTACGGTTTCTTGCTTTGTATATTATGAAGATGGTGACTTCAATCTTTCAGATGTCACGGAACGGTATAGAGATGAGTTTGAGAAAAATAGTAATTGGTTAAGATTTGGATTTCATACGGTAGATAAAGATACAAATTACCAAACTAGAAATAATCTTGTTTCAGATTATGAGAAAACGGTGCAGCAATTGAAACGAATTGTTGGTAGTAATGCGATTGATAATGTGATTAGACTGCAGAACTTTCAGGGAACATATGCTGAAATAAGCCAATTGGCGAAACTTGACGATGAATCAATCAAAGGATTGTTAACGGCTGATGATATGCGTCAAAGCTATTATTTACCAAGTAAAGCAAATTCGTACATATATGCACATGATGAATTGTATGATGAAGATACGGGATTGTATTTCTTTAGCACGGATTTTCGAACTGAATATGTAGATAATATGGGAGCTAAACTAAAGGAATTGCAGAAAGACTGTTGGAATAATCAAACAGGCGATTTGGTTGTGTTTTCACATGAGTGGGCCTTAAGCATGGAGAACAAAGCAAAAATAGAAAAGATTTGTAAGTATGCATGTGATAAGGGATACCGTTTTGAATTCTTTGAAGATATATTGAGTAAATGAAGATAAAGTTTGGATTCATGAAAGAGAAAGGGATAGAAAATGTACGACTATTTAATTGTTGGAGCCGGTTTATTCGGTTCGGTATTTGCCAGACAGGCAACGGATGCCGGCAAGAAGGTGCTTGTGATCGACAAGCGCCCGAACATTGCAGGTAATGTTTATACGGAGGATATTGAGAATATCCATGTGCACAAATATGGTGCGCACATTTTCCATACAAATAATAAAGAAGTGTGGAATTATGTTACGCGTTTTGTGGAGTTCAATCGTTTTACGAACAGTCCGGTAGCGAATTATAAGGGAGAGTTGTATTCGCTGCCTTTTAATATGTATACGTTCAATAAGATGTGGGGCGTTGTGACGCCGGAGGCGGCTGCGGCGAAAATTGAGGAGCAGCGCAACGAAGCCGGCATTACGGAGTCACACAATCTGGAGGAACAGGCGATCTCTTTGGTTGGCAAGGATATTTACGAGAAGCTGATCAAGGGTTATACGGAGAAACAGTGGGGACGCGATTGCAAGGATCTTCCGGCTTTTATTATTAAGCGACTGCCGGTTCGACTGACGTTTGATAACAATTATTTTAATGCTTTGTATCAGGGGGTTCCGGTGGGCGGCTATACGAAGATGGTTGCCAATATGCTGGATGGAATTGAAGTGCGCTTGGATAAGGATTATTTCGAGAATAAGAAAAAGCTGGATGCTTTGGCGGATAAGATTGTTTATACAGGGGCGATTGATGCTTACTTTGAATACCAATTGGGAGCTTTGGAGTATCGTTCTGTACGCTTTGAGACGGAAGTGCTGGACAAACCGAATTTTCAGGGAAATGCGGCGGTGAATTATACGGATCGCGAGACGCCGTGGACGAGGATCATCGAGCACAAGTGGTTTGAGTTTGGCAAGGATGATGCCGGAAATGATATTCCGAAGACGGTGATCAGCAGAGAATACAGTTCGGAGTGGAAGGTCGGTGATGAGCCGTACTATCCGGTGAATGATGAAAAGAATGGTGCACTGTATCAGGAATATAAGAAGCTGGCAGACAAGGAGCAGAAGGTAATCTTTGGCGGACGGCTGGGCGAGTATAAGTATTATGATATGGATGCTGTGATTGCTTCGGCGCTGGAGCTGGCAGAGAAGGAATTGGATTAATAGAAATAGGAACAGCCCCATGTGATGACATGGGGCTGTTTGACAGTACATATTATTTGTTTTGCTTAGCAAGTGCAGCTTCCAATTCAGCGATACGAGAGGCCAGTTGATCAATGGTTTGCGTCAACTGTGAACAGACATTGGGGTCAGACCCTTTGAAATACTAATAAAATGAGTAAATATGTTTTAAAAGTTTTCTAAAGAAAGTATAACATAAAGAAATTACGAATCTGTATGTGTTAAGGATGCTCAGTTAAAGCAATATGAACATAATAAGGAGAGATATGAACACAACATTACTTATCATGGCTGCTGGTATCGGTAGCCGTTTCGGAACAGGAATTAAGCAGTTGGAGCCAGTGGATGATACTGGACATACCATCATGGATTATTCCATTCATGATGCAATTGAGGCTGGCTTCAACCATATAGTATTTATTATCCGTAAGGATATCGAGAAGGAATTCAAAGAGGTCATCGGTGATCGTATCGCAGCTATTTGCTCTGCTCATAATGTAACTGTGGATTACGCTTTTCAGGACATTAACGATATTCCGGGAACTCTGCCGGAAGGACGTACAAAGCCGTGGGGAACTGGACAGGCCGTGCTTGCAGCGAAGGAAGTAATCGATACCTCGTTCATTGTGATCAATGCAGATGATTACTATGGCAAAGAAGGCTTCAAGGCCGTCCACGAGTATCTGGTAAATGGCGGTGAGTCTTGCATGGCTGGCTTTGTGCTGAAGAATACCCTGTCTGATAATGGCGGTGTGACTCGTGGTATCTGCAAGATGGACGAGGATAACAACTTGACTGAGGTTGTGGAGACCAAGAACATCGTAAAGACTGCAGATGGAGCAGAGGTAGATGGTGTGGCAGTCGATGTGTATTCTCTGGTCTCCATGAATATGTGGGGCTTGACTCCTGATTTTCTGGATGTACTGGAGGACGGATTCAAAGAGTTTTTCCAGAAAGAAGTACCGGGTAATCCTCAGAAAGCCGAGTATCTGATCCCCATCTTCATCGGTGAGCTGCTGGAGCAGGGCAAGATGTCTGTGAAGGTTCTGAAGACCAACGACACCTGGTACGGCATGACCTACCATGAGGATGTCGCAGCAGTGAAAGACAGCTTCAAGAAAATGTTGGCGAATGGCGTGTATAAGGCCGACCTGTTCAGTGATCTATAAATAACGATGAAAGAAACGATTGATTTACTCGGCAAGATCATCACAAACATCCTGACTGCTCTCTATGAACCGTTTGGATTCTCACTCCTTCTTTCCTTCCTCGCCCCCCAAAAAGCAAAAATAACTCAGAATAGCGAATGGCAGGAAAAAAGTCAAGAATTTTTTGAACATGAGGGATAAGGGTGATAGATATGGAAAATTCATTATACATATATCATATGGTGGTGCCTCTTCGCTACTGTACTTATGATTTGCATAGTAAGAAAAAGACTCGGAATATGTGATGGGATTAAAGCAGTATTAAAAACATGGTGTCAGGAACATCGCATTCCAGTCTCTACAATGAATTACTGGATGCGCAAACTGAAAACATTGGACGAACAATCGGATACAGCTATGATTTTTGCAAAAATGCCAACAGAAAAAGAAATTTCAAAGAATGAGACTTTGAACATCGACCCGTCTCCAGTCCGCATTTTTATCACAAACGCTATTCGGATTGAAGTGATGCCGGAATGCCCACCGGAACTTTTTCATGTTCTCATACAGGGACTGAAAGATCATGCTTGATCTGGCAGGTGGCACAACCGTTTACCTTGCCTGTGGAGCTACCGATCTGAGAAAAAGCTATCACGGACTGGCTGCAATTATCAAGCTGAAATTCAAACTTGATCCCTATTCGCGCTGCATGTTTGCGTTCTGCAACCGCAGGCGGACTTCTATTAAGATTCTGCAATGGGACGGATCTGGTTTCTGGATTCTGATGAAGAGGCTTGACAGGGATTCCTTTCACTGGCCGGAAACCCCGGATGAATTACAGAAAGTGACCATGAAAGAAATGCATTGGCTGTGTGATGGTCTTTCACTTACTCCGAAGGGAGCTTTTGAAGAACGTCATCCAAAGATTGTTGTATAAAGAACGGATTTGTCAATTCGCAAAAAATACGAAATACTCGTGGATATCGATATATATTCCTACAGTAAAACGTTGATTTTTCTCGAAGTAACAGGCTTTTTTATGTTATACTTGAATTATCACTTAAGAGTTTGGAGATTGCCGGATGGATCCGTTTTTTACAGAGGAACAGCTGAATAACATGAGCCGTGAAAACATGATGGAAGTTATGAGAATCATGCAAAATCAGGTTCGGAAAAAAGAGACCGGGGTACAGCTTCTGAAAGACAAGCAGAAAGAACTGGAATTTATGAACGCAATGCTTTCAGACCGTCTCTTTGTATATTCCGTTCCAAGTGTCACCGGAATATACAAATTCTAAAAAAGAACAAAGAAAGATTCTTAAACTAATGCATGAGGTCAAGAATGATGAATCAATGATATTAGTAGCAACAGGTTCCCTGGTAGGAGAAGGTTTCGATTTTCCAAGACTGGATACACTTTTTATGGCAACACCCATATCATTCCGTGGGGTAGTTGAACAGTATGCAGGACGATTGAATCGTGATTATGCAGGTAAAGAAAATGTAATAATATATGATTATGTGGATAATCATATCCCAATGTTTGATAATATGTATATGAAGCGGCTGAAGGCATATAAACAGATTGGCTACGAGCTTTCTAGTGGCTTGAAAGCCGATAAACAGATAGTTAATGCAATATATGGGGGAGATAATTATAGAGAAACTTTCCATAAGGATCTACTTGATGCCAATAAAAATATAATCATTTCCAGCCCAGCCATCAGCGGACAAAAAGTTTATGAATTAATCAGCATGCTAAAGGAAAAACAGGAGGCAGGAGTTCAGATTACAATAGTTACATGGATGCCGGATTCATATGGATTTGGTGATGCAGCATATTGGATGCAGCTACATGAAGATATGCGTAAAGCTGGCTTTTATATAAAAACAGTAGAAGAATATTGTGACCGTTTTGCTGTTATTGACCAGGAAGTAGTATGGTATGGGAATATTAATCTGCTGGCGAAGGATAAGATAGATAATAGTATTATGAGAGTCATGAGCAAAGATATAGCAGGTGAATTGATGGAGATCACATTTGGCGATAATGATAGAGAAGTAAGGTGTAATGTAAATGACTGAACAAGAATTTAAAGAAATATTACATAAAGAGGAAACAGATACAGTTGAATTTAAGTCTTGGGTTAATGCAAGAAATATGAAGGAAATTATATCGCTTGCGGTTGATGAATTGATAGCATTTGCAAATAGCAAGGGTGGAACTGTTTATTTTGGAGTAGAAGATAATCCGGTTGTGGTTACAGGATGTGATAGAAACTATGATGGGCAACGAATTATAGAGGGGATTTATGATAGAACCATTCCACCACTATTCACCGAAATATCAGATTTTGAGTATGAGGGAAAGCTCGTTATTGCAATATCAGTTAAAGCAGATGGAAAGACATATACAACTACGGATGGTAGATGCCTGAAACGATTGGGGAGAAATTCAAAGCCAGCATATCCTGATGAATTAAGTGCTGTATATTCTTCTGTTCAGAATCCGGATTTTTCAGGAAGAATTATTGGAGAGAGTACTCTGGATGATGTAAATAAACTGGAAGTGTACAGCTTAAAGGAAAAGCTGAGAGTCAGAGATTCTAAATCTACATTGCCGGATTTGGAGGATATTGAGTTTTTAAGAGATTTACAACTTGTAAAATATGATGGAGATGTAGAAAGACTGACGATTGCTGGGTTACTGTTCGTTGGAAAAGAAGCATCTATTCAAAGATTGTTACCGCAGGCGGAAGTTATATACCTACATTATTCAGCTGATAATTTGGAGGAATATGATGCAAGGCTAGATTTGAAGTTGCCGTTGATAAGCGTTATCGACAAGTTGACAGAGCGGGTACAGGCATACAGTAAGATAGAAAATATTCAGGTAGGATTATTCAGACTTGAAGTTGAGGATTTCCCTGAAAGAGTATTTCAGGAAGCATTGCTTAATGCGTTGTCTCATAGAGACTACCAGAGTAATGCTGCGGTTTATGTAAAACAATACCCAGATCGAATAGTTATTGAAAATCCGGGAGGATTTCTTGATGGAATTACAGAGGATAATATTATAACTCATCCATCGATTCCCAGGAATAAACTAATAGCGGAGACACTTCAAAATTTGAAGTATGTCCAGAGGACAGGTCAGGGAGTAGATATTATTTATAAGGACATGGTTTCAATGGGCAAGCCATATCCAAGATATAGATCATTTAATGATGCAGTTTCGCTTACAATATTTAGTGCAATAGATAATACTGAATTTGTTAAGTTTATTACAGAAGTACAAGATAAAAATAGTAAAATTATGTCTTTGGCTGAGATGATGATATTAAGAGATCTTTTAGATAACAGAAGGGAACAGTTATCAGAGTTGTCGAGAAAAGTCCAAAAATCTCTGGATGAAACGAAAAAATCATGTAATGAACTGATTAGTAGTGGATTAATAGAGATTGTTGGAAAGGAATACATGCTGACAGCTAAGGTTTATGAAGCATTAAAGTCAGATGTGGAATATACAAGAGATAAAACAGTCCAGTATATCAAGGCTAAAAATATGATTTTAGAGTATTTACAGACGAATGACCAGATAACATCTGCTAAAATACAGGAAATGTGTGGATTTACTAAACAACAGGCAAGAAGTGTTATTGACAAGATGAGAAGTGAGAAGTTAATTAACTTAAATGGCAAAGGACCGGCGGCTAGATATGTTATATTTGATGGATTGAGTGATAATTGAGTTTGGGGTAAAATAAAACTCAATAGAAAACTCAATTACTTTTAATGGCAAGTACTGGAGTAATGAATACGATGAAAATATGATTGAGTGGAGTCTTTTTAAAAACTCAATTAAAACTCGTTGATGTGCGAAAAAATCACATTGGCGGGAGTATTGGAAATCCATGTAGAACCGGAACATGTGAAAGTATATACAGTTTATCGGAATGATACACAACGTAGAACCTATGGAGAAGACAGAATGGAATGCAAAACAAGTAGAGATTTCTTTTGTGAATACAATTCAGAGATCGGGATGGAGGTCCGATATTATCTACAGGGTTATAAAGGTACGCTGATTACCGATGGCTATCAGATAAGTTCTCAATTGTGAGTACCACAACATAAGATCCAATGATTTATCGTATCCTGAAAAATCCAAGTGACTATACAGAGTTTTTATTAAACAGTAATATTAATTTTGACAGGTGCATGGTATAGGAAAAAAGGATGAGATAAAACCAGCGTCTAAGCCCGACACATAAAGAAAGGAGAACGAAAACGATGAAAGCATTAAAAAAACAACAAATTGCGGTCATTTTGGTACTGTCTGTCATACTCAGCACATTCGCAGCTGTTACACCTGTAAGTGCGGCATCGCTGTCTGCACAGCAGTATTTGGAAAAGATGGATATAGCGGTGCGAAACTTAAAATCATATGATTTTACGCAGACAACCGATCAGAAGATGACAATGGAAGGGCAGATCATTCAAAATAAGACGGTGGTAAAGCAAAGCGTATACAACAGTCCTCTGAAGGTAAAAAGCGTAACAGATACAACCACAGTACTTGCAGGAATGAGTTCTAAGAACCAGGCGGTTGCCTATCTGACAAAAGATGCGGATGGATTGCTGTGGGAGTACATTTCTTCCAATGGTTCCGGATATCAGAAAACAGGGATTTTAAACTATACCAATCAGATCAAAGGTATGGATATTTCCATGTATTCGGATGCAAAAATTGTGAAAAAGAAAATAAAAGTCAACCGGATCAATACCGTTCAGATTTCGGCGCAGGTAAAGGGCTCCGATGTGGTGAAATTTTTGGACCAGATGGGAATGAGCAAAGAGATCAATGCGGCAGCTGCTGTGGATTACAATACGTTGCCGGCAATCAAAGTGACCTGTTGGATCGATAAAAAAACCTGCCGTCCAGTCAGAACCACGGCGGATATGAAAGCGTTTATGAACGGGTATATGTCGGCGCTGTATCAGAAGCTGGGACAGGATCTGAAACTTGTTTATTCGCAGGCAAAAGCAACGGTAACCTATAAAAATTTTAATAAGGCTGCAACATTTACCATACCGAAGGAATGCAGATAAAGATACCACATTTTCAAAGATGACAACAACAGTTACTGCGGATACAAATAAAATAATATATACGGCAAAGGTTCCGAAAGACGCTACATCTGCACGGTAAGTATTCGGTTGGAACATACACCTATCAAAAATAAATGTTTCTGAGAAGAGAGAATGGCTGTTTGCGAAAACGGCTATTCTTTTTTTATCTAAAATGGCATATTTCTTGTCAGAAGCAATTGAAATTATAATTCAAATATGATAGGATAAAGTAGGCTGTCTAATGTAGAAAAGACACATAAGGCAGAGTGGGGGATATATGTAATGTCAGAGAATGATAGTTACTACATATAAAATTATAAAACTACGGAGGAAGAAACATGAAGAACAAAGATTATTTAACAGTAAGACAGGAAGAATTAATGAATTTTCTGTGGAAGGTCAATGAGCCGCTGACTGCCAACGAGATGGCAGAGCGCCTGGCAGAAGACGGATGGAACAATGTTACATTGTTTAAGACCGTTCAGTCTCTGACAACGGATGGCTATCTGGAAGTTGTAGGACTTGAGAAAACTGTCAAGACTTATGCACGTAAACTCGCTCCGTCTATGTCAAAAGACGATTATTATGCATCTGTATTGATTAAGCGTGGAATTGACAGCAGTTCTATTGCGAACATTACAGCTGCTCTGATCGGAGCAAAAGATAAGCAGGCAAAAGAAAAAAATGCAGAGGTTATTGCAAAGTTAGAGGAGATTATTGATACTCTGAAAAATGATGAGGAATAAGAATGCAAATAACGATATTTTCGGTTTGGATGACGTTCGTTTGGTGTAACATTTTTATTGTACTGTGCTACATTCTCAGAAAACGATCGGTTCTGCTGAATTTATCCAGTATGACAGGAATCATCATTTTATATTTGTTTTGTCTGATCAGGCTTGCCGTCCCGGTGGAATTGCCATGGACGAAAGTGGTATCCGGAGGCAGCCTGTATAATTTCCTGTATCAGATATTCGGGTGTGAAATAACCTGTGTGGCAGGGCACGAAATCTATGTCTATCATATATTTGTGGTGGCATGGGGAGTGGTCATGGCAGTTCTTTTGACGCGGTATCTGATACAGTATCACAGAGTTGTGTCGTATTTTTCAGAGATGGAAAAAACGGAAGATACAGAATTAAATAATATTTTAGATGAAATTTGTACGGATAAAGAAAAGCGGAACATTAAGATCGTACAGACAGCCGCGGTAGAAATACCGTGTTGTATAGGGATTTTTGAGAAACGGATATTGATTCCGGACAAAAAATATTCGCGTGAAGAATTGCATTATATTATTCTACATGAATATACACATTTGGATAATAAGGATATACTGACGATACAGCTGATCAACATTATGTGTATCGTGTTCTGGTGGAACCCGTTTGTGTATATTTTAAAAGGAGATATGTATCAGAGTATTGAGATCCGTTGTGACCAGACGGTTACAAAGAAACTCAAATCGGCAGAGCGGGGTAACTATCTGACGGTGATATTAAAAGAGTATAAGGCAAGTGTGCAGGGAAAAGAATTTCGAAAACCTGCAGGAGCCATGCCATTGTTTGAAGATCATTCGGATCATCTGATCGAACGATTTCGTCTGGTTGCGGAGGGAAAGCAAAGCAGTTCGTGTATTAAAAGAATTCTCGTTCCGGTGATTGCGGTTGCTCTGTTGGTGCTTTCGTATTCGCTTATTCTTCAGCCGAGATATGAAGTGCCGGAGAGCGCGTATAGTAGAGAAAACAAATTTTTTGAGGATATAAATCAAGACAGTGCATATCTGTATGAGTCAGAAGGAAAATATTATCTTTATAGTGGAGGGAAAAAGATTCCTCTTGATGAAAAAAGCATGAAGTTTTTAAGAAAAAGTGGGTTCAAGATTAAATAAAGGAGGAAATAAAAATGAAGAAGAAATTTTTAGTTGTAGCGGCGATTTGTGCATCATTATTTGTTGTTGCGCCTGCTGTGAGTGTGAGTGCAGCGGAGGTTGAACCAGAGGTACAGACTCAGAACGAACAGAGCAATATAGGCGTTGCACCGTGTGCAGATGAGATCGTGACAAAATTTCGACTTAATGTAAAAACAAATAAAATACAGTATCGTCGTTGGAATCAGACCAGAGGATACTGGGTGGACGACTACTGGATTACTTTAAAGTAATTTGAAATTTTTGCCGGTGCAGCTGCACCGGCATTTTTTTTATAAATGATTCTTTCGCAAATTATAATTCTTCCGGCAGTTCCCACACCTGTGCCTGTTGTTCATATTCCGAAGCACGGGAGAGAAGATCCCTGGCAGAGCATGGATCACAGAGTTCATTTTCTGCCAGCGTACGGTAACATTCCGCCAGTTGAAGCAATGCTTTTTTCCCTGAAATTTCAATATCCAGAACAGGCTGTGTCTCAAATGCAGCATTGTAAAACCACAGAGAAGCTTCCTGGGGATTCTGCCGTTCCCGGTAGTATTGTCCGATCTCATAACAGATTTCGGAGCAGGAAGAACTGCACATATCTTTCAGACAGATCGAAAAGAAATCATCCACAGAATTTTGGATACGGGCAGCGTGTGCCAGAATACACGCGGATTCTGCATCAGCGTGTGCTTCATAGTGTAACGAAAAATAATCCGCCGCGCGTAGAAAATCTTCCTCATCCCCACATTTATAAAGTTCTCTTGCATACATGCGCGTGATTTTCTCCGAGAGGACATGATTTTCACGAAATGCTTTTTCAAACATGGCAAAATCCCGCTTGGCATGCATGGTATGTGGGTGGTGCAGAATATCAATATCACTGTCATAGATGACGGGATCAATGCGGATCGTTTCGTGAACTGGATCGACCCATGAAAACGTGCGCAGGCGTTTAAAAAGTTTTGGACGTGGCTCTTTTTTACAGTTCTGCACGGTGTTGAAATCCGGTGGGGTGATATAGTTCATCTGAACAATTTCAATTTCCGGAAGAAGAGCACCTTTTAACCGGAGAAAACGTCTTTGATTTTCCAGATCAAGGTATTCGTCCGCATCCGGACAGTAGATGTAATCCATGGTTGCAAGCGAAAACGCATAATTTCTTGCGGCGGAGAAATCATCACACCAGGTAAAATCATAGATCCGGCTGGTGTATTGTGCGGCGATTTCTTTGGTGCGATCTGTGGAGCCGGTATCAACGATGATGATTTCGTCCATCATGGAAGCAACGGAATCCAGGCATCTTGCCAGAACCGGTTCTTCATTTTTGACAATCATACATAAACTTATTGTGATCATAATAACAGATGGTCCTTCCGAGGTTTTTCTTTTATATTACACTATCCTGCAACAGTTTTACATAGAAATAAAGAAATATACTTGTATCTTTTTTGAACCATGGCTATAATAAAATTTATGTGGTGTGAAATTATAAAACAAATTTTGGCAGATATGCGCCAGCCACTTCAATATGTGCCATGGGCACTGGTTATTGTGGTACTTGGGCTGGTTGTAACAATCGTGCTTTCTGAAAAAAAGGACGGAAAAAAAGCATCCGTCCGGTTTTTTCGTATACTTTTTGCGATTTATATACTTGTGGTGATACAGATTACTTTTTTTTCCAGAGAACCCGGTTCCAGAAATGGGTGCATGAATCTGGAACTGTTTTCCACGTGGGGATACAGCGTGGTTACCCATGCATTTTTTATTGAAAATATTCTTATGACAGTGCCTTTCGGAATTCTGGCACCGCTTTGTTTTCGCCGGCTGCGGCCGATGTGGAAATGTGTTGTACTCGGAGGTGTCTGTTCGGTTCTGACGGAACTGAGCCAGTACGTGACGAAACGCGGGTATTGTGAAGTAGATGATATGCTGACCAACACCATAGGTGTTTTATGTGGTTGCATTTTGTTATGGCTGATTGAACTGATAATAAAACAAAGGAGAAAGAAATGAAGTATGATTATCTGGTGGTAGGAGCGGGATTATATGGCTCCGTATTTGCTCACGAGGCAGCAACAAGGGGGAAAAGGGTTCTGGTTGTCGATAAACGTCCGAATATTGCCGGAAATGTTTATACGGAGGACATTGAGGGAATCCATGTGCACAAGTATGGTGCACATATTTTCCATACCAACAATAAAAAGGTGTGGGATTACATTACAAAATTTGCGGAATTTAACCGCTTTACGAATTCACCGGTAGCAAATTACAAAGGGGAACTATACTCGCTTCCGTTTAATATGTACACCTTTAATAAGATGTGGGGTGTGGTGACACCGGAGGAAGCAGCGGCGAAAATTGAGGAGCAGAAAAAAGCCGCAGGCATTACAGAACCGAAAAATCTCGAGGAACAGGCGATCAGTCTTGTGGGAACCGATATTTACGAGAAGCTGATCAAAGGATATACACAGAAACAGTGGGGGCGTAAGTGTACGGATCTGCCTGCTTTTATTATCAAGCGCCTTCCGGTGCGCCTGACGTTTGATAACAATTATTTTAATGCGCTGTATCAGGGAATTCCGATGGGCGGTTACACAAAGATGGTTGAGCATCTGCTGGAGGGAATCGAAGTCCGGCTTGGGATTGATTATCTGGAGCAGAAAGAGGAACTGAAGGCTCTGGCTGAGAAAACGGTATATACGGGAGCGATAGATGCGTATTTTGATTATTCGCTCGGCGCGTTGGAATATCGTTCCGTGCGGTTTGAAACAGAACTTCTGGATACTCCGAATTTCCAGGGAAATGCAGCAGTCAATTATACGGATGCCCAGACGCCGTGGACACGTATCATTGAACACAAATGGTTTGAATTCGGCAAGGATGATGAGGGACATGATTTACCGAAGACTGTAATTTCGAGGGAGTACAGTTCGGAGTGGAAACCGGGGGATGAACCGTACTATCCGGTAAACGATGAAAAGAACGGAGCTCTTTATCAGAAATATAAAGAACTTGCGGGAAAGGAAAAAAATGTAATTTTCGGGGGAAGACTCGGAGAGTATAAGTATTATGATATGGACGCTGTGATCGCTTCTGCACTGGAAATGTGCGAAAAAGAACTGGGATAGGCTTCTAGAAAGATACAAAAAAGAGCATTCGCTGTATGGTTACAGCTGGAATGCTCTTTTTGTTATACATATTTGTCCAGCATCATTCCGGAATAGATGGATGTGATGTATGGGGTTGCAAAGTTGTGACCGGGATTTTTATAGGCCACGACTATCTTGTTGACATAGTTCATCGGATTGATGGAGATATTTTCCGCTTCTTTTCCGATGGAATCCCGAAATTGGGATAAAGTTTCAAATGTATTCTGATCACGTTCCGGAACAACTGCTTCACGGAGCGCTTCTTTATCAATAGAGATGGAGCCGTTCTCGTTCGTGACCAGACCGATGTCCTGTAAAGAACTCCGGCTCGAACCGGATATGGAAAGAATCTCTGTCTGAAGTTTGTTTCCGGCACTGGCATTGGTGTCTGCATACACGGCTGCGGTGGAGAGTATGGAATTATAGGCATCCACCAGAGACTGGATATTGTCCGCAATTGCATCCGTATCTGTTTTAAATCCAATGTTTACTTTCTCACCATCGGTTGGCTGATGTAAGGTCAGTTCAAATACCTGATTGATGGAAAATGTGTTGGTCAGGGAAGAGTGGCTTGTGCCATTCAGTGTAAAGGTGGAACTCTGTGCCGGGGATGTGATGCGGTCAATTCCCAGCTGATCCATGATTTCCGTGGAACCCGTGCTGGCATCCGGTGCAATGGAAAAAAGTTCGGTTTCGTTTTCTGCCAGACCGGTCTGTGTGGAAGTCAGTTTCAGCGCACTCGAACCGTTTCCATCGGACAGTATTTCGGCGGTAATTCCGAGACTGGAGGAGTTGACAAGCCTGGCCAGCTTGTCCAGCACATCCAGATTGGTTTCATCGGAATTGATATTATATTGAAATTCATATGCAGCACCGGGCGTATTCAGATCAAAAGAATATGCGCCGGGACGCATCGACAGTGTATTGTCTTTTAAAAAACGTCCCTGATTGACCTGGGGTGTGGCAAGCCGCTGCACTTCAATGTCAAAGTTATTGGTTTTACTTTCTTCACTTCCGTCGCCGATATAGGTCACACTGACTTTTTCGTCATCGGAAGACATGGCAACTTTCTTCTTAAAAGAATCCTCAAATGAACCGTACTGGTCGGAAAGAGATGCCACAACGTTCTGAATGGAGCGCGCGTTTTCCTTGATGTCTATGGCATATTTTTTCGCATCGGTGAGATTCGGAATTTTATAAAGAGGCGAATCTTTATTTATTTTGACAATTTCATTATAAACTTTGCGCAGTTCACTTTTCTTGTGTGAATCATAACGTGAAACCGTTTTCTTGGCATACGTCGAGATATAATAAGCGTAAGCATTATCAATCCTTGCCATTGAGATTCCCCTCCTTTCTTCCCTGAATTGAGGATTGAGAGCAGGACAGTAACAGACCTGTTCTCCTGTGAGGTGCATATCCTTTGCACCAAAAAGATTCTACTTGAATAGTATATCGGCATCATACCGCATTTTCCATACCCTTGTATATGGTAAAATTTTACTAAAAATTCACAATTTGGAGTAAAAGCTGCAAAAAATCATAAAAACCATTGTAAAAGATGTTGACGGACATGGAAAATCATGATATAGTATGAAAGCTTGGAAGTAGGTCTTTTTTTTATGCCTTTTTTTAGGCGAGACAAAACACGAAAATTAAAACGGAGGTGGAAGTTGTGCGTACAAAGATTACATTAGCCTGCACAGAATGTCAGCGTCGTAATTACAACATGACAAAGGACAAGAAGACTCATCCGGACAGAATGGAAACCAAGAAGTACTGTAGATTCTGCAAGACTCATACAGTTCATAAGGAAACCAAATAGTCCGTACAGAGCAAAGGAGTTATGAAATGGGACAGACAGAAAACGTTGAAAAGGCTCCAAAGACAAGCTGGTTTGACGGTGTAAAGGCAGAGTTCAAAAAAATCATCTGGCCGGAACAGAAATCAGTTGTCAGACAGACCATTGCAGTGATTGTTACATCCGTTGTAGTCGGTCTTATTATTGCACTGCTGGATTGGGCAATTCAGCACGGTGTGAATTTCCTTGTTGGTTTGAAATTTTAACGGAGGCATAGTGATTTATGGCAGAGGCGAACTGGTATGTAGTTCATACCTATTCAGGTTATGAGAACAAAGTCAAAGCGAATATTGACAAGACAATTGAGAACAGACATCTGGAAGACCAGATTTTGGAGGTCCGTGTTCCTCTTGAGGAAGTGACAGAAGTTAAAAACGGAGTGAAAAAACAGGTTTCCAAGAAAATGTTCCCGGGCTATGTGCTGATTCATATGATTATGAATGACGATACATGGTATGTTGTCCGCAATACCCGTGGTGTGACAGGGTTCGTTGGACCGGGAAGCAAACCGGTGCCGCTCACAGATGCTGAAATGAGACCGCTCGGAATCAAGGCTGAAAACGTTGTGGTGGATTTCGCGGAAGGCGACATGATTGTTGTTATCGGCGGTGTCTGGAAAGATACCTGCGGTGTGATTACAGCGATGAACCATAACAAACAGACGGTTACGATCAATGTGGATCTGTTCGGTCGCGAAACACCGGTAGAAGTAAGTTTCGCAGATGTAAAGAAGATGAATTAAGGAGGCAATTCCAATGGCAAAGAAAGTTGAAGGATACATTAAGCTGCAGATTCCTGCTGGAAAGGCAACACCTGCTCCTCCAGTCGGACCGGCACTTGGACAGCACGGTGTAAACATCGTTGAGTTTACAAAGCAGTTTAATGCAAAGACAGCCGATCAGGGCGACTTAATTATCCCTGTAGTTATTACAGTATATGCAGACAGAAGCTTTAGCTTTATTACTAAAACTCCTCCTGCACCAGTACTGATCAAGAAAGCCTGCAAGATCAAGTCTGGTTCCGGTGAACCAAACAAGACAAAGGTTGCAAAGATTACAAAGGCACAGGTTCAGGAAATCGCTGAGCTGAAGATGCCTGACTTAAACGCTGCAAATATCGAAGCTGCCATGAGCATGATCGCTGGTACAGCAAGATCTATGGGTGTTGAAGTAGTAGACTAATCTAAGTTTAAGAAGAAATGTGGGAGGGTAATTGATTTCCCACCCGATATTACCACCAGGAGGTTTATATTTCATGAAAAGAGGAAAGAAATATCAGGACGCTGTAAAGGCATACGATAGAAGTGCTCAGTACGATGTTGCTGAAGCAATCGACCTCGTAAAGAAGAATGCCACAGCGAAATTTGATGAGACAATCGAACTTCATCTTAGAACGGGCTGTGATGGACGTCACGCAGAGCAGCAGATCCGTGGTGCGGTTGTGCTGCCACACGGAACAGGTAAGACCGTTAAGGTATTGGTTTTCGCAAAGGGAACCAAGGTAGACGAGGCACAGGCAGCAGGAGCTGACTTCGTTGGAGGAGAGGAATTAATTCCGAAGATCCAGAACGAGGGATGGTTAGACTTCGATGTTGTAGTTGCTACACCGGATATGATGGGTGTTGTAGGACGTCTGGGACGTGTCCTTGGACCGAAGGGCTTAATGCCAAACCCAAAAGCTGGTACAGTTACCATGGATGTTACCAAAGCTGTTAATGACATCAAAGCCGGTAAGATTGAGTATCGTTTGGACAAGACAAATATTATCCACGTGCCAGTTGGAAAAGCTTCATTTACAAGTGAGCAGTTGAACGACAACTTCCAGTCTCTTATGGGCGCAATCAACAAGGCTAAGCCTTCAAGCTTAAAGGGTCAGTACATTAAGAGTGCTGTATTAACTTCTACAATGGGACCTGGCGTAAAGCTTAACGTTGTAAAGATTGCTCAGTAATAGAAAAATCAGAAGTCGGGAACCGGAAACGGTTCCTGATGAAATGATAAAATGTATGATCAGACTTACACAAGCAAAATGCGGAAAACACTTGACATCCGCATAAGAACATATTATAATAGCAAAGCATATTGCCGAAGACAGTAAGGTGCTATCGCATATTGCGACAGCGTAAAGGGAAATCCACCTACCGAGGGAATTTTTGATGATAATCGTCATAAAGAATGATACCCCTCTGCTGTAAGGCGGAGGGTTTTTATTATACCTCACGCTATATGCAAGAAATAAAATAAGGAGGTAAATGAATCGTGGCAAAGGTAGAATTAAAGCAGCCGATCGTTCAGGAGATTTCTGAAACAATTAAGGACGCACAGTCACTTGTAGTAGTTGACTACCGTGGACTTACAGTTGCTGAGGATACACAGCTTCGTAAAAATTTAAGAGAAGCTGGCGTAACTTACAAAGTATACAAAAATACTTTAGTAAACCGCGCAATCGAGGGAACAGAGTTCGAGAGCTTAAAGGATGTCCTGGAAGGACCTAACGCATTTGCAGTATCTACAGAAGATGCTACAGCTCCAGCCAGAGTTCTGGCAGAGTTCGCAAAGAAGGCTCCAAGCCTTGAGATCAAGGCCGGCGTTGTAGAAGGAACATACTATGACGCAGAGGGAATGAAGCAGATCGCAAGTGTACCAAGCAGAGAAGTACTTCTTTCCAAATTACTTGGAAGCTTACAGTCACCTATCACAAATCTTGCTCGCGTTCTTAATCAGATCGCAGAGAAGGGTGGCGCAGCAGATGCAGCAGCAGACGCAGCACCGGCTGAGGAAGCACCAGCAGCAGAATAATTATTAAAAATAAAATTATAACGGAGGAAATAATCATGGCAAAGTTAACAACAGCAGAGTTTATCGATGCTATCAAAGAGTTAAGTGTATTAGAGTTAAATGACCTTGTAAAGGCATGTGAAGAAGAGTTTGGCGTATCTGCAGCAGCAGGCGTTGTAGTAGCAGCAGCAGGCGGAGACGCAGCAGCAGCTGAAGAGAAGACTGAGTTCGACGTAGAGTTAACAGAAGTTGGACCGAACAAGGTTAAGGTTATCAAGGTTGTTCGTGAGATCACAGGTCTTGGACTGAAGGAAGCTAAGGACGCTGTTGATGGCGCACCTAAGGTAATCAAGGAGCAGGCTGACAAGGCATCTGCTGAAGACGCTAAGGCTAAACTTGAGGCTGAAGGAGCAAAGGTTACATTAAAGTAGTCTGTGCGTAAGCGACGAGAAACCAATAATAACCCGGCAGAGATGCTTGCATTTCTGTTGGGTTATTTTATTTAGCTGTATCCCCTCTCTCTATCTGAAAAAGTTCTCGAAAATAATTCTTGCATTTCCCTTGATTTTGTTGTATAGTATAAGTTGCACTATTGTGGTGCACTAGGCATTTCCATGCTCTTTTTTAGGAAAAACTAGATTGAAATAAAAACGAGAGGTGAAACGTCAATGGAGAAAAACAGAATACGTCCAGTCAAGGCTGGAAAAGGCTTGCGTATGAGTTACTCAAGACAGAAAGAGGTTTTGCAGATGCCAAACCTGATCGAAGTCCAGAAGAATTCTTATCAGTGGTTCCTGGATGAAGGTTTAAAAGAAGCATTTGCAGATATCTCCCCGATCACGGATTACAGTGGTCATCTGAGTCTGGATTTCGTCGATTTTACACTGTGCGAAGACGATGTGAAATATACAATCCCGGAATGCAAAGAGAGAGATGCGACATATGCAGCACCTTTGAAAGTCAAGGTTAGACTTCATAACAAAGAGACAGATGAGATTAACGAACATGAAATTTTCATGGGTGATCTTCCTCTTATGACAGAGACAGGTACGTTCGTTATCAACGGTGCAGAACGTGTAATCGTCAGCCAGTTGGTTCGTTCCCCTGGTATCTATTACGGAATTGCTCATGATAAAGTGGGTAAAACTCTTTATTCATGTACTGTTATCCCGAACCGTGGTGCATGGCTCGAGTATGAGACTGACTCCAATGACGTTTTCAGTGTAAGAGTAGATAGAACCCGTAAAGTGCCGATTACCGTATTGCTTCGTGCACTTGGTGTAGGTACCAACCAGCAGATCATTGACATGTTCGGCGAGGAGCCAAAGATTCTGGCATCCCTGCAGAAGGACCCGGCGATCACAGAGCGTGAGCCACAGGGAAGCTTTGAGGCTGGTTTATTAGAGTTATATAAAAAGATCCGTCCGGGTGAGCCGCTTTCCGTAGAAAGTGCGGAGAGTCTGATCACTGCCATGTTCTTCGATCCGAGAAGATATGACTTGGCAAAAGTAGGACGTTACAAATTTAATAAGAAGCTTGCTTTAAAGAACCGTATCAACGGACAGGTTCTGGCAGAGGATGTACTGGATCCTTCTACCGGAGAAGTAATTGCAGAGGCAGGCACAACTGTTGACCGTGATCTGGCAGATCAGATTCAGAATGCTGCTGTTCCGGCGCTCTGGATTCAGACAGAGACACGTAACGTAAAAGTTCTTTCTTCTATGATGGTAGATATCAGAAGCTGGATTCCTGAAATTGAGGACCCGAAGGCTATTGGTGTTACAGAACTGGTATATTATCCGACTCTGCAGCAGATTATGGAAGAAAACGAGACATTGGAAGAGCGTATCGCTGCAATTAAGAGAGATATTGCAGACCTGATTCCAAAGCATATTACAAAAGAGGATATCTTCGCATCCATCAACTATAATATGCATCTGGAGTGGGGCATCGGAACAGATGACGATATTGACCACTTAGGAAACCGTCGTATCCGTGCTGTCGGTGAATTGTTACAGAACCAGTATCGTATCGGTCTTTCCCGTCTGGAAAGAGTGGTTCGTGAGCGCATGACAACTCAGGATCTTGAGGGAATTTCCCCACAGAGTCTGATCAACATCAAACCGGTTACGGCTGCGGTAAAAGAGTTCTTCGGATCTTCCCAGCTGTCACAGTTTATGGATCAGAACAACCCACTGGGTGAGCTGACACATAAGAGACGTCTTTCTGCATTGGGACCTGGCGGTTTGTCCAGAGACCGTGCCGGATTCGAAGTACGAGATGTCCATTATTCCCATTATGGACGTATGTGCCCGATTGAGACGCCTGAAGGACCAAACATCGGTCTGATCAACTCTCTGGCATGCTACGCAAGAATTAACGAGTACGGATTTGTTGAGGCTCCGTACCGTAAGATTGATAAATCAGATAAAGACAATCCTCGTGTTACAGACGAAGTTGTATACATGACTGCGGATGAGGAAGATAATTACCATGTAGCGCAGGCGAACGAAAAACTGGATGAGGATGGACATTTTGTTCGTAATTCCGTATCCGGTCGTTACCGTGAAGAAACGCAGGAGTACGATAAGACTGCATTCGATTACATGGACGTATCTCCAAAGATGGTGTTCTCCGTTGCTACAGCACTGATTCCGTTCCTGCAGAACGATGATGCAAACCGAGCACTGATGGGATCTAACATGCAGCGTCAGGCAGTGCCGCTTCTTACCACCGAGGCACCTGTAGTAGGAACCGGTATGGAGACAAAGACAGCGGTCGATTCCGGTGTCTGTGTACTTGCAAAAGAAGCAGGTATCGTGGAGAGTTCTGAGTCTAATCGTATCGTAGTACGTGAGGAGGACGGAAATCGCAGAGAATATATTCTGACAAAGTTTGCACGAAGCAACCAGTCCAACTGCTACAACCAGAGACCAATCGTGTTCAAGGGACAGAAAGTAGCAAAGGGTGAGGTGATCGCTGATGGACCATCTACATCCAATGGTGAGCTGGCACTTGGAAAGAACCCGCTGATCGGCTTCATGACATGGGAAGGTTATAACTACGAGGATGCCGTTCTTTTGAGTGAGCGTCTGGTAGAGTATGATGTATATACTTCTGTCCATATTGAGGAATACGAAGTAGAGTCTCGTGATACAAAGCTCGGACCGGAAGAGATCACAAGAGATGTACCGGGTGTCGGTGATGATGCCTTAAAGGATCTTGACGAGCGCGGAATCATCCGTGTCGGTGCCGAAGTCCGTGCCGGAGACATTCTGGTTGGAAAGGTTACACCAAAGGGAGAGACAGAGCTTACCGCAGAAGAGAGACTGCTTCGCGCAATCTTCGGTGAAAAAGCGCGTGAGGTTCGTGACACTTCCCTGAAAGTGCCGCATGGTGCATATGGTATTGTTGTAGATGCCAAAGTATTTACCAGAGAAGATGGCGATGAGTTATCTCCTGGTGTAAATGAGTCTGTTCGTATTTACATTGCCCAGAAACGTAAGATTTCTGTTGGTGATAAGATGGCTGGACGTCATGGTAACAAGGGTGTCGTTTCCCGTGTATTACCTGTAGAAGATATGCCATATCTTCCAAATGGCCGTCCACTTGACATTGTATTAAATCCTCTGGGTGTGCCTTCCCGAATGAACATCGGACAGGTGCTGGAGATTCACTTAAGCCTTGCTGCGAAGGCACTTGGTTTTAATATCGAGACTCCGGTATTCGATGGCGCAAAAGAGATTGATATCCAGGATACACTGGAACTTGCAAATGACTATGTAAACATGCCGTTTGATGCAGAGGAAGCAGAAGACGGAGAAGAAAACTTCTACGATAAGTATAAAGATACTCTGAGAGAGGACGTTATGGATTATCTTTCAGAGAATCGTGCACACAGAAGTCTGTGGAAGGGTGTTCCGATTTCCCGTGACGGAAAGGTTCAGCTGCGTGACGGACGTACCGGAGAATACTTCGACGGAAAAGTCACAATCGGACACATGCATTATCTGAAACTGCATCATCTGGTTGATGATAAGATCCATGCACGTTCTACAGGTCCTTACTCCTTAGTTACACAGCAGCCGCTGGGTGGTAAAGCACAGTTCGGTGGTCAGCGATTCGGAGAGATGGAGGTATGGGCACTGGAAGCTTATGGTGCTGCATATACTCTGCAGGAGATCCTGACTGTTAAGTCCGATGATGTCGTAGGACGAGTAAAGACATACGAGGCTATTATCAAAGGCGAGAATATCCCTGAGCCGGGTGTTCCGGAATCTTTCAAGGTACTTTTGAAAGAGTTACAGTCTCTTGGTCTGGATGTCAAAGTGCTTGACGAAGACAGAAATGAAGTAGAACTCATTGAAACCAGTGAGTACGGAAATACCGATATCAATGCCATCATTGGAAATGACAGAGATGACAGAGATTATGCATTTGAAGACAGTGAGTCGTTTGAAAAACACGGATTTACCAAGCAGGAGTTCGATTCCGAGAATGAAGAGCTTGTCAATGTAGAACCGGAAAATGATAACGATGATGAAGATTTCGGCGATGCTGATGATCTCTTTGATGACGCAGAAGAAGTTCTTGATGATGAAGAGTAATTGGGAAGGAGTGTCATAAATGCCAGAAACAAATAAAAAGGACATGAATCAGGCAATGCAGTTTGATGCGATCCAGATTGGATTAGCATCACCTGAGAAGATCCGTGAGTGGTCTCATGGCGAAGTAAAAAAGCCGGAGACAATCAATTACAGAACCTTAAAGCCTGAGAAGGATGGTCTTTTCTGTGAGAAAATTTTTGGACCGCAGAAAGACTGGGAATGTCATTGTGGTAAATATAAAAAGATTCGTTATAAAGGTGTTGTCTGCGACCGCTGTGGTGTAGAAATTACAAAATCCAGTGTTCGTAGAGAGCGTATGGGACATATTGAGCTGGCAGCTCCGGTTTCCCATATCTGGTATTTCAAGGGAATTCCATCCCGTATGGGTCTGATCCTTGATTTATCTCCGCGTGTACTTGAGCGTGTGCTTTATTTCGCTTCTTATATTGTGCTTGATGCAGGAGATACTTCTCTTGCATACAAGCAGGTACTTTCTGAGGCAGAATATCAGGAAGCAAGAGAGCAGTACGGAAGTGCATTCCGTGTGGGCATGGGAGCAGAAGCCATCCATGAACTGCTTGCTGCGATTGATCTGGAAAAAGATTCTGCAGAGCTGAAAGCAGAGTTAGAGAATGCAACGGGACAGAAGCGTGCACGTATTATCAAGCGTCTGGAAGTTGTAGAAGCATTCCGTGAGTCCGGAAATAAGCCGGAGTGGATGATCATGACGGTTATCCCGGTTATTCCGCCGGATTTACGTCCAATGGTTCAGCTGGATGGTGGTCGTTTTGCAACATCTGATCTGAATGATCTGTATCGTAGAATTATTAACCGTAACAACCGTCTGAGAAGACTGCTTGATCTCGGTGCACCGGATATTATCGTGCGCAATGAGAAACGTATGTTACAGGAAGCGGTTGATGCCCTGATCGATAATGGCCGTCGTGGACGTCCGGTTACCGGTCCTGGAAACAGAGCACTGAAGTCTCTGTCTGATATGTTAAAGGGTAAGGGCGGACGTTTCCGTCAGAACCTGTTAGGAAAGCGAGTTGACTACTCCGGACGTTCCGTTATCTGTGTAGAGCCAAAACTTAAGATCTATCAGTGTGGTCTGCCAAAAGAGATGGCAATCGAGCTGTTTAAGCCGTTTGTTATGAAAGAACTGGCAGCTAAAGGAATTGCTCATAATATCAAGAGCGCCAAGAAAATGGTAGAAAGACTTCAGCCGGAGGTATGGGATGTGCTTGAAGAAGTAATCAAAGAGCATCCGGTTATGTTAAACCGTGCCCCTACACTGCACAGACTTGGTATTCAGGCGTTCGAGCCAATCCTTGTAGAAGGTAAGGCAATTAAGCTTCATCCGCTGGTATGTACCGCGTTCAACGCCGATTTCGACGGTGACCAGATGGCTGTGCATCTTCCTCTGTCCGTAGAAGCTCAGGCAGAATGCCGTTTTATGCTGTTATCACCAAACAACCTGCTGAAGCCGTCTGATGGTGGTCCGGTAGCCGTTCCTTCCCAGGATATGGTCCTCGGAGTATACTATCTGACTATGCACAAACTGGCAGATTATAAGGATAAAAAAGATGCAGTTGCTGTTTCCGATAAAGTGTATAACGATATTGAGGAATTAAAGAAAGCAACCACACCGGATCCGAAGACAGGAAAGAGTGAGATCGGATTGTATGATCTGATCTGGTTTGAAGATACAACAGACAATAACCGTCGGGTATTATGTAAGCCAATGGATCTGTTCGGATATCATTATGGAAGCATGAATCAGGCATTGCTTGCGTATGAGAATGGAGAGATTACACTTCATCAGAATATTTATGTATACCGTAAGGCAACTATGGCTGACGGAACAGAAGTATCCGGATTTATCAAGACAACACTTGGTCTTCTGATTTTCAATGAGATTATTCCGCAGGATCTGGGATTTGTAGACCGCAGTACCCCGGAGAATGCTTTGAAGCTGGAAATTGATTTCCATGTTGGAAAGAAACAGATCAAACAGATTCTGGAGAAGGTTATTAATATTCATGGTGCGACAAAGACTGCCGAAGTACTGGATGATGTCAAGGCAATGGGTTATGGATATTCCACAAGAGCTGCCATGACCGTATCAATTTCCGATATGACAGTGCCACCACAGAAGCCACAGATGATCGAGCAGGCACAGAATACGGTAGACCGGATCACACGTCAGTATAAGCGTGGTCTTATCACAGAAGAAGAGCGTTATAAGGAAGTTGTAGAGACCTGGAAAGAGACGGATGATGAGCTGACAACAGCACTTCTTACCGGACTTGACAAGTACAACAACATCTTCATGATGGCCGATTCCGGAGCCCGTGGTTCTGATAAACAGATCAAGCAGCTGGCCGGTATGCGTGGATTGATGGCCGATACAACCGGTAGAACCATCGAGCTGCCAATCAAGTCAAACTTCCGTGAAGGTCTGGACGTACTGGAGTACTTCATGTCAGCGCATGGAGCACGTAAAGGTCTGTCCGATACCGCACTTCGTACGGCCGATTCCGGATACCTGACCAGACGTCTGGTTGATGTATCCCAGCATATGATCGTTCGTGAGTCTGACTGTTGTGCAGGAACAAATCGTGAGATTCCGGGAATGATCGTTAAGGCATTTATGGAAGGCAAGGAGGAAATCGAAAGTCTGGAAGAACGTATTACCGGACGTTTCTCCTGTGAGACAATCTGTGACAAAGACGGAAACGTTATTGTTAAAGCAAACCATATGATTACACCTCGCCGTGCAGCGGATGTTGTGAATAAGGGTGTTGATGAGAACGGAAATCCGATCACCAGTGTGAAGATCCGTACGATTCTTACCTGCCGTTCCCACATGGGAGTCTGTGCGAAATGTTACGGTGCCAACATGGCAACCGGTCAGGCGGTACAGGTTGGTGAAGCAATTGGTATTATCGCCGCACAGTCCATCGGTGAGCCTGGTACACAGCTTACCATGAGAACATTCCATACCGGTGGTGTAGCCGGTAACGATATTACACAGGGTCTTCCTCGTGTAGAGGAAATTTTCGAGGCACGTAAGCCAAAGGGACTTGCAATTATTACAGAGTTCGGCGGCGTTGCTACCATTAAGGATACCAAGAAGAAGCGTGAAGTCATCGTTACAGATCCGGAATCCGGGGATACAAAGACTTACCTGATTCCTTATGGATCACGTATTAAGATCATGGATGGTGCCGTACTTGAAGCCGGTGATGAACTGACCGAAGGTTCTGTAAATCCACATGATATCTTAAAAATCAAAGGTGTGCGTGCTGTACAGGATTACATGCTTCGTGAAGTACAGCGTGTATATCGTCTGCAGGGTGTAGAAATCAACGATAAGCATATTGAGGTTATCGTTCGACAGATGTTACAGAAGATCCGCGTAGAAGAGAATGGAGATTCCGATCTTCTTCCGGGCAGCATGGTAGATTCTCTTGATTTCCTTGAACTGAACGAAAAGCTTGAGGAAGAAGGCAAGGAACAGGCAGTTGGTTCCCAGGTATTACTTGGTATCACAAAAGCATCCCTTGCAACAAATTCATTCCTGTCAGCTGCATCCTTCCAGGAGACCACGAAGGTTCTTACGGAAGCAGCAATCAAGGGCAAGATTGATCCGTTGATCGGTATGAAAGAGAATGTTATCATCGGTAAGCTGATTCCGGCAGGTACCGGTATGAAGAGATACCGCAATATCAAACTGGACAGTGATGTGAACGAAGAAGAAGAGTTCTCATTTGACGATCTGGAAGATTTCACTATGGATGAAGAAGAGGAAATGATCCCGACAGTAACCGTTCCGGATGGAACAGATCTGTCAGCCGTTTCCGGAACTGATGAGGATTCATCGGAAGAATAAATTACAGCACAGATAATAGAATCTGTGAAGATACAAAAGAGGGAGAGCAAATCTCCCTCTTTTTCATGTATTTTTTAAAAGTGGGTTGACAAGCACAACAGAAATTTATATAATATTTTAGCGTGCATTGTGGTATGATGCATGCTTGAAGAATAATACAGGAGGTGAAAATAATGCCAACATTTAACCAGTTAGTAAGAAAAGGACGTCAGACTACTGTAAAGAAGTCTACAGCACCTGCACTTCAGAGAAGCTTTAACTCTCTGCAGAAGAAGCCAATCAATACTTCTTCTCCACAGAAGAGAGGTGTTTGTACTGCTGTTAAGACAGCAACTCCTAAGAAGCCTAACTCAGCTCTTCGTAAGATCGCCAGAGTTCGTCTTTCCAACGGAATCGAAGTAACATCTTATATCCCAGGTGAAGGACACAACTTACAGGAGCATAGTGTTGTTCTGATCCGTGGTGGTCGTGTTAAGGATTTACCTGGTACACGTTACCATATCATCCGTGGTACATTAGATACCGCTGGTGTTGCGAACAGAAAGCAGGCCCGTTCTAAGTACGGCGCTAAGAAACCAAAGGCAGCTAAATAATAAACAGATTATTTGGCAGACAATGGGTCACAAACAGAGCTAAATAGGTTTAGTGTTGGGATTATTGTTGTATCCGCTACCGGATATAACCTACTCATTATATAGCCCGCACGAACACATTAGAGAGACACATGTGAGTACCGTTGAATTAATTAAAAATGATTAAGGAGGGAAGTAACGTGCCACGTAAAGGACATACTCAGAAAAGAGACGTATTAGCAGATCCGTTATACAACAACAAAGTGGTTACCAAGCTTATCAACAACATTATGTTAGATGGTAAGAAAGGTGTTGCACAGAAGATCGTATACGGCGCTTTTACTAAAGTAGAAGAGAAGACAGGAAAGCCAGCAATCGAGGTATTCGAGGAGGCTATGAACAACGTTATGCCAGCTCTTGAAGTTAAGGCAAGACGTATCGGTGGAGCTACCTATCAGGTACCTATCGAGGTTCGCCCAGATCGTCGTCAGGCATTAGCTCTTCGTTGGTTAACAACTTTCTCACGTGCTAGAGGTGAGAAGACTCAGGAAGAGAGACTGGCAAACGAGATCATGGATGCTGCAAACAATACTGGTGCAGCAGTTAAGAGAAAAGAAGATATGCACAAGATGGCAGAGGCAAACAAGGCCTTCGCACATTACAGATTCTAATTGGAAATCTAATAGGAGGAAAAAACCTTGGCTGGAAGAGAATATCCACTTGAGAGAACCAGAAATATCGGAATTATGGCTCATATCGATGCTGGTAAGACAACATTAACAGAGCGTATTCTGTATTATACTGGTGTTAACTATAAAATCGGTGATACTCATGAAGGTACTGCTACCATGGACTGGATGGAGCAGGAGCAGGAAAGAGGTATCACAATTACTTCAGCCGCTACAACATGTCACTGGACAGAAGAAGAGTTCACAAAGCCGAAAAAGGGCGCTCTTGAGCATCGTATTAACATCATCGATACTCCTGGACACGTAGACTTTACAGTAGAGGTTGAGCGTTCACTCCGTGTATTGGACGGCGCCGTTGGTGTCTTCTGTGCAAAGGGTGGTGTTGAGCCTCAGTCAGAGAATGTATGGCGTCAGGCTGATACCTACAATGTACCTCGTATGGCATTCATCAATAAGATGGATATCTTAGGTGCAAACTTTTACGGTGCTGTAGATCAGATCCGTGAGAGATTAGGAAAGAACGCAATCGTTCTTCAGTTACCAATCGGTAAAGAAGATGATTTCAAGGGAATCATTGATCTGTTCGAGATGAAAGCATATATCTACAACGATGAGAAGGGTGATAACATCACTGTTACAGATGATCTTGGAGATATGGCTGATCAGGCAGCAGAGTATCGTACAGAACTCATTGAGAAGATCTGTGAGTTAGATGACGATTTAATGATGCAGTACCTTGAGGGCGAAGAGCCATCCGTTGATGATATGAAGAAGGTTCTTCGTAAAGGAACATGTGAGTGTACAGCAGTGCCTGTTTGCTGTGGTTCTGCATACAGAAACAAGGGTGTTCAGAAGTTACTGGATGCTATTATCGAATATATGCCAGCTCCAACAGACATCCCTGCAATCAAGGGTGTTGACCTGGATGGCAACGAGATCGAGAGACATTCATCTGATGATGAGCCTTTCGCAGCTCTTGCATTCAAGATTATGGCAGATCCATTCGTAGGAAAACTTGCTTACTTCCGTGTTTATTCCGGAACATGTAAGTCTGGTTCTTACGTGTTAAATGCAACAAAGGATAAGAAGGAACGTGTTGGACGTATTCTTCAGATGCATGCAAACAAGAGACAGGAGTTAGACATTGTTTACTCCGGTGATATCGCAGCAGCAGTTGGATTTAAGTTCACTACTACCGGTGATACTATCTGTGATGAGCAGCATCCGGTTATCCTTGAGTCTATGGAATTCCCAGAGCCAGTTATCGAGCTCGCAATTGAGCCTAAAACAAAAGCTGGACAGGGCAAGTTAGGTGAAGCATTAGCAAAACTTGCTGAAGAAGATCCTACATTCCGTGCACATACAGATCAGGAAACTGGTCAGACAATCATTGCCGGAATGGGTGAGTTACATCTGGAGATCATCGTTGACCGTCTGCTCCGTGAGTTCAAGGTAGAAGCAAACGTAGGTGCTCCTCAGGTAGCATACAAAGAGACATTTACAAAGGCTGTTGATCAGGAATACAAGTACGCTAAGCAGTCCGGTGGTCGTGGACAGTACGGACATTGTAAGGTACGTTTCGAGCCGATGGATGCCAACGGAGAAGAACTGTTCAAGTTCGATTCCGAGGTTGTCGGTGGTGCTATTCCGAAGGAATACATCCCAGCAATCGGTGAAGGTATTGAGGAAGCTACAAAGGCTGGTTCCCTTGGCGGATTCCCTGTTGTAGGTATCCATGCTACCGTATATGACGGATCTTACCATGAAGTCGATTCTTCCGAGATGGCATTCCATATTGCCGGATCTATGTGTTTCAAGGAAGCTATGGCTAAGGCAGCTCCAGTATTACTTGAGCCTATCATGAAAGTTGAGATTACTATGCCGGAAGAGTACATGGGAGATGTTATCGGTGACGTTAACTCCCGTCGTGGACGTATCGAAGGTATGGATGATCTGGGCGGCGGTAAGATTGTACACGCTTATGTACCACTTGCTGAGATGTTCGGATACTCAACAGACTTACGTTCTAAGACACAGGGTCGTGGTAACTACTCTATGTTCTTCGAGAAGTATGAGCCAGTTCCAAAGAACGTACAGGAGAAGCTTCTGTCTAATAAGGCAAAATAATAGAAAAAGCTTGAAATATAGCTGATTATTCGCTATAATCGAGTTAGTCGGTTTGACAACCTAAAACCATAAAAACAAGCCCAAAACCGGGCATAAAATGAAGGAGGACATTTCAAAATGGCAAAGGCTAAATTTGAAAGAACAAAACCACATTGTAATATTGGTACCATCGGTCACGTAGATCATGGTAAAACAACTTTAACAGCAGCTATTACAAAGGTATTAGCAGCTCGTGTTGCTGGTAACGAAGCAACAGATTTCGAGAACATTGATAAGGCTCCAGAAGAGAGAGAGCGTGGTATCACAATTTCTACAGCTCACGTTGAGTATGAGACAGAGAAGAGACATTACGCACACGTTGACTGTCCTGGACATGCTGACTACGTAAAGAACATGATCACTGGTGCAGCTCAGATGGATGGTGCTATCCTCGTTGTTGCTGCTACTGATGGTGTTATGGCTCAGACAAAGGAGCACATCCTCCTTTCTCGTCAGGTAGGTGTACCTTACATCATCGTTTTCTTAAACAAGTGCGATATGGTAGACGATCCAGAACTTATCGAGTTAGTAGAGATGGAAGTTACCGAGCAGCTTGAAGAGTATGGTTTCAATGATTGCCCAATCATCAAGGGTTCTGCTTTAAAGGCTCTTGAAGATCCTAACGGAGAGTGGGGAGACAAGATCATGGAGCTTATGGATACTGTTGATTCTTATATCCCAGATCCAGAGCGTGATACAGATAAGCCATTCCTTATGCCAGTAGAGGACGTATTCACAATCACAGGTCGTGGTACTGTTGCAACTGGTAGAGTAGAGCGTGGTACATTACATCTGAACGACGAACTTGAAATCCTTGGTGTTAAGGAAGATGTTCTTAAGACAGTTGTAACTGGTATCGAGATGTTCCGTAAGCAGTTAGACGAGGCTATGGCTGGTGATAACATCGGTGCATTACTTCGTGGTGTAAACCGTGACCAGATCGTTCGTGGACAGGTTCTTGCTAAGCCAGGTACTGTAACTTGCCATCACAAGTTCACAGCTCAGGTTTACGTTTTAACAAAGGATGAAGGTGGACGTCATACTCCATTCTTCAACAACTATCGTCCACAGTTCTATTTCAGAACAACTGACGTAACAGGTGTTTGCGAGCTTCCAGCAGGAACAGAGATGTGCATGCCTGGTGATAACGTAGAGATGACAATCGAGCTGATTCATCCAGTAGCTATGGAGCAGGGTCTTACATTCGCTATCCGTGAGGGTGGACGTACAGTAGGTTCTGGCCGTGTTGCTACAGTTATCGAGTAATTATAAATTGCTTAAAATTAAGGGTTCCCATTATTGGGAGCCCTTTTTTGGTACCATTGCAGCTCTTTCATGATAGCATCCGGCATTGTTATGGTTCTTATGCCGTTGGTTGTCTTTTTGTGGGGACAGAATGCCACTTTTTGGAAAGAGTTATGCGGATATGTTATGGTATTGGACGTAAAATTGATATTAGAAGGTGTGAGCGCGAGCAATTCACCAAACTACATACCGGAATAAAACAGAAGCTGCAGAGCAGTGTGTGCAGTTGGATTATCTACCAGGGCAATGAAGTGGTTGTACTGATCGAGCGTCTAGAAGAAGAAAAGACAATAGTAACGACATTTAGAAATTATGCAGAGGTAAAGAAAGCATGAATGGAAGATTACACCGTGGCTCGTGTGACAACCGGGATCAATACGGAGAAAACGGACATTTTAATTTCTGTAGGAAACTTTGGCTTTGCATAAGTTGGATCTATTCTTCGGATATATCATAGTCAGTGGCTGTATCAGAAAATTTTGTATCCCAAATGGCTTCTTCAATGGTTTGTAAACATTCATCTGTATGTTTGGAAATGTCTTGTCCCCAGAAGTGAAGGACAGTATAGCCTAGAAATAGAAGCTTTTTATCATTTTCATAATCACGATTACGGTTTCGTTCGATTTTTTTGATCCAAAAGTCTGGATTTTTCCCATTTTCAAGCCGGAGTTTGAGAATCTCCCAATCCTTTCCGTGAAAAAATTCACTATCGCAAAAAATAGCAATTTTATATTTGGTAAGAACAATGTCAGGAGAACCAGGGAGAGCCTTATAATTTTTACGATAGCGATAACCTTTGTGCCATAGAGCTTTTCGGAGCAATAGCTCTATGGAAGTATCTTTACTGTGGATCTTACGCATATTGTTTGAAACAGTAGCGGAATCACGCGACATATAGGTACCTTCTTTCTACCTGAACTGCTGAGAATATATTATCAAAAAACAGGATAAATAGCAAACGGGTTAAGAAACATGCAAGAGGAAATCTAACGATATGGTGAGAAAATTGCTTGTTGCTAATTGTGGTATATGATAAAATATGAGTTGTACTATTTTTGAATTTGGAGGAATTTTAATGGCGATTTGTTATGACAAATTATGGAAATTACTGATAGATAAAAAAATGAACCGCACAGAATTGAAGGAAGCGTCAGGAATAAGTTTTAATGTGTTAGCTCGATTAGGAAAGAATGAGCCAGTTTCATTTGAATCAATAGAAAAAATATGTTTTACATTAAATTGCAAGATAGAAGATGTTGTAGAGATACAAAAAGACGAACCAATACAAATCGATAGTGATGCATTTACAACCATAGAACTGTTTGCTGGAGCTGGCGGTTTGGCTTTAGGGATAGAAAAAGCTGGATTTGAACCATTGGGACTAATAGAGTTTGATAAAGATGCAGCAGAATCTTTGAAAACCAATAGGCCGAACTGGAGAGTTATTCATGATGATATAGCTAATATATCTTGTTTAGATTTGGAAGATTATTTTGGCATAAAAAAAGGAGACCTGGATTTATTATCGGGAGGGGCACCGTGTCAGGCTTTTTCCTATGCTGGAAAAAGATTAGGACTTGAAGATGCGAGAGGAACACTTTTTTATCACTATGCAACTTTTTTACAGAAATTACAGCCAAAGATGTTTTTATTTGAAAATGTGCGAGGATTGCTGACTCATGATAAGGGAAGAACATATGCAACGATAACCAATATTTTTGAACAGGCGGGATATACCATTCAGAAAAAAGTTTTAAATGCGTGGGATTTTGGTGTGCCGCAGAAAAGAGAGAGGCTAATTACTGTTGGAATTAGGAATGATTTAGTGGGAAAAGTTTCATTCTCATTTCCTAAAGAACATGATTATAAGCCTGTTTTGAGAGATGTTTTATTGGATTGCCCAGAAGGACCAGGAGTGCCATACGGGGAAAATAAAAGAAAAATATTTGAATTAGTTCCACCTGGAGGATATTGGAGAGATATCGATCCAGAGATTGCAAAAGCATATATGAAAAGTTGTTGGGATATGGAAGGCGGAAGAACAGGGATTCTTAGGAGAATGAGTCTGGATGAACCATCATTGACAGTATTGACTTCACCGTCTCAGAAGCAAACAGAAAGATGTCATCCATTGGAAGCAAGACCGTTTACGGTACGTGAGAATGCAAGATGTCAAACATTTCCAGATGAATGGCAATTTTGTGGAAGTGTTCAATCTCAGTATAAACAGGTTGGAAATGCGGTTCCTGTCAACTTAGCATATGAAATTGGGTTGGAGATACATAAATCATTAGAGGGGATAAAATAAATGGCATGGAATTTAGGGTTTATATCAGAAGAAGATTTTAAGAAGCATGTGCGTGCAACGATTATGAAATATGGAGAAAAACTGGAATCGTATGATTTGAAGCGGTTCAATAGTAACCTGATTGATCCGATCAAGCTGATTTTTGATAAATCGGTGTATCGTACAAGCTGGGAAGAAATTGTAAATAATGAAATTTTCCGGCAGAGAGATAAGTCTAATAATAATGATATAGGATATTTTCATCAAAATATTTTTTCTTATTTCAAAGGCTGCGAAGTTCCACAGGCAGGCTGGGATGTTATTTACAGAAATCCAGATGGAATACAAATGCCAGATGGAGATATTGTACATACAATATATGTAGAAATGAAGAACAAACACAATACTATGAATTCTGCATCCTCCGCAAAAACATATATAAAAATGCAAGGACAGATTCTGGAAGACGATGATTGTGCATGCCTGTTGGTTGAAGCAATAGCGAAGAAATCACAGAATATAAAATGGTCAACAAAAGTTGATGGGAAAAATGTACAGCATAGATTGATTCGCCGTGTGAGCATGGATCAGTTTTATGCAATTCTCACTGGTGAAGAAGATGCATTTTATAAGATGTGTATGGCATTGCCGGAGGTAATCAATTCTGTTGTAAATGAAGAAGGCGGTGTTGAAGTACCACACGATACGGTTATTGATGAATTGAGAAAAGTGGCATCATTGTATGGTGATGAAAACGGCGAGCTGTCTATGGCAATGGCTGTATATATGCTTGGATTCAATACGTATATGGGATTTGGAGATAAAATCCGTGGAGAATTAGGAGAAAATAAAGATGGAATGCTTAAGCGAATTTATGAGTATGTGAAGAGATTTCCGGTATGTGATAAAGAAAAAAAATAAAGAATTTTGGGGGAATAAGAAGGTTTTTCTTATCGCCACAATGGGATTGTTTAGCGGTGATGGGGCAGGAATTCTTGGGCGGCTTTTACAGCAATACGGAGCAGAAATAATAGGTGGATTGCATTTGAGAATGCCGGATAGCATAGGCGATGAAAAAGTGTTGAAGCGTCCACTGGAAAAGAACAAGGAACTTTTGAAGAAAGCGGAGCAAAAGATTAGTAAGTCGATTCGGCTTTTGAAAGCAGGGAAACCAACCCGGGAGGGAATTGGTATATTATATCGCATGGCGGGTTTCTTTGGACAACGATTGTATTTTGGACATAAGACAAGAAACTATTCTGATAAACTGCGTGTGGACGAAGATAAGTGCATAGGGTGTGGCAAATGTGAAAAGTTATGCCCTATGAATAATATCAGGATTGTCGATAAGAAAGTGGTACAGAATAATCAGTGTACTATGTGTTATAGGTGCATCAATAATTGCCCGAAACAAGCCATGACGTTGCTTGGAAAAAAGATTGTGGAGCAGAGTTATAAGTATTATAACGAGTTTATGTGGAAGAGCAGATATGCGGAGTGTATTTCTGTGGCGGAAACGATTGAGAGGATGAAGGGGTAAGTGCAGAATGGAAGAAGTTATTAGAAAATATTTTCAATGCTGGCTGGATAAAGATGTTGATGTTGTAAAAGAGATTTTTAGCGATGATATTATTTACAGCGAGTGTTATGGTCCGGTGTATAAAGGAATTGGACAGATAATCAGATGGTTTGAGGATTGGAATCAGAAAGGTACTGTTTTGCAGTGGGATATAAAGCGTTTGATTGTTTCCGGGAATACAGCCGTTGTGGAATGGTTTTTTCAGTGTGACTATGAGGAAAATGTGGATGGCTTTGATGGAGTGACCGTTGCAGAGTTTAATGCGGATATGAAGATTTGTGACTTGAAGGAGTTCCAGTCGAAGGCAGAGCATTATTATCCGTATGTGGAATAGATGAGGTGAAGTATCCGGATAAAAAATTCGTAGGATGGAAAAAATATAATTGGTGATTTGAGTGAGAGACTAACGGCTGAATACGGAAAAGGTTTTGAAAAATCATCAGTCTTTAAAATGGTAAAATTTTATCAGGAATTTCCGGAATATGAAAAAGTGGCGACACTGTCGTAACAATTGACATGGTCTCATTTGGTAGAACAGTTACCGATTGAAGATGAATTAAAAAGAGATTTTTATGCTACTATGTGTAAAAATGAAAATTGGTCAGTAAGAACTTTGCGTGAACGAAAAAAAACAATGTTATATGAACGGACTGCTGTATCTAAGTTACCGGAGGAAACGATAGCAAACGAGATTGCAGAGTTAAGAGATGACAAGAAAATGTCATTAGATATGTTTTACAGAGATCCATATGTGTTAGACTTTCTTGGCTTAAAAGACACGTATAGTGAAAAAGATTTAGAAAATGCTATTTTGTCTGAATTGGAAAAATTCATTTTGGAAATGGGTTCAGATTTTGCGTTTCTGGCACGTCAGAAACACATCGTTTTAGATGGAAAAGACTACTATATGCCACCTTTCTTTCCACCTATAAAGAGAGCGGTGTCCGAAGAACTGCTATAGCGGAAAAATTAAGAAAACTTCCGCTTTCCTATTTCGGGAAAAAGGATCTGAGTGATCTGACTACAAATATTATGTCTGACTGTGCAAGAATGGAAACGGCTTCAAGTCATTGGATTCCGGAACTGATAGGTTCTGTTATAACAACATTTATCATAGGCATCAGTCTGTTTGCGCTTTTTGACTGGAGTCTTGCACTTGCCAGTTTCTGGGTAATTCCGGTTTCGTTTCTGGTTTTAATGACTTCTTCCGGTGGAGAGAGACAGAGAATTTCCATAGCCAGGGCACTTTTAAAAGATGCACCGATTATTTTACTGGATGAAGCAACGGCATCGCTTGACGTTGAAAATGAAACAAAAATCCAGCAGGCATTATCCCATCTGGTCAAAGATAAAACGGTGCTGATTATTGCCCATCGAATGCGAACGATTGCAAATGCAGCCTGGTCATCCGATGGACTTTGTTGGAATTATTTTTTCTTTTTTACAATCCCGATTCCGATCAGTAAAGCACTGATGAGAATTCCGGCGACAAGAAGGATGACATACACGTTGGCATTTACGTTGAGATCTGTCGTCCAGGTGGAAAAATTCGCATGGCGGATGGTAAGCTGTCTGGTATCATACAGAAGATAACTGCAAACATCATTGGAGAAGGTAATCCATATACTGCAAAGAAGTGTACACAGACCGCCTTTGATAAAACCATTGACCGGGAGATAGCGAATTATGAGGAAAAAGAGCCATACACCGATCATCAGAACTGTTGCCACAATGCATCCGGTTTTCAGACTGCCTAATCCGGAACGGTAAGATACGGTAAATATGGTCAGGTAGAGCCAAAGCGTATCCCAGATCATGATAATAAGGGCTTTTTTATCGGATAATATAGGCGGTAATGTCATTTCGCGTATCACCAGAGGGAAAAATACAACGGAAAGTCCGAATACAGTCGGAACGGACCAGAAGAAAAATTCTCCTCCGCCATTCATGGCATTTACAAAAAATAAAATCAGCAGCAGGGCACCGACACCACATAAAATACATTTCATCAGCCGTTTCTGGGAAGAAATAAGCGGAACAACAGTGAGTGCTGCGACAAGCATCATGGAAGCGGTTACGACAGAGAATACGCCGAGTCCGCTGCCGTCGGCCATGGATACAATAAAGGTAATAAGGATCGGAACAAGCAGCAGGGCGGCAATGACTATACCGGCTTTGTATGCCAGGTTCCGTTCTTTTTTGGCATGCCGTTCCAGAATTTCGCGGGATTCGGTTTCAATTACGTTGTCAATGGTATGATTGGCTAAATCTTCGTAAATTTTTTCGCAGTCAGCGCAGTCAGCAAGATGCTGTCTGACCAGTTCACAGCTGGCAGGACTGCATGCATGGTCGTAATATAATGGCAGGAGATCCTGCACAATGTCACATTCGTTTGGATTATGATTCATAGTGGTCCATCCTTTCTTTAATTTTTAATCTTGCCCTGTGATAAGTAACTCTCGCCCAGTTTTCTGTTTTCCCGAAGATTATTCCAATTTGTGAAAAGGATAATTCTCCGAAAACTCTTAGCTGAAAGACTTCTTTATAAGGTTCCTGAAGTTCATGAAGTACGAGATGAATCTGCAGCGCAGAGTCCTGATCCGCAATATGGTTTGCAATATCATCGGATGTTTCCGCAGCAGATGCATCGAAACAGGCATATTTTTGATTTTTGCGGCATTCATCAACTGCAAGGTTTTTGGCTATGCTGCACAGCCATGTGAATTCACGGGATTTCCCTTTATAGCCGTGTCGGGCAGTCAGCGCTTTATAAAACGTATTTTGTGTGATTTCTTCCGCCAGGGACTGATTTTTGACGATTGTCATCACGTAAGAGTAAACCTGCAGGTAATAGGAATTGTACAATTTTTCATAATTCAGAACCGGTCACCTCCTTTTTACACAGATTAGACGGCGAAAAGATGGTTTCGTTACAAACTTTTCCAAATTATTTTATAATATTTTTCATGGATTTAACAGGAAAGAATTTCAAGTGTCTATGTTTTAAGGTTAAGTTAAGGAAAACATCATAAGAAAATAATATGACAATTTTTAAAAAGTATATTACAATAAAAAGGTAGCAGGAGTAGTTAACAGAAAGGGGATTTTTATGGAAAATCTGATACCGTATCTTGTCCCGGCGGTTATTGTGGTGATCGTTGTATTGCTGTTATTGCTGGGATATGTGAAAGCACCGCCGGATATGGCATACATTATTTCCGGTGTGAAAAAGAAATCAAAAGTTGTCATTGGAAAGGCAAGTATAAGGATTCCGTTTTTTGAGCGTCTGGATAAACTGAATCTGCGTCTGATTCCGATTGATGTGAAGACGAGTAACGCCGTACCGACAGCGGATTACATCAATATCAATGTGGATGCCACGGTCAATGTCAAGATCAGTAATGATCCGGAGAAACTGCGTCTGGCAGCAGAGAACTTTCTGAATAAAAATACAGAGTACATAGCAAGTGTGGCACGTGAAGTGCTTGAAGGTAATGTGCGTGAGATTGTTGGTAAGATGCGGCTGGAGGAAATGGTTTCCGACCGTCAGAAATTTGCCAACCTTGTCAAAGAAAATGCGGAGCCGGATCTGGCAGCGATGGGACTGGATATCATCAGTTTCAATGTGCAGAATTTCGTTGATGGAAATGATGTCATTGAAAATCTCGGTATCGACAATATTGTAAAGATTAAGAAATCTGCAGCCATCGCAAAAGCTGAGAGTGAGAGAGATATTAAAGTTGCACAGGCAGCAGCGGATAAAGAATCCAATGATGCGGCAGTGGAAGCGCAGACAGAGATTGCGAAGAAACAGAATGAACTGGCTATCAAAAAATCAGAACTTCAGATGGAAGCCGATACAAAGAAGGCGATGGCAGATGCCGCTTACGAAATCCAGAAAGAGGAACAACGTAAGACCATCGAAGTTACCACAGCAAATGCAGATATTGCAAAGCAGGAGCGTGAAATTGAGTTAAAGCAGAAGCAGGTTGCCGTTACGGAGCAGTCGCTGGAGGCAGAAGTAAAGAAGAAAGCCGAGGCAGAAAAATATGCAGCCCAGCAGCGCGCGGAAGCAGAACTTTATCAGCGCCAGAAGGATGCAGAGGCAAAGCAGTTTGAGGCACAGCGGGAAGCGGAAGCGCAGAAGGCACAGGCAGAAGCCATGCGTTTTGCAAGAGAGCAGGAAGCAGCCGGTATCCGGGCAGTCGGTGAGGCAGAGGCATCTGCGATCCAGGCAAAAGGTATTGCGGAAGCAGAAGCCATGGAAAAGAAGGCAGAAGCATATGCGAAGTATAATAAGGCTGCAGTAGCGGAAATGATGATCAAGGTACTTCCGGATATTGCCGGAAAAGTTGCAGAACCGCTCGGTCAGATTGACAAGATCACAATCATTGGCGGTGGCGAAGGCGGCAGCAATGGTGTGGATCAGATTGCCGGAAATGTGCCGGTGGTCATGGCAAAAGTCTTTGAAAGCATGAAAGAAGCAACCGGAATTGATCTGGCAGATATTATTAACGCAGAGTCTTACGATGCGAAGGTAAACCGCAATGTGAATGTATCGGGACTGGATTCTGTGAACTTTGTAGTAAAGGATGACGGAACAAAGGTTACGATGGCAAAAGTGGAGCCGCAGAATAGTACAAAACCGGTAAGTACAGATGTACCGGAATCCGGAGAACAGGGATAAAACCAAAAGAAAGAGAACAGTGTCAGATGATAAATCGGGGCACTGTTCTCTTTTTGTCGGTGATGATTCATGCGAAATGTTTAAATAATAGGTGCAATTCGGAAAATTTTTCGTTATACTAAATATATGAAGATAAAGAAATGAAAAAATTGAAACAGCAATCGCAGCATTACAGCAGGAAGCAACGGAAGAAGAGGTAAAAGGTTCAGGAAGTGTTATGTCTACGTTTTTGGCAGATATGTATCAGCTTTTTACGCGGCACTTCCTGTGGATGAAATCATAGGAATAAAGGAGAGACCACGTGGGCAGAAAAAAAGAGCAGGAACATAAAACTTTAGCCCGTTGGATCATTGATAAAACCAATACCGATCATTACAGGGCGGGGATGCTCAGTGGATGGAAACATCCGTATATCGATGCGGATGTTATGGAAATAGTGGGTGGAAGAAAACAGCTTTTGGATCAGGCAAATATTCTTGAAAATGAGACAAATGCGGGAAAGATGGGGAAGTTTAAGCCAAATTGGAAAGATGTAAAAACAAGTATTCAGAAAATTGATTATGATGTTGCGATTATTCCGGAATTGTGTGAAAGGGAACAAATCGAAGATCCAAGGGAAAGGCAGCTTCGTCTCATTGCCCGTGTGGAAAAATGGCGGAGAAAAGGACAGGATTGTGCATGGTTGTGCTCCTACTATGATGATTTATTGGATCTGTTGAACAGAGGCAAAGAGCAGAAAGAACTGGAAGATGAAACTTTTTTTGTATGTATAGATGCAGTTGCACATCAAAAGGAACACATCTGGAAACGGGTGTTCAGTGCGCGTGTCCTTCACAATTCCAAATGTTTCCAAAAAAATTATGAGGATAGAATACTGTCTGTTTTAAAAGCAAAATCCCCATTTTATATAGAGGAAATGAGTGATGATGAACTGCTGGATGCGCATAATATTCATTCTTATGCGCAGACGCTTGAGTGGAAAGGCACACTGCAGTATATTATAAATGATGAAAAAGTAATTGATTCTTCATCACAGATTTATGGAACGATTATAAATACACAGACAATGGAACATGCAAGGGCGTATGCCCTGTCAGGTTGCAAAAGAATCATGACAATTGAAAATAAAGCAAACTATGAGGACATGTCTTATAGAAAAGATACTCTTTATATATTTTGTCATGGTTTTTTCTCTCCAAAGGAAGTTCGGTTTTTGAAGACGATTTGTGATCTGGTTTCTGAGGAATGTGAATTTTATCATTGGGGAGATCTGGATTATGGAGGAATCTGTATTTTCCAGTTTATTAAGGCGCAGGTATTCCCAAAACTTCTTCCATACAAAATGAGTCAGGAGGATTTTGAATTAGCAGTCAGGGAGGATGCAGGTATTTTATTAAAGGAAGATACCAGAAATAAGCTGATAAGGAAAAATGCAGGACTACTGGAACCATTAAAGGAAGCAATACTTAAGTCAGGTCTGACGATAGAACAGGAACGGCTGTTGTAGAAAATAAAGAGGAAATTCATTCATGATTTTAAAAAAGAAAATTCCAAAGGAATTTTATAAACTATTTCGCACGAAAAACCGTGATGCATATATGCAGTTTCTTGTGGCAATTTATGAGGAAAATAATGAAGTGTATACAGCACTTGGATTGACGATAGAGGAATGCCGTGTGATTATTGCAGATACAATTGCAAAGGCAAGGATTATCTGGGAGGATGAGGAAATAGAAGAAGAGGACGAGCCGGATACCTTATTTCCGGAAGATTCGCCGTCTGGCATATTGAATACCCTGATTCGGTGGGGATGGTTAAAAAGCGATTTTGATGAAAAGTTAAATACGTATATTATTTCTTTCCCGGAATACAGTCAGCTGTTTACGGAATTGTTTCAGAAGCTTCAGACAGAAGATGACAGCCGGGAGAGGGAAAGTATCCTTTCGATTTACAGTGCTTTGTTTACGTATCATTCGGATACAGAAAAAAATAATGATATTTTAAAAAACGCACTCCAGACGTCCAGACGGTTGGGGCAGCTTCTTTCCAATATGCAGGATGGAATGCGTTCCTATTTTGAGGAATTGTCGCAGAAAAAAAATTTTATTGGAATTCAGAAAGTTCTGGTAGAGGAAATTAACAACAGTGACAGTAAAAAATATGCAATTCTTACGACAACAGACAGCTTTTATCGTTATAAGGAAGCAGTTAAAGAACTGGTCAGCCAGATTCTTCGCGAAAATGACCAAAAAAGGGAACAGCTTGTAAAAGAGCGTACCGGACTTGTGGAGGGAACTGTTACCAGCAAAAGAAACCAGTATCGTCTGGAATATTGTGAAAGTGCCAGTCAGCTTGTGTATCAGGTGGAGCGGGAATTTGATCTGATCGAAAAAAAATATAACAAGCTGATCGAACAGAAAACTGTCTTTGCCAAGCGTGCACTGGCACGAATCCATTATATCCTGCAGGAAGGCTCTTCGGATGAAGATCATATTGTAAAGTTAATTAATTTGTTGGATCATCATGCAAACAGCCCACAGGTGTTAGAACAAATGCGTGACCGGATCAGAGTGGGAACACAGTTTAAGAATATAACCGATAGAAGTTTTTACAACCGGAAAAATGCGGAGGATGCAGGATTTCACCCGATTGCGATGGAAAAGCACAACGAGGAGACTCAGATGACCGATTTTGTACCAAAGCCGCTTTATACGAAAAAACAGTTGCAGGAATTCAGACAGAAAAATATCGTGGATGGCAGATTTGTCACGGATGAACAGACGATTCAGTCCGTAGAAGATCTGGAAAAACTGCTGTTTTTGTGGCAGGAGGAAACGGATGATACGAAACAGGAGGAAACGGTGCATATTGATGGAGAATTAAAAGGAGAATATGGATTCGTTTTTTCAAAACTGGTGATTGACGCAAAAAAAGGAGAGAAAAAATAAATGTTAGAATACATGGAAAATATCTCGCAGAGTGAGGCGGAAAATATTAGAAAAACCATACAGGATCTGTTTCGCCAGACCTGTATTTTGCAGACAAAGTGTGATCCGGTTACTCTGATCCAGAAGGATAATCCTCACTATCAGGTATGTGCGAGAAATCGGGAATTTATTGCAGATTATCTGCAGGTGCTTGACTGTGAACTGGTTCATGATCCGCAGGAACATATTTTCCGGATTACAGGAGATGGCGTGCTGACGGAACGTATGACACTTTTAACAACGAAACTGGTGATCCTTATGAAATTGATTTATCGGGATAAAATTATGGGAGAAGGACTGCATGCCACGACAACCAGTCTTGCGGAGATCCGAAGATATGGAAAGGAAACAAACCTGATTACCCGCAGGCTGACTGCTCAGGAGTGGCAGGAGGCATTGATTCTGATGAAAACACACCAGATGATCGAACTGCCAAGTGCGATTGGAAATCTCGAAGATGATTCCCCGATTTATATTTACAGTACCATTAATATTTTCTGTTCAGCGGCAGACATCAATGAGCTGGTTGAAATGTACAAAGGAGAAACCGGGGAAACGGAAGAACAAAAGGAAGCAGAGTATTCGGAAAAGACACAGGATCAGCGAGAAACACAAGACGAAATGAGGAGTGAATAAATTGAGTCAGGCAAAAAAAGTTTTTACAAGAATGTGCCTTAACAACTGGGGCGGCATTGATCATAAGGTACTGGAGTTTCATGAATATGTGAATTTGTTCAGTGGAAAAAGCGGATCTGGAAAATCGACAGTGATGGATGCCATCCAGGTCATTTTGTATGGAAGTTTCTCACCGAGTTTTCTGAATAAAGCAGCGGATGATGCAAAAAATCGCAGAAGTGTGTTAAGTTATCTGCGCGGAGAACAAAAAGACGGATCTGCCAATCGTAAAGACTGTGATTTCTGTTCCGTAATTGCTCTGGAAATTGAAGATACCGGAACCCATATTATAACCTGTATTGGAATTGCGTTTGAAGTAAGAAAATCAGATTCTGAGATTAAAAAATTTGTGTATTTCAGTCACTCCGGGAAAATGCCGGAGTCTGAATATCTGACGGAACAGGGTGTCTGCTATTCCAATCAGGAGATCAAAAAGCTGGTCAGTAGCAGAGCAAAATCGGAGGATAACCGTGGAAAAGGGGATGTCAACCGTATCTATGGTTCGAAAGAGGCTTATCTGGGAACACTCTATGATGTAATACTTGGATATATTGATCAGAATCGTTTTATTACGATGGAAAAGAGCGCAATTGCCCTGAAAATGACCAATGGAACGGGACAGTTTATTCGTGATTATATGTTTCCAAAGAACACTTCCAATACCATTGCCACGATTAGTGAACAATTGGATTCTTACCGGCAGATCAAAGATAAAATAGAAGATCTGAGAAAACGAATCGAGATACTGACAGATATTCAGACATCCGGGCAGGAGCTTGTGCGTCTGCAGTCCGATAAGATCCGGGCAGAGGCAATGATCCGTTGCATTGGAATTGAAGATTTGCGGGCAAGAATTCAGACCGCGGAAGAGGATAAAAAGATCATTGCAGAGAAACAGGAGCAGCTGCAGGGAAAGATAAAAGAACGTTCTGCTGTGCGTGGGGAAACCGAACAGGAACTGATTCAGGTCAGTGCAGATCTTAAGTCCAGTGATTTGGGTGGAAAACAGCAGCAGTATGAGGAACTGGATGCACGCAGCCAGATGCTTGCGGATAATACGAGACAGTGGAACAAGATCCTTCTTGGAATGAAAAACTGGGAAGAAGATGATGTGATCACCGATTATATCAGTAATCCGGTTCTAAATTTGATTGCAGAACTTGGCAGTGGAAACGTAACGGAGGAATTGTGCCAGAACCTGCATTTAAAAATTGAATCTGCCAAGCAGAATATCGAAAATGAAGTGGAGGATTACAGTGAGCAGAGGCGCGAGATCGGAAAAGAATTAAAAGAAAAAAAGCGGTTGGTGGATGACATGAAACATAACCGCAAACCATATGAGGAGAATCTGAGGTCTGCAAGAACGGCATTATCCCAACAGCTGAGTGACCGCTATGGAACGACTGTCAGGGTGCAGATTTTTGCTGATCTGTTTGATGTGCAGGAGGAAGAATGGAAAAATGCCATTGAGGGACGCATGGGAAGGCTAAAACGTTCCCTGATCACGGAACCACAATATGCACATGAGGCAGCAGTCCTGTTTCGCAACATGAAGCAATATGAAAATGTGGATTTAATTAATTCCAAGGCGATTGCGGACAGTGAGCCGGATTGTTTGGAAGGATCTTTATATGATGCAGTAAAGACAGAGGATGCTTATGTGGATGTATGCCTGAAACGGTATCTGGGACATATTATGAAATGCAGGTCTGTGGAGGAACTGGAGCAGGTAAGGGATGGTGTGACACCGGATTGTTATTCGTACAGCAATTTTATTTTCCGGCATCTTAAGAAAAAAGACTATACGACCAGAGCGTGTATTGGACGCCGTGTTTCCAAGGCGCGGCTTACAGAATATGAAAACGATGTGGAAGATTTAAGCAGACAGGAGACGGAATTGGATCATCTGCTGCGCAGATTAAAAGCTGCAAGAGAATTTGAGTGTCTGAAAGATGAGCCATCTCATTACGTGAAACTCTCCAAGGCGGGTGCTGAGCTTGCAAAGGTAAATAAAACCAAGAAAGAACTCGAAGAAGTGATCCGCTTTTTGCGGGAGGGGGCATACAAAGAACTCGAAGAGAAGGAACAGGCTTTAAAGAAGCAGGTGCGGGACATCCAGACTGAGATCGATGAAGTGCAGACAGAGCTGGCAAAGCTAACCAGCCGGTATGGGCAGCTTTCCGGAGAAAATGAGTCCAGAAGACAGCAGCTGGAGGAAAAGCTGCAGGGATATATTGCCAATGAAGAACTCGAACAGGAAGTGTGGGAATTGTTAAAAAAGCAATCCGGGCAGTCCGTGATTAACAGGAAGAAGGCAGAGATTGCAGATCTGGCAGATAAGGAGCAGGAACAGGCAGAACGTCTGCAGATGGCGCGAAATAAATATATTCTTGCATATCCGGCCAGTGAATTCAGCGGAGCTGAGAAATCCAATGAAGCATATGAAAAAATGCTTGAACGGTACAGGACGGATTTTGAGCCGGCATACGAAGAAGAATTTGAAAAAAAGTGTGCATCCATCTATAAGAGTCTCCGGGAGAATGTCATTGCAACAATTCACGGAGATATCAAAGCAGCCAAACGGCACGCATATGAGATCAACCGCCTGTTGCGGGAAACCAATTTCTCAGACAGCACGTACCAGATTAAAATTGAACCGGCCAAAAATGAAAACGGACAGTTCTTTGATATGCTTATGGCAGAGGAACTCGACAGCAAGAATCTGGACAATGCCGGAATTGACGGTCAGATCAGTTTCGGAGAAGATGCATTTTATCAGAAATATGAGCAGAAGATCAAACTTCTGACCGACAAGTTTATGCCACCCAAAGACGAGGATGAGCATTTGCGGGCACAGAAGCGCAAAGAAATGGAACAGTACGCAGACTACAGAAATTATCTGTCATTCAGCATGTTTGAACAGGTAACCGATGAACATGGAAATGTGATCCGGGAAAACTTTGTCGATGATATGGCGGGCAGGGATTCCGGTGGTGAGGGACAAAATCCAAAGTATGTAGCTCTACTTGCTGGATTTGCCATGCTGTATATGCAGCAGAGTAAGCGGGATTCCAAAATCAAGCTGGTACTGCTGGATGAGGCGTTTTCCAAAATGGATCAGGAGCGGAGCGCAGTCTGTCTGAAATATGCCAGAAAGATGGATCTGCAACTGATTGTCTGTGTGCCGGATGAGCGTTTGCAGTCTCTGATCCGGAATGTGGACTGTGTATATGGATTCCGTCGGTTTAAAAACCGGATTTCCATGATGCATATTGATAAGGGGCAGTATCTCGAAATGATGGAAGGATAAAGCTGGATAGTTGATTTTATTACCTCTGTAGTGATATGATAATTTTATTGAAGAATACATGCAAAAGAGGAGCATGGTTTTATGAAAAAAGGTTTTATTGTCTGCTTGCAGCAGTGCTTATGGCAGGTGCCTGTATCTGCGTACCGGTGGCAGAAGTGAAAGCAGAAGATGGTTATAATATTGATTCCTATGATAATGATGATTGGTATGACAGTGATGATAGTCCAACGGATATGGTTCTGGATTTGTCTAATGTAACAATTGATAAAACCAGCCAGCCAAAGCGTATGCAGGAAAAATTTTACGACTGCAGTTCCCTGGTGTGGAAATCTTATCATAAGAATGGTGTAAATTTTGGAATGGCATATTATGCACCGGTTGCAGCGGATATGGGAAAATGGTGCGTACAGCATAAGAAACTTGTCAGCGGAGGTCTGAGTCAGGCAAATATACAAAATATGAAATTGAATCCGGGAGATGTGATGTTTGAAACCGGACAAAAAAATGGAAGATATAAGGGGATCTATCATGTAGAAATGATTACTGGTTATCTATTCTATGGATTTGATGGGAATGGAAAGGCAGAACTTGGAATTCAGTGGGCAACTGGAGATGAAAAATATTACCCAATGGGGCAGATGGTAGGCAGGCCGTAAAGGTCTGTCTTTTTTTGTCGGAATATGTTACAATGCAAAAAAATGAGAAAGAGGGAGAAAAGGATGTTTCAGTCACTTGAATATAAACACCCGAAATTTTATCAGGTATTCCGCCTGTTTATTGTGTTTTTTGCTTCACTTTTGTATGCGTGGAATCTGCGCTGTTTTGCCAAAACGGCAGGCCTGTTTCCGGGAGGATTTTCCGGATTGTCACTTTTATTACAGAAGATCGGGTTAGATTTTATCCATGTCAGTATACCGTTTTCGGTGTTTAACATCGGACTGAATCTGGTTCCTACTTACATTGCATATAAATTTATCGGGAAAAAATTTACTCTGTATTCTATTATTGTTATTGTACTGACGAGTATTTTTACAGATATGCTTCCGGCGTATGTGTTTACAAAGGATGTGCTGCTGATCAGTGTGTTTGGTGGACTGATCAATGGATTTGCCATCAGTCTGTGTTTAAATGTCGGCACCACCACGGGTGGCACCGACTTTATCAGCATCTTTTTATCACAGCAGAAGGGCATTGATGCATGGAATTATATTCTGGCAGGAAATGTGCTCATGCTTGTAGTTGCAGGTGCCCTGTTCGGCTGGTCGATTGCGTTGTACTCGATTATTTACCAGTTCTGCAGCACACAGATCATTCAGGCACTGTACAAGCGTTACCAGAAGGAAACGATGTTTATTATTTCTGATAAATCCAATGAAATCTATCGTGCCATCCGGGAACGGACCAACCATGATGCAACGTTATTCCAGGGGATCGGGTGTTATGAGGAAAAGCAAAAGACCCTGATTTATTCCGTCATTAATTCCGAGGCAAAAAGGGAGCTGCTTCCGCTTATCCGTCAGATTGATCCCCATGCTTTTATCAATGTTGTGCGGACAGAAGAACTTGCGGGGCGTTTTCATGATATTCCACATGATTAAAAGCTTTATGCAGATTCAATCTCATAAGTAAAGCCGGCATCCTCGATGGTTTTGATGGTATCCTGGATGCCCTGTCCACCGGCGGTCAGATAACCGGAGGCGAAGATGGAATCGACGACACTTAAAAGCTTTTTTTCTTCTCCTTTGAAATATACCTCACGGCCGGCGGCACAGCGGATATCTGACTGTGGAACCATCAGTCTTGCAAGGCAGAGGACTTTCATGCAGTATTCTGTGGTCAGACCGGAAATATCTTTATCGCCTAACGGAGTTCCCTTGATCGGAAGCAGAAAATTGATCGGCAGTGCTTCCGGCTGGATCTCACGCAGTTCCATCAGCATATCTACCACATCTTCTTTGCTCTCGCCCATACCGATGATTCCGCCACTGCAGATTTCAAATCCAATCTTCTGCAGCATATGAATATTTTCAACACGCTGGTCAAAGGTGTGGGTGGAGCAGATATGGCTGTAATAGGCGTGGCTGCTGTTTAAGTTGTGGTTGATGCGGTCAAGACCGGCATCGTAGAGCGTGCGTGCCTGTTTTTCCGTTAAAAATCCAATGGAACAGCACAGATGTGTGCCGGTTTTCTTCATGGCACGGATGCGTTCGGCAAGTTCTTCAATTTCCTCATCTGTAAATTTCATTCCGCTTAAGCCGATACAGTGGCGGCTTAAATGGTGTTCATTGACAAAATCGTTATCCTTGTACAGTTTCTCATCGGAAACCCATTTGTATTTTTCAATATCTGCGGTGGAACGGCAGGATTGTGCACAGTATGCGCAGTCCTGGGAACAGTTGCCGCTGCGGGCATTGGTCAGAATATGGATGCTGACGTGATTTCCTTTATATTTTCTCCGGAGTTTTTCAGCACGGGCGATCAGATCATCCAGCTGATCGTCCGGAGTGTTTAAAATAGAAAGAGCCTCCTCGCGGGAGAGAACCGGATCGTTTTCTTTTGTTGTATGCATTTGCTAAATACCTTCCTTGTGTGTAATTATTAACAATATGCATTCACTTTAGCATGGAAAAAATGAAATGTCAACGATGATGAGCGAACAGGTTGACAATAAAGAGTAAAAAACCCGGAGAATGAAAAAATTCTCCGGATTTGAAGTATTATAATAAAATTTTTGATTTATGCTTTAGTAAGCGGGACCCGTTTATAATAAGAAGAACCCCTGCGGCGATTCCTGTGGCAAGTACACAGATTCCGATCACGAGGCTTGATACGGCTGATGATCCCATTGCTTTATATATTTTCTCGTTCATAAAAACAAACCTCCTTAAATTGACGAAGTTTAATATCTTAATTCATTCTTATTTTAACACAACATCCGTTGACATTGCAACGTGGATTTGCTACAGTTGACAGTGTATAAATTAAATTAGAAAAATAACACGAAAATATATAGTAACTGAGAAAAATCAGGAGGCATAGAGATGGCAAAAATTATATTAACCGGAGATCGCCCGACAGGAAGACTGCATGTGGGACACTATGTAGGATCTCTGCGAAGAAGAGTGGAATTACAGAATTCGGGAGAGTTTGATAAGATTTTTATTATGATTGCGGATGCACAGGCGCTGACCGACAATTTTGATAATCCGGAGAAGGTGCGTCAGAATATCATAGAGGTGGCACTGGATTATTTATCTGCAGGGCTGGATCCAGCGAAATCCACATTGTTTGTCCAGTCACAGATTTCCGAATTGACAGAGCTTACGTTTTTCTATGCCAATCTGGTAACTGTTTCCAGGCTGCAGCGGAATCCGACTGTTAAGTCAGAAATTAAAATGCGCAATTTTGAGACCAGTATTCCGGTCGGATTTTTTACATATCCGATCAGTCAGGCAGCAGATATTACTGCTTTTAAGGCAACGGTTGTACCAGCGGGAGAAGATCAGCTTCCAATGATTGAGCAGACAAGGGAGATTGTCCGTAAATTCAATTCCATTTATGATGAGGTGCTGGTGGAGCCGGATGTGCTGCTTCCGGAGAATGAGGCATGTATGCGTCTGCCGGGAATTGATGGAAAACAGAAGATGAGCAAATCCCTGGGGAACTGTATTTATCTTTCAGATACGGAAAGTGATGTCAAAAAAAAGATTATGAGTATGTACACGGATCCGACACATATTCAGATATCTGATCCGGGACATCTGGAAGGAAACTGTGTATTTACCTATCTGGATGCTTTCAGCAAACCGGAACATTTTGAAGAATATCTTCCGGAATATCATAATCTGGATGAATTAAAGGAACACTATACCAGAGGCGGTCTTGGAGATGTAAAAATCAAAAAATTCCTGAACAACGTCATTCAGGAAGAGCTGGCTCCGATTCGTGCGCGAAGGGCAGAATTTGAGAAAGACATTCCGGCAGTATATGAAATTCTGAAAAAAGGAAGTGATGCAGCGCGTGAAGTTGCAGCACAGACACTTTCTGAAGTAAAACAGGCGATGAAAATCAATTATTTTGATGATGAAGAACTGATTCGTGTACAGAGTGAGAAATATCAGGGTGTATAAAAAGAAAGGATCGGAAAATATGATGATGAAAAAGACAGGACTGCTGGCAGTACTGACAGCAGGAGTACTTTTACTTGCAGGATGCGGTGGGGAAGCAAAGACAATTGATGTGCAGGCTCTCGCAAAATCGCTTGCAACAGAGATTAAATACGACGATACATTAAAGGAACTGACAGCGGATGAAATTTCAATGCTTGTAGATTTACCGGAAGATGTTGATTCTGTTATGTATGCCGGAAGCGGTTCTACGGCAGAAGAGGTAGGTGTTTTTACCGCAAAAGATTCAAATCAGGCAAAAGAAACCATGGAAGATGTCCAGAAATATCTTGATGATCAGGCGGATTCTTTCCAGGATTATGTGCCGGAAGAGACAAAACGGATTGGAAATGCGGTACTGGAGCAGAAAAATCAGTATGTGGTTCTGTGTGTGTCCGGGGATTCGGACCAGGCAAAGGAAATTATAGAAAAGGCGTTTAAATAAAATGGTTTTTAGTAGTTTTGTATTTTTACTTGCATTTTTACCGATCGTATTATTGCTGTACTATCTCTGCCCGGCAAGGCTTAGAAACCTTGTTTTATTGGTTTTCAGTCTGGTCTTTTATGCGTGGGGAGAGCCGGTCTATGTATTAATCATGCTGTTTTCAATTGTATTTGATTATGCGAATGGGCGGTTGATCGAGCACTTTAAAAACAAAAACTGTCCGGGGAAAGCAAAAGCCGCACTGATCGTTGATCTGTGCGGAAACCTTGCCATCCTCGGGTTTTTTAAGTACACGGATTTTGTTATCGGGAGTATCAATTCCATTACAGGGGCAGGGTTGTCGCTGCTGCATATAGCACTTCCGATTGGAATTTCTTTTTATACCTTTCAGACAATGTCCTATACGATTGATGTTTATCGCGGGGAGGTTGCAGCACAGAAAAACATCCTTACATTTGCAACCTATGTAACCCTGTTTCCGCAGCTGATCGCAGGACCGATTGTGCAGTATAAAACGGTGGAAAAAGAACTCATGCACAGAAAAGTCACGCTGGAAGATTTTTCCGAAGGAGCATTTCGTTTTTCCGTGGGTCTGGCAAAGAAAGTGCTTCTGGCAAATCAGATCGGAAGTCTGTGGAATTCCATTTCACAGCTGAATCACATGTCGGTGGCTACGGCATGGCTTGGTGCAATTGCATACAGTTTTCAGATTTATTTTGATTTTTCGGGATATTCGGATATGGCGATCGGACTGGGCAGAATGTTTGGATTCTATTTCCTGGAAAACTTCAATTTCCCGTATATGTCAAAGACAATTACGGAATTCTGGAGACGATGGCATATTTCCCTGAGTTCCTGGTTCCGCGAGTATGTATACATTCCGCTTGGAGGAAACCGTAAGGGGCTGGCACGGCAGCTGTTTAATATTATGGTTGTATGGATGTTGACCGGTCTGTGGCACGGGGCAAACTGGAACTTTGTACTCTGGGGTGTGTATTATGGTGTGCTTCTCATGATTGAAAAGTTGTTCCTGCTTAAATGGCTGGATAAACTTCCAAATTGGATCGGGCATATTTACAGCATGTTTCTCGTGGTTATTGGATGGACAATTTTTGCACAGACGGATATTCACCAGCTGGGAGAATATTTAAAGACAATGTTTGGAATCGGACATGTGGCAGTTGCGGATTCTGATTTCTTATATTTCCTTGGAAGTAATGCGGTACTTCTGGTGGCATTGATCGCGGCATCTATTGATTACCGTGTCTGGATGCGCAGATTAAAGCAGGGAAAGGATGCTACCGTTTACGATGCGATTGCAACGTCGAAAGGATGGACCATAGCAAAGCCGGTTCTCATGGTTGTGTTTTTGCTGGTGTCCTTTGCATTTCTGGTAGGAGACAGTTACAATCCGTTTTTATATTTCCGTTTTTAGGAGGCATAGATCATTGAAAAAAATCAGTGTGACAATGATTGTCATTTTTGTTGCGTTTCTTGCGCTGGTATCCGGTGGAAGCCTGCTGATGAAAGATCGTGAGTTCTCACCGAACGAAAACAGATATCTGGCGGAACCGCCCAGACTGACGGTTGACAATATATTGAGTGGAAAATTTCAGGATGGTCTTGAAAATTATCTCAGGGATCAGATCTGTTTTCGCGATGGATGGATCACGGTAAAAACCGGAATTCAGAAAGTCTGCAAAGACACAGATATCGGAGGGGCTTATGTGGGAAAAGACGGCTATGATTTTGAAAAAATCACACCGGAAGATGTGGATGAAAAACAGATTGCCCGCAATGTAAAAGCGGTGCAGGATTTTTTCGCAAAAGCTTCTGAAAATGTAGAAAAGGACCGGTTATCTTTTCTGCTTGTCCCGTCATCCGGGCTGGTAATGGAGGATAAACTTCCGGCACATGCAAGGCTGTTTGATCAGGCAAAGTATATTGACCAGATTGAAAAACAGATGAAGGACTGTCGTGTGACAGATGTGAGGGAAAAACTACTTTCCCATAGTGAGGATTATATCTATTACAAAACGGATCATCACTGGACGAGTGAGGGCGCTTACCTTGCCTATGAAACATGGTGTGACAGTACCGGGATGGAGAGCACGCCGCTGGCTGATCTGAAAAAACAGGTTGCAACCAAAAAATTCCGTGGAAGCCTGTATTCCAAAATACTGGATGCGGATTCGGCATATGACAGTATCTGGACGTATGGAGATACGAAGCAGAAGACATACGGAAGTGACTGCAGTCTGACAATTGATGAAAAGAAACAGACGGACAGCTGTTACGATACAGCGCAGCTGAGTCAAAAGGATAAATATAAATACTTTTTCGGAGATAATTACGGAACGGTACAGATTGTATCAGACCATGCCAGACATCAGGATCGCAATCTGCTCGTCATCAAGGATTCGTTTGCAAACACCTTTGTGCCGTTTGCAACAGAAAACTATGGACAGATTACCATGATTGACTTACGGTATTATAATGAAAATGTAGAGGAATATATGAAAGAACATCAGATTACAGATGTACTCGTTCTCTATAATATTACAAATTTTATTTCAGACCGGAATCTGTATAAACTGGTCGGAAGAATTTAAAATGGAAAAGAGGTAAGATAAATGGTTTATAAGAGAGTAAGTAAAATAATCTTTGCTGCCATACTTGCCGTAACGGTGTTTTCGGGTTGCGGGAACAGGCAGGAAGAAGGAATAGATAAGACAGAAACAGAGACCACAACACAGAAAAGCACACAGGATTCCACACAGGATGTCACGCAGGAAGCGGAAGAGGAAACAAAATATCCGTCCATCACTTCGGATGGAAAAATAAAAGATTACAAAAGCGTTGTGACAGTGGATGATACAGCATATGAGTTATACACCTATCTGGACAAAACAGCAGACAATTATGCAAAGAGTGTAAATAAGGTAGCGGATACTCTGGCCGGAAAATCGGATGTGTATGATCTTGTCATTCCCCTCAGTTCGGGAATTACATTTCCGGATAATTTGAAAGACAAAATCTCGTCTTCCGATCAGCATGACGCAATGCAGAAGATCCAGGCAAAAATGGACAAACATGTAAAAAACGTGGACGTATATGACGTGCTTATGCAGCATCGGACGGAGTATGAATATTTTCGGACGGATCATCATTGGACGACACTTGGTGCTTATTACGCATATACGGAATTCTGTAAAGCAAAAGGGATTACGCCGGAATCGCTGGATGCATATAGTAAAAAACAGGATTTTGACGGATTTCTGGGATCTTTTTATAATGATACTTCGGATGCAAAGCTGAAGGCGAATCCGGATACTGTGACAGCATATTACCCAAATGCTGAGAGCATATGCCATGTGACGGCATCGGATGGCAAAAAATATGACTGGCCGGTAATTTATGATGTTTCGAATTACAATGCGGGACTGAAATACAGTACGTTTATTGCAAGTGATAATCCATACACGGAAATTGAGAACAAGGATCTGTCGGATGGAAGTTCCTGCATTGTTGTAAAAGAATCGTTCGGAAATGCATTTATTCCATTTCTGGTTGATCATTATCAGACGGTGTATGTCGTGGATTACCGTTATTGGACAGGAAGTATCAGTAAACTTGCACAGGACAAGAACGTGAATGATGTGCTGTTTTTGAATAATCTTTCCATGATTCGCAATAAAAGTCTGGTAGGAAAGTTATACAGAGTGCTATAATACATTACAGTAAACAATTTCGTACAGACGATACGAAAGGAGGGGAATCCGGTGGTTAAATATTACAGAACAGATGACCGAAAGATTCATGAAGAACCGACAATTCAGGATGGCGTATGGGTGCAGATGGTAAACCCCAGTGTCGCGGAGGGACAGATGGTCGCGGATGCTCTGGATATGGATGTTGAAGATGTGCTGGCCGCACTCGATGAAGAGGAGAGTTCCCGTATCGAACTACAGGATGGTTATACGCTTATTCTGGTCGATATCCCGTCGATCGAGATCCGTCATGAAAAAGAATCGTATACGACCATACCGCTTGGTATTCTGATTACATCGGGTGAGATCGTTACAGTCTGTACGGAGGATACACCGGTTCTTCAGGCGTTTTTGAATAACCGTGTCCGGGAATTCAGCACGAAAAAAAAGCTTCGTTTTGTCTATCAGATCCTGTACCGGATTGCAGTGCTTTATCAGAGTGATCTTCGTATCATCGACAAGATGCGTACGGAGATCGAGGAACGTGTCGGGGATGATACGGAGGAAGTGGATCTGATTGCGCTGCATGAACTGGAATCGACACTGGTCTACTTTGCGACATCCCTTCGTGCCAACGGAGTAGTGCTTGACCGCCTGACAAGATACAAGCGGCTGGAGCAGTATCCGGAGGATAAGGAACTGCTCGGGGATGTAATCGTAGAGAACCAGCAGGCAATTGAGATGACAAGTATTTACCGTGACATTATAAACGGTACCAGAGAATTGTTGTCATCGGTCATCGATAATCGGATGAATTCCATCATGAAATCGCTGACAGTCATCACGCTGGTTATGGCGATTCCTACGGTTATTTCCGGAATTTACGGTATGAATGTCAACGAGCACTGGGTCCCGTTTGCCAATACTGCGCACGGATTTGCTATTATCATCGGAATTATGGTGATCATTTGTGTGATTATCCTGCTTCTTCTGCGAAAGAAGCGTATCCTCTAGCGGATTGAATTGCGGTATTGCAGCGGTGGGACATGAAAAGTATTTTTAAATGTCCGGATAAAATAGCTTACGTTTGGAAAGCCGCTCTGCAGTGCTGTCTCTGTGATGGAGAGACTTGTGGTTTCCAGCAGATGCTTTGCGTGGGATAACCGCAGGTACGTGATATACTGCGAGAGCGTAAGCTGGAAATGTTCCCGGAAATACCGGGAGATATATTTTTCGGACATATGGAAATGTCCGGCGAGATCGTGCAGGGAAATACGAAAACAGTAATTTTGCTGAATATAAGATAACAACTCTTTCTGGAGACTGCTGGTGCTTTTGGTATGGCTGGGATAAAACAGATTCTGTTCTGCAATGAGAAGCACAAGTTTCAGAAGCAGGATGCGGGTGCCAAGCTGGTTTTGGTATCCGTTTTTTTGGTTCGTAGCAATACGGTCAGAGTTGGCGTTGATGATCTGATCAAGCAGAACGGATGCCTTTGCTGCTGTGTCGTGATCCTCTGGAAGTTTACAGGGAAAGGAGAGGGTGTGGTTCCGCAGGGGAAAGAAAAGTTCCCGTTCCAAAGAATCATCCGACTGAAACGAAATAAATTCGAGAGGAAACAGGAGGGTGTAGTAGTCGACATCCCCGGCTGCCGATCCCATCAGATGAAGCTGCCCCGGAGCAACAAAATAGACCGAACCGTCCTCAGCAGTATATTCTTTCCCGTCAATCAGGAGGTTTAAAGGTCCTTTTTTCGTGTAAATAACTTCAAGCTCATCGTGCCAGTGTACGGGAATCTGAAAAGCATGGAAAATATTGTGCATGTGATATTGTGTATAGGGGTAATTGTCTGTGCCGTGCGGACGGTTTTCCTTGAGTTCCGGATACATGAAGTCCCTCCTTCTGTCGGTTTCCTAAATTATAATGGAAAAGTAGAAATAATGCAATTATAAGACGATAAAATGCAAGCATTTTTTGAAAAAAGGGCATAAAATGAATACGAAAGAAAGGAGATACCATAAATGGAACAGAGGAGAAAAAATTTAACGCAGCTTTTTATTCCCATTTGTCTGGAAACACTTTTGTATATGCTTTCGGGGATGGTCGATACCCTGATGCTTTCGTCTGTAAATGATCAGGCGGTTGGGGCGGTGGGAACTGCAAATACATATATCGGAATTTTTATCATCATGTTTTCTGTGATCTCTTCGGGAATGGTAGCCGTTATGACACAAAATATCGGGGCGGGCAGGCCGGGGGTGGCATATCAGGCCAGACAGCTTGGACTGGCATTTAATGCAGTGCTTGGCATAATAATGTCTCTGTTCTTATCACTCGGTGCAGGGACCATTCTCTCTGGGGTCGGTGTGGCAGATGCACTGATGCAGCCGGCGAAAACCTATCTGCAGATTGTGGGCGGATTTTGTATTTTAAATGCACTGATTCCGATCTGTTCGAGTTATCTTCGAGCGTTTGGGTTTTCGAAGGAACCGTTGTATGCATCCATTACCGGAAATGTTATTAATTTTTGCCTGAATGCATTTTTCCTGTTTGTACTGCACAAAGGGGTAGCGGGTGTTGCTACCGCCACGGTGATCTCACGCATCATCAATCTGGTGATTGTTGTACTGCTTGGTGCTGTTTTGGTGAAAGCAAAACAGCATCCGGAGAGGGAGAGCAACCGGGAAGTGATGGGACAGATCATCCGTATCGGGCTTCCGTCCGCATGCGAGACGGCGATCTATAACGTTTCCATGACACTGGTGATCCGTTTTTTGAATCAGATGGATGCACAGGGACTTAATGTGACGGCGCGTTCCTACACAATGCAGATCACAAATTTTTCCTACTGTGTGGGTGCGGCGCTTGCACAGGCGAATGCGATTATGACGGGATGGCATATCGGTGCGAAAGAGTATGATGCATGTGACCGCGGAACGAGAAAAGCGGCGATCATAGGTGTGATTGTTGCAGTTATTCTGGAAACAATGTTTGCGCTTTGTTCCGGATGGATTATGCAGCTGTTTTCCAAAGATCCGCAGATGGTGTCGCTTGTCGGCAAACTTCTGGCAATTGACATTGTGCTTGAGATGGGGCGTGTAACCAATCTGGTGTACGGGCAGGCATTAAAGACGAGTGGAGATGCCGTGTTTCCGGTAGTGATGGGTGCCTGCTTTATGATTTTGTGTTCAGTTGGGGGAACGTATCTGTTTGGAATCCGTCTGGGTCTTCTGGCCGTGGGCGCATACATCGGTATGGCTGGTGATGAATGCGTCCGTGCCGTTGGCATGTACCTTCGCTGGAAGAGCGGAAAGTGGAAAGAAAAGGGATTGGTTAAATCCCGGTAGCTTCGTAGCGCCCACTGGCACCACATGGAAGAACCAGTCCGTTGGAGGAAACCGGAAGACCGATCTCGCTGGCGGTGACTGTACCATTGGCGGTGCCAAGCACCGTGCTTATCATATAGGAAAGAACTGCCGGCTGCAGACCGGTGGTATATGAGTTAATCAGGAAGAAGAGCGGATTGTCCGTTAAAATCTGGCTGCAGAGCTGGATGAGCGGATAAACGCTCTCTTCTATTTTCCAGATTTCTCCTTTTGGTCCGCGACCGTAAGACGGCGGGTCCATGATAATGGCATCATAATGGTTCCCACGACGGATTTCCCGCTCTACAAATTTGACACAGTCATCGACCAGCCACCGGATCGGGGCATCTTTCAGACCGGAAGAAATTGCATTTTCTTTTGCCCAGGTGACCATGCCTTTGGATGCATCTACATGGGTTACGCTTGCACCTGCCGCAGCGGCCGCAAGTGTTGCCCCACCGGTATAGGCGAAAAGATTAAGAACCTTAACCTGGCGTCCTTTGGAAACGGCGTCTGCAATGAGCTGGGAAAACCAGTTCCAGTTGGCAGCCTGTTCCGGAAATAATCCGGTATGTTTAAAACTGAAAGGTTTTAAATGAAACGTTAACTTCTTATTAATAGGCAGGGAATATTGAATGGTCCATTCTTTTGGAAGCTGGAAAAATTCCCATTCTCCACCTCCTTTGGAACTGCGGTGGTAGTGGCCGTTCATTTTGCACCATCCTTTTTCCTTTTTCGGAGTATCCCAGATTACCTGGGGATCTGGGCGGACGAGAAGATAATCTCCCCAGCGTTCGAGCTTTTCACCTTTTGAACAATCGATCACTTCATAGTCATTCCATTGATCTGCTAACCACATATATCATATCCTCCTGATTTCTATCTGTATAAAACAGTAACATTATATGAAAAATAGAAAAAATAATCAATCATTAAATTTTGGGGCGAAAAAACGTAAAAGAAAAAATAAAAAAAGTTCTTGCTTTTTTGGGAAAGACCATGTATAATATCAATTGCTGTGGCATGATAGCTGTGAAACGTGAGGTTGCTGCCTATGTGGCAGGTTTTCCGTGGAGCGAATGTCAAGTTAGGAAACTGACGACAAGTCACTGTACAAACAATATGGTCTATCAAAGATAGAAACAACGTGTGAAAAAATGCGAATCGCCTGACAATGGGGCGATACATCAGAGATGTACCGCAGGACACACACGGAGAAGTGTACAGTCACCGCTTGTCGTACTATTTACAAAGTGCGAAAAGGAGGCGACTTTTTTTATGGCAAGTCAAGTAATGAGAATCACTCTCAAGGCTTATGATCACGAATTAGTTGATTCATCAGCAAAGAAAATCATCGAGACTGTAAAGAAGAACGGATCACAGGTGAGCGGACCGGTACCTCTTCCTACTAAGAAGGAAGTAGTTACAATTCTTAGAGCTACTCACAAGTACAAAGATTCCCGTGAACAGTTCGAGCAGAGAACTCATAAGAGACTGATTGATATCGTTACACCAACTCAGAAGACTGTTGATGCTTTATCACGTCTTGAGATGCCAGCAGGTGTTTACATCGATATTAAAATGAAACAGAAATAATAACTGTTTCGACAAATTATTTCGTAAGTCCTGATTAGTTATTTCATATAGATATGGCTGCTCTAGGATGAACGGTTCCGCTACTCCACTGCAGATCAGCAGGTGGGCAAGAGGCGTTCCGCTGTAGAAAACAGGAGGTTAAACAATGAAGAAAGCGATTTTAGCAACAAAAGTCGGAATGACACAGATCTTCAATGCAGACGGCGTATTAGTGCCGGTTACTGTATTACAGGCTGGTCCTTGTGTTGTTACTCAGATTAAGACAGTAGACAACGATGGATACAGTGCAGTTCAGGTTGGATTTGTTGACAAGAAAGAAAAGACTGTTAACAAAGATGCCAACGGAAAGAAAGAAATTCGCAACAGACATGGCGTAAACAAGGCTCAGATGGGTCACTTCGCTAAAGCTGGTGTATCTGGTAAGAGATTCGTTCGCGAGTTCAAGTTTGAGAACGCAGACGAGTATAAGTTAGCAGATGAAATCAAAGCTGACATCTTCGCAGAAGGTGACAAGGTTGATGTTACTGCTATTTCAAAAGGTAAAGGTTTCCAGGGTGCTATTAAGAGATTAGGTCAGCACAGAGGACCGATGGCTCATGGTTCTAAGTTCCATCGTCATCAGGGTTCTAACGGTGCATGTTCTTCTCCGAGCCGTGTATTCAAGGGAAAAGGAATGCCTGGACACATGGGTAGCGTAAAAGTTACAACTCAGAATCTTGAAGTTGTAAGAGTTGACGCAGAGAACAACTTACTGCTGATCAAGGGTGCTGTCCCAGGAGCAAAGAAAGCTCTCATCACAGTAAAAGAGACCACAAAGTCTGGTAAATAGTGCAAAGTAAGAAAGGAGGAACTTTACGATGGCTAAAGTAGCTGTTTATAATATGGAAGGTAAAGAAGTTGATTCTATCGAATTAAACGATTCCATTTTCGGCGTAGAAATTAATGAGCATTTAGTTCATATGGCTGTGCTTCAGCAGCTTGCAAATAATCGTCAGGGAACACAGAAGGCTAAGACACGTTCTGAAGTTCGCGGTGGCGGAAGAAAACCATGGAGACAGAAGGGAACCGGTCATGCAAGACAGGGATCTACACGTTCTCCACAGTGGACAGGCGGCGGAGTTGTATTCGCTCCGGTACCAAGAGATTACTCATTCAAGCTCAACAAGAAAGAGAAGAGAGCTGCATTAAAGTCTGTTCTGACTTCTAAGGTAGCAGAGAACAAGTTCGTAGTTGTTGATGAGCTGAAATTAGATGAAATTAAGACGAAGAAGTTCGTACAGGTTATGGACAATCTGAAAGTTGAGAAGGCACTTGTTGTATTAAACGACATGGACACAAACGTGATCGCATCTGCAGCAAATATTCCAACTGTTAAGACTGCTCAGACAAACGAGCTGAATGTATTTGATGCATTAAAGTATGACAAGGTAGTTGTTACAAAGGCTGCTCTTGCAACAATCGAGGAGGTGTATGCATAATGGCAAACGTACAGTATTATGATGTAATCCTCAAACCAGTAGTAACTGAGAAGAGTATGAATGCAATGGCTGAGAAGAAATATACATTTCTTGTTCATCCGGATGCAAATAAAACTATGATCAAGGAAGCCGTAGAGAGAATGTTCGAGGGAACAAAGGTTGCCAAGGTCAACACAATGAATTGTGAAGGCAAGAACAGAAGACGTGGAATGGTAACAGGAAAGACTGCTAAGACAAAGAAAGCAATCGTTCAGTTAACAGAGGACAGCAAGGATATCGAGATCTTCGCTGGATTATAATTCCACAAGGAGCACTTGCATAAGAGTTGCTTCGCAAGCAAGTGCGTAGGTAATGCTTCAGAGAAGCATTACAGGCTATGTGTCAGCGATGACACGATAATGAAAACATCGAAAGGAGAAAAACAATGGGAATTAAGACATATAACCCATATACACCTTCCAGAAGAAATATGACTGGTTCTGATTTCTCTGAGATCACTAAGACAACTCCTGAGAAATCCCTTACAACTTCTTTGAAGAAGAACGCTGGTCGTAACAATCAGGGTAAAATCACAGTTAGACACCAGGGTGGTGGAAATAGAAGAAAATACAGAATCATCGACTTTAAGAGAAGAAAAGATGGTATTCCGGCAACCGTAATCGGTGTTGAATACGATCCGAACAGAACAGCAAATATCGCACTGATCTGCTATGCAGATGGTGAGAAAGCATATATCCTTGCTCCTGCAGGATTAACCGACGGTATGAAGGTTATGAACGGACCAGAAGCAGAGGTAAGAGTTGGAAACTGTTTACCACTTGAGAATATCCCAGTTGGTACACAGATCCACAACATCGAGTTACTGCCAGGTAAGGGCGGACAGTTAGTACGTTCTGCCGGACTCAGCGCACAGCTGATGGCTAAGGAAGGAAAGTATGCAACACTTCGTCTTCCTTCAGGCGAGATGAGAATGGTTCCAATTCAGTGTAGAGCAACAATCGGTGTTATCGGAAACGGTGACCACAACCTCGTAAATATTGGTAAGGCTGGACGTAAGCGTCACATGGGTATCCGCCCAACAGTTCGTGGTTCTGTTATGAACCCTAATGACCATCCACACGGTGGTGGTGAAGGTAAGGCTCCGGTAGGTCGTCCAGGACCATGTACTCCATGGGGCAAGCCTGCACTTGGTTTAAAGACCAGAAAGAAGAACAAGCAGTCTAACAAGCTTATCGTAAGAAGAAGAGACGGTAGAGCTATCAAATAATTAGGAGGTTTATGAAATGGCACGTTCACTTAAAAAAGGACCATTTGCTGATGAGAGCTTACTCAAAAAAGTAGATGCTATGAACGCTTCCGGAGACAAGTCCGTAATTAAGACCTGGTCCCGTCGTTCTACTATTTTCCCATCTTTCGTTGGACACACAATCGCTGTTCATGACGGAAGAAAGCATGTTCCGGTATATGTTACAGAGGACATGGTTGGACATAAGCTCGGTGAGTTCGTTGCAACAAGAACTTACAGAGGACATGGAAAAGACGAAAAGAAATCAGGCGTGAGATAAAATAATATTTAGTGGAAGGAGGTTTCATCCATGGCAAAAGGACATAGATCCCAGATCAAGAGAGAGAGAAACGAAGTAAAGGACACAAGACCTTCAGCTAAGTTATCTTATGCTAGAGTGTCAGTACAGAAGGCTTGCTTCGTATTAGATGCAATTCGTGGTAAGGATGTTGCGACTGCACTTGCAATCGTATCCTACAACCCAAGATACGCTTCAAGCGTTGTAGAGAAGTTATTAAAGTCAGCAATCGCTAACGCTGAGAACAATAACGGAATGAAGGCAGAAAACCTTTATGTAGCAGAGTGCTACGCAAATAAGGGACCAACAATGAAGAGAATTCATCCTCGTGCACAGGGTAGAGCTTATAGAATCGAAAAGAGAATGAGCCACATTACAATCGTGCTCGATGAAAGATAGGAGGCAATCATGGGACAGAAGGTTAATCCTCATGGATTAAGAGTCGGCGTTATCAAAGATTGGGATTCTAAATGGTATGCAGATGGAGATTTCGCTGATTACTTAGTAGAAGATTACAATATCAGAACATTTCTGAAGAAAAAATTATACGCAGCTGGTGTTTCTAAGATTGAGATCGAAAGAGCATCAGATCGTGTGAAGGTTATCATTTACACAGCTAAGCCAGGTGTTGTAATTGGTAAGGGCGGCGCTGAGATCGAAAAGATCAAGGCAGAAGTTCAGAAACTTACAGATAAGAAGTTAGTTGTAGATATCAAAGAAGTAAAGAGACCAGATCGTGACGCTCAGTTAGTAGCTGAGAACATCGCTTTACAGCTTGAGAACCGTGTTTCTTTCCGTAGAGCAATGAAGTCCTGCATGGGTCGTGCAATGAAGACCGGTGCAAAGGGAATTAAGACTTCCTGCTCAGGACGTCTTGGTGGAGCTGATATGGCCCGTACAGAGTTCTACTCTGAAGGAACGATTCCGCTTCAGACACTTCGTGCAGATATCGATTATGGATTCGCAGAGGCAGATACCACTTACGGTAAAGTAGGCGTTAAGGTTTGGATCTACCGTGGCGAAGTGCTTCCTACAAAGGCTAATAAGGAAGGAGGAGCTCAGTAATTATGTTAATGCCAAAGAGAGTAAAACATCGTAAACAGTTCCGTGGTTCCATGGCTGGTAAAGCAACCAGAGGAAACAAGATCACATACGGTGAGTATGGTATCGTATCATTAGAGCCTTGCTGGATTAAGGCAAATCAGATCGAGGCAGCCCGTGTTGCTATGACAAGATATATCAAGCGTGGTGGTAAAGTCTGGATCAAGATCTTCCCAGAGAAGCCTGTAACTCATAAGCCTATGGGTGTTCGAATGGGTAAAGGAAAGGGTGCCCTTGAGTATTGGGTAGCTGTAGTTAAACCAGGTAGAGTATTATTTGAAATCTCCGGTGTTCCGGAAGACGTAGCGAAAGAAGCTTTACGTCTTGCTACACATAAATTACCTTGCAAATGTAAAGTAGTTTCACGTGCAGATTTAGAAGGCGGTGAGTCAAATGAAAACTAGTGCATATTTAGAAGAATTAAAGTCACTTACTGTTGCAGATTTACAGTCACAGTTAGTTGATGCAAAAAAGGAACTTTTCAATTTGAGATTCCAGAATGCAACCAATCAGTTAGATAATACAGCCAGAATTAAAGAAGTTCGCAAGAATATTGCTAGAATTCAGACTGTTATCACCGAGAAAGCTAGCGTTGCTGAATAAATCCAATTCTCAGAAAGGAGACTTCGGTCGTGGAAGAAAGAAATCTTAGAAAAACACGTGTAGGTGTTGTTGTAAGCGATAAGATGGATAAGACAATCGTTGTAGCTGTAAAGAACAACGAGAGACATCCACTGTACAACAAGATCGTTAAAAAGACTTATAAGTTAAAGGCTCATGACGAGAACAACGATGCTAAGATCGGCGATACCGTCAGAGTTATGGAAACAAGACCATTATCTAAAGATAAGAGATGGAGACTTGTAGAAATCATGGAAAGAGCAAAATAATAAAAGGAGGCTACAAGCATGGTACAGCAGGAAAGCAGACTCAAAGTTGCGGACAATACTGGCGCAAAAGAGTTACTTGTTATCCGCGTAATGGGTGGATCTACCAGAAGATATGCGAACATCGGCGATGTGATCGTTGCTACTGTTAAAGATGCAACACCAGGCGGTGTTGTTAAAAAGGGCGATGTTGTAAAAGCCGTAGTTGTTCGTTCAGTAAAGGGTGCCCGTCGTAAAGATGGTTCCTATATTAAGTTTGATGAGAACGCAGCAGTTATTATCAAGGACGACAAAACTCCGAGAGGAACTCGTATCTTTGGACCAGTAGCTCGTGAGCTTCGTGAGAAACAGTTCATGAAAATTGTTTCTCTGGCTCCAGAAGTATTATAGGAGGAACGAAGATGGCAAGTATGAAGATCAAAAAAGGCGATATGGTAAAAGTTATCGCTGGCAGAGATAAAGACAAAGAGGGCAAGGTTATTGCCGTAAATAAAAAAGACAACACACTCCTCGTTGAAGGCGTTAACATGGTTACCAAGCATGCAAAGCCAAGCATGGCAAACCAGCAGGGCGGAATCCTTCATCAGGAAGGACCTATTGATGCATCTAACGTAATGTTCCTTCACAAAGGAAAAGCTACCCGTGTAGGTTTCAAGATGGACGGAGACAAGAAAGTACGTTATGCGAAATCAACAGGCGATGTTATCGATTAATTGAAGAGAGGAGGACAAAACATTGAGTAGACTTAAAGAGCAGTACGAAAATGAGATCAAAGACGCAATGATCAAAAAGTTCGGATACAAGAATACAATGGAGGTTCCAAAGCTTGACAAGATCGTAGTTAACATGGGTGTTGGTGAGGCTAAGGAGAACGCAAAGCTTCTTGAGGCAGCTGTAAAGGACATGGAGGCTATTACCGGTCAGAAGGCTGTTACAACAAAGGCTAAGAATGCGATCGCAAACTTCAAGATCAGAGAGAACATGCCAATCGGATGTAAGGTTACCTTACGTGGCGAGAAGATGTATGAGTTCGCTGATCGTCTGATCAACTTAGCATTACCTCGTGTACGTGACTTCCGTGGCGTTAATCCGAACGCATTTGATGGTCGTGGAAACTACGCACTTGGTATCAAAGAGCAGATTATCTTCCCAGAGATCGAGTACGATAAGGTAGATAAGGTTCGTGGTATGGATATCATCTTCGTTACAACTGCAAAGACAGATGAAGAGGCACGTGAGTTATTAACTCTGTTCAACATGCCATTTGCTAAATAATCAGGAGGGAATTTTTAATGGCTAAGACAAGTATGAAAATTAAACAGCAGCGTAAACCAAAATTCTCTACCAGAGAATATACACGTTGCAGAATTTGTGGACGTCCACATTCAGTTTTAAGAAAATACGGAATCTGTAGAGTATGTTTCCGTGAGTTAGCATATAAAGGTCAGATTCCAGGCGTTAAGAAGGCATCCTGGTAAACCTTTAAGAGAAAAGTTGTAGTCCAAAAGGAGGAAAAATGTCATGATGATGACAAGTGATCCAATTGCAGATATGCTTACAAGAATCCGTAATGCAAATACTGCAAAACATGATACAGTAGATATTCCAGCTTCTAAGATCAAAGTTGCTATCGCTGGCATCCTTGTTGATGAAGGTTTCATCGAGAAGTATGACATCATCGAGGATGGTAACTTCAAGACAATCCGTGTCACATTGAAGTATGGCGCTGATAAGAATGAGAAGATCATTACAGGAATTAAGAGAATTTCCAAGCCAGGTTTACGTGTATACGCTGGCAAGGATGAAATCCCGAGTGTACTTGGTGGATTAGGAATCGCAATCCTTTCTACGAACCAGGGAATCGTTACCGACAAGGAAGCAAGAAAGCTTCAGGTTGGTGGCGAAGTATTAGCATTTGTATGGTAGTCAAAACCAGATAGAAACTATTAACATCCAATAAATACAGGAGGTACGGGCATGTCACGTATAGGAAGAATGCCAATCGCAATTCCAGCTGGAGTAACAGTTGAGATCGCAGAAAATAATCATGTGACTGTAAAAGGTCCAAAGGGTACTTTGGAGAGAACTCTTCCATCAGAGATGGATATTAAGGTTGAGGGCTCTGAAGTCGTAGTTACAAGACCAAACGATTTAAAGAAAATGAAATCCTTACACGGATTAACAAGAACACTGATAAACAACATGGTTGTTGGTGTAACTGATGGTTACACCAAGACCCTTGAGGTAAACGGTGTAGGTTATAGAGCACAGAAGTCCGGAAAGAAGTTAACACTTCACCTTGGATATTCTCATCCGGTTGAGATGGAAGATCCGGAAGGACTTGAGGCAGTTGTTGAAGATAACAAGATTATCGTTAAAGGTATTGACAAAGAAAAAGTTGGCCAGTACGCAGCTGAAATCAGAGATAAGAGAAGACCTGAGCCATATAAGGGCAAGGGAATCAAGTATGCTGATGAAGTTATTAGACGTAAAGTTGGTAAGACTGGTAAGAAATAATTAAAGGAGTGGACAAGAAATGGTTAGTAAAAAGTCAAGAACAGAAGTTCGTGAAAAGAAGCATAGCAGAATGCGTAATCATCTTGCAGGTACAGCAGAGCGTCCTCGTTTAGCTGTATTCAGAAGTAATAACCATATGTATGCTCAGATTATTGATGATACAGTTGGAAATACACTTGTTTCTGCTTCAACTCTGGATAAAGATTTAAAGGCAGAGCTTGAGAAGACTAATAACGTTGATGCAGCAGCAAAACTTGGTACTGTTATTGCAAAGAAAGCATTAGATAAGGGTATTACCACAGTTGTCTTCGATCGAGGCGGTTTTATTTACGCAGGCAAGGTAAAGGCATTAGCTGAAGCAGCAAGAGAAGCTGGTTTAGAGTTTTAGGAGGAGACAAACATGAAACGTGAAATCATTGATGCGAGTCAATTAGAATTAGTTGACCAGGTTGTTGACATCAAGCGTGTAACAAAGGTCGTTAAGGGTGGACGTAACATGCGCTTCACAGCTCTCGTTGTTGTTGGTGACAAGAATGGTCATGTTGGTGCAGGTCTTGGAAAGGCTGCTGAAATTCCTGAAGCAATCCGCAAAGGAAAAGAAGATGCAATTAAGAGCCTCATCAGTGTTAAATTAGACGAGAATAACTCTATTACACATGATGTAACAGGAAAATACACAGGTGCTTCCGTATTATTAAAGAAGTCTCCTGAAGGTACTGGTATCATCGCAGGTGGTCCGGCTCGTTCCGTATGTGAGCTTGCAGGTATCACAAATATCCGTACAAAATCATTAGGATCAAATAATAAGCAGAACGTTGTACTTGCTACTATCGAGGCACTTTCTCAGTTAAGAAGCCCGGAAGAAGTTGCAAGACTTCGCGGTAAATCTGTAGAAGAAATCTTAGGTTAAGGAGGAGCGACTAAGTCATGGCAGATAAAGTAAAAGTTACACTTATTAAGTCAACAATCGGTGCTGTTCCGAAGAACAAGAAGACAATCGAAGCTCTTGGATTAACTAAGTTACACAAGACTGTAGAGTTACCAAACAACGCAGCTACACAGGGCGCGCTTCGCAAGGTTGCACCATACGTTAACGTAGAAGAAGCATAGAATAAAATAAGGAGGTGCCAAAATGGATTTATCTAGTTTAAAAGCAGCAGAAGGCTCCGTACACAGCGATAACTTCAGAAGAGGTCGTGGACACGGTTCAGGAAATGGCAAGACTGCTGGTAAGGGCCATAAGGGTCAGAAGGCTCGTTCTGGAGCACCAAGACCAGGGTTCGAAGGTGGCCAGATGCCATTATACAGAAGATTACCAAAGAGAGGTTTCAAGTGCAGAAACTCTAAGGAAATCATCGGAATTAATCTTTCAGCTCTTGAGAAATTCGATAATGACACTGTAGTATCAGTAGATACACTGATCGAAGCAGGTATCGTTAAGAACCCAAGAGACGGCGTAAAGATTCTTGGAAATGGAGAATTTACTAAGAAGCTTACAGTCCAGGCTAACGCTTTCAGTGCTAGTGCCAAGGAGAAGATTGAAGCTCTTGGTGGAAAAGCTGAGGTGATCTAATGTTTAAGACACTGCGTAATGCATTTAAAGTAAAGGACATTCGAGATCGAATTCTTTTTACTTTTTTGATGCTGATCATCATCCGGATCGGAAGTGAACTTCCGGCTCCGGGTGTTGATGGGGAAGTGTTTAAACAGTGGTGGGCAAGCCAGTCTGCAGACGGACTTGGATTTTTCAATGCGATTACAGGTGGTTCTTTCCTGAATATGTCTGTATTCGCACTGAATATTACACCGTACATTACTTCATCCATCATTATTCAGCTGCTTACCATTGCGATTCCGAAGCTTGAAGAAATTCAGCGTGACGGAGAAGAGGGAAGAAAGAAGATGGTTGCACTTACCCGTTATGTGACCATCGTTCTTGCATTGATTCAGTCTATAGCAATGACAATCGGTTTTTACCGTGGTGGATATCTCACCGGCCAGGGACCTTTAGCCGTTATTGAGGTTATTACAGGACTTACGGCAGGATCTGCAGTTCTTATGTGGATTGGTGAGCGCATCACAGAGAAAGGTATCGGAAATGGTATTTCCATTGTATTGGTTATCAACATCATTTCACGTATGCCGGAAGATATGGGAACTCTTTGGAGTCAGTTCATTGCGAACAAATCCATTCCAAAGGGAATCGTGGCAGGCCTGATCATTATTGCAATCATCGTTGCAATGGTAGTATTCGTAGTAGTACTTCAGGATGCAGAGCGTAGAATCCCAGTTCAGTATTCCAAGAAACTGCAGGGAAGAAAACAGGTGGGTGGTCAGTCCACACACATTCCGCTTAAGGTCAATACCGGCGGTGTAATCCCTGTCATCTTTGCACAGTCACTGTTACAGACACCAGTGATTATCGCAGCGATTCTTGGAAAAGGTAATGGAACAGGTATCGGAAGCAAGATCTTAAAGGGAATGTCCCAGTCTAACTGGTGCAATCCGGAAGAGCCGATCTACAGTATCGGACTTGTGGTTTATATTCTGTTAATTATCGCGTTTGCATATTTCTATACACAGATTACATTCAATCCTTTGGAGATTGCAAACAATATGAAGAAAGCCGGTGGTTTTATTCCGGGTATCCGTCCTGGAAAGCCTACCAGTGATTATTTAAATCAGATACTCAACTACATTGTATTCATCGGAGCAGTTGGTCTGTCCATCGTTGCATTTATTCCAATTTTCTTCAACGGTGTATTTAAGGCAGATGTTTCTTTCGGTGGTACATCAATCATCATTATTGTCGGTGTTGTTATTGAGACAATTAAGCAGGTTGAGTCACAGATGAGAGTTCGCTATTACAAGGGATTTTTGAACGACTAATTATATTTTGGAGATACTGGATTCCGGTATCTCCATTTCCCTTATGATACGGGGAGCAATTCTTCTATATAAAAATATATCGTGTTTAATAACAGAAATGGAGAAATGATATGAAGATTATTATGTTAGGGGCTCCGGGGGCAGGAAAAGGAACACAGGCAAAGCAGATTGCTGCAAAATACCAGATTCCTCATATTTCCACCGGTGATATTTTCCGTGCAAATATCAAAAATGGTACAGAGTTAGGAAAAAAAGCAAAAACATATATGGATCAGGGTGCACTTGTGCCGGATGAACTGACCTGTGATCTGGTTATGGATCGTATCCAGCAGGATGACTGCAAAAACGGATTTGTTCTGGACGGATTTCCAAGAACAATTCCACAGGCGGAAGCTTTAGATGCAGCATTAAAGAAAATCAGCCAGACGATGGATTATGCAATTGATGTTGATGTTCCGGATGAGAATATTGTAAAACGTATGGGTGGAAGACGTGCCTGCTTAAATTGCGGGGCAACATATCATATCGTATTTAATCCGACAAAGGTGGAAGGCAAGTGTGATGCCTGTGGAGCGGAAACCGTACTTCGGGATGATGACAAGCCGGAAACTGTACAGAAGCGTCTGTCTGTATATCATGAACAGACACAGCCACTGATCGATTATTACAAGGCACAGGGAATCCTGAAATCCGTTGACGGAACCAAGCCAATGGATGAAGTGTTTACCGATATTGTTGCAATCTTAGGTGAATAAGATGAAAGTAACGATCAAATCTGCTGAAGAGATTGAAAAAATGCGCCGCGCGGGGGAAATCCTCGCTGCCGTGCATCAGAATCTTGCAAGAGAAATCAAACCTGGGATGTCTACTTTGGACATTGACCGGTTGGGGGAAGAGATGATCCGCGGATATGGATGTATTCCTTCATTTAAAAATTATTGCGGATATCCGGCGTCCATTTGTGTTTCGGTAAACGAAGAAGTGGTGCATGGGATTCCGACAGACGAAAGGATCATCAAAGAAGGAGATATTGTCAGTCTGGATGCAGGAGTTATTTATGAAGGCTATCATTCAGATGCGGCGAGAACCGTTGCAGTCGGAGAAGTGAGTGAGGAGGCAAAGCTTCTGATCGAACGGACCAGACAGTCCTTTATCGAAGGAATGAAAAAAGCAGTGGCTGGAAATCATCTTTATGATATTTCCGCAGCAATTGGTGACTATGCAAATCAGTTTGGATATGGAGTGGTCGAGGATCTTTGTGGACATGGAATTGGCAGCCATTTGCATGAAGAACCGGAGATCCCGAATTTCAGACAGTCACGGTTTCGCAGAGGAATTAAGCTGAAACCGGGGATGACACTTGCCGTGGAGCCGATGATTAATGTGGGAACCAAAGATGTACTCTGGATGGATGATGAGTGGACCGTTGTCACGGAAGATAAGTCATTATCCGCTCACTATGAGAATACGATACTTATTACAGATGGAAAACCGGAGATCCTTTCTCTGACAGAAGAGGAAAAGAAAGCCGGAATTTTAAATCTCTTTTAACAACAGGAAAATGGAAAAGAGTCAATACAGGAGGAAAGAAAGTTATGTCAAAAGCAGATGTTATTGAAGTGGAAGGCGTAGTAGTAGAAAAACTGCCAAACGCTTTTTTCAAAGTAGAACTTGAGAATGGTCACCAGATTCTGGCAACGATCAGCGGAAAACTTCGTATGAATTTTATCCGTATCCTGCCGGGAGATAAAGTAACAATTGAAATGTCCCCATATGACCTGACAAAGGGAAGAATCATCTGGAGAGATAAATAAAAAATATGTTGACTTCCACAAGGTGTCTGTGTATAATATTATTCGGACACTTTTTGGAAAGTACCTGAAAAATGCGGGAAACCGCAGAAACAGGGCTTTTATAGAGAAAGGAGGATTTGCTGTGAAGGTAAGATCATCAGTTAAGCCTATTTGCGAGAAATGCAAAGTCATCAAGAGAAAAGGAAGCATCAGAATTATCTGTGAGAATCCGAAGCACAAACAGAGACAGGGTTAATTACTTCTTGACAGAAGAACCCTGTTATTTGTGCGCTATGGTCAGTTTATAACAGACTGGCGAAAGCAGCATCGCATTTGCGATGAAATCATTATGTGCGGCTGCAGCGCAGTGAATTTGCGCTGTTCATAATAAACAGAGGCATAGTCTGGTCTTTTTTGCTATAATACCGAGTGGCATGGGACAAATATGCGAATATGGAAATCCTATTTGTATGCACACATTTCAGGACGTGCAACCGTAGCTGTATACGGATAGGGTTCGGGAAAATACGCGGTTGCAGGTGTATTTATGACTACTAAATAATCTTAAAAATTTTATGGAGGTGTAAACACACATGGCTCGTATTGCAGGTGTAGATTTACCAAGAGAAAAACGTGTAGAAATCGGTCTGACTTACATCTACGGAATCGGTAGAGCAAGTGCTGACCGTATCCTTGAAGCAGCAAACGTAGATCCTAGCACACGTGTTAGAGATCTTACTGACGATGAGGTTAAGAGAATCAGTGCAGTCATCGATGAGACACAGACTGTAGAAGGTGATTTAAGAAGAGAGATCGCTCTTAATATTAAGCGACTTCAGGAGATCGGATGCTATCGTGGAATCCGTCACAGAAAAGGACTGCCAGTTCGTGGTCAGAAGACTAAGACAAACGCAAGAACAAGAAAAGGTCCTAAGAGAACTGTAGCAAATAAGAAGAAATAAGTTTAATCAGAGAAAGTAGGTTAGTTTAGATATGGCTAAGAACGTTGCAAAGAAAACAACAAAAAAGCGCGTAAAGAAAAACGTTGAACGCGGACAGGCACACATTCAGGCATCTTTCAATAACACAATCGTGACAATTACTGATACTGAAGGTAACGCTTTATCATGGGCTAGTGCTGGTGGTCTTGGATTTAGAGGTTCAAAGAAATCTACTCCATATGCTGCACAGATGGCAGCAGAAACTGCTACGAAGGCAGCTTTAATTCATGGTTTGAAGACAGTTGATGTTATGGTTAAGGGACCAGGCTCAGGACGTGAGGCTGCTATCCGTGCCCTTTCCGCATGCGGTCTTGAAGTAGTTTCCATCAAGGATGTTACTCCAGTACCACATAACGGATGCCGTCCACCAAAGCGTAGAAGAGTTTAATTAGGAGGTATCGATTAAGATGGCAGTGAATAAAGTACCTGTACTGAAAAGATGTAGATCCCTTGGTTTAGAGCCAAGTTATTTAGGATATGATAAGAAGTCAAAGAGAAATCTTCAGAGAGGAAACCGTAAGGTATCTGAGTACGGACTTCAGTTAAGAGAAAAGCAGAAGGCTAAATTCATCTATGGTGTATTAGAGAAGCCTTTCCGTAATTACTATAAGAGAGCAGATAAGATGAGAGGATTAACAGGTCCGAACCTGATGACAATCCTTGAGTCAAGACTTGACAACGTAGTATTCCGTCTTGGATTCGCAAGAACCCGTAAGGAAGCAAGACAGATCGTTGACCACAAGTTCGTAACCGTAAACGGTAAGGTTGTAAACATTCCTTCTTACCTGGTTAAGGCTGGCGATGTTGTTGAGATTAAGGAAAGCAAGAAGAACATTCAGCGTATGAAAGACATCGTTGAGGTTGCTGGTGGAAGAATCGTTCCAGAATGGTTAGATATCGACGCAGAGAAGCTGCAGGGAACTGTAAAAGAGTTACCATCCCGTGAGCAGATCGACGTTCCAGTAAACGAGATGCTTATCGTCGAGTTATATTCTAAGTAATTAGTTTAACGCATCGTAAACCCGAGAAGGAGGGACTTTGTAGTGTTCGATTTTGAAAAACCAAAAATTGAGATCGCTGAAATTTCAGAAGACAAGACATATGGCAAATTTGTTGTAGAGCCTTTGGAAAGAGGATATGGTACTACACTTGGCAACTCTTTAAGAAGAATTATGCTTTCTTCTTTACCGGGAGCTGCTGTGAGCCAGGTGAAGATTGACGGAGTTCTCCATGAATTCAGTTCAATCCCGGGCGTTAAGGAAGATGTTACTGAAATTATTATGAACATCAAGAACCTCGCTATCCGCAATAACAGTTCTACAAATGAACCAAAAGTTGCTTACATTGAATTCGAAGGGGAAGGCGTTGTTACAGCTGCAGATATCCAGGTCGATTCGGATATCGAAATCATGAATCCTGAATTGGAGATCGCACATTTAAACGGTGGTGCAGACTGCAAGCTCTATATGGAACTTACCATTACAAAGGGCAGAGGATATGTCAGCGCAGATAAGAATAAGACAGAGGATACACCAATTGGTGTGATCGCAATCGATTCTATCTATACACCGGTAGATCGTGTAAATGTAACGATTGAGAATACTCGTGTAGGTCAGGTTACTGATTATGATAAGCTTACATTGGATGTATATACCAATGGAACTTTAGAGCCAGATGAGGCAGTCAGCCTTGCTGCGAAAGTATTGAGTGAGCACTTAAATCTCTTCATTGATCTGTCAGATGCTGCACAGCAGGCAGAGATCATGGTTGAGAAAGAGAACGATACACAGGAGAAGGTTCTTGAGATGAATATCGATGAACTGGAATTATCTGTTCGTTCTTACAACTGTCTGAAGAGAGCTGGTATCAATACCGTTGCAGAGCTTATCAACCGTACTCCGGAAGATATGATGAAGGTTCGTAACCTTGGCCGCAAGTCTCTTGAAGAAGTACTTGCAAAACTCAAAGAGTTAGGTTTACAGTTAAATCAGGGTGAAGAATAATAAAAACTGGCGGTGTCAGTAATCCCGATGAGTGTGACAACGTCATAGAACATTTATGGCTTGTGGTTTGAAATGCCACAGAATTAAGAATGGGTTCTGCCGGTAAATCCAAAGAGTATGGCAGGATACCCCACAAATGGAGGAAAATTAAAATGGCAAAGTATCGTAAGTTAAGCAGAACATCCAGCCAGAGAAAGGCTTTAATCAGAGGTCAGGTTACTGCTCTGATCGCTAATGGCAAGATCGTAACAACAGAAGCAAAGGCTAAGGAAATCCGTAAGGTTGCAGAAGGCCTGATCGCTGCTGCTGTTCGTGAGAAAGACAACTTTGACGAAGTTACTGTTACTGCTAAGGTTGCTCGTAAAGATGCAGACGGCAAGAGAGTAAAAGAAGTTGTTGATGGTAAGAAAGTTACTGTTTATGACGAAGTAGAGAAGAAGATTAAGAAGGATCAGCCTTCCCGTCTTCATGCAAGAAGAGAAATGCTTAAAGTTCTTTACACAGTAAAGACAAATGACGGAACCAAGAAGGGCGCAAAGGAAGTTGACCTTGTTGCTAAGTTATTTGATGAGATCGCACCAAAGTATGCAGACCGTAACGGTGGTTACACAAGAATCGTAAAGATTGGTCAGCGTAAAGGTGACGGCGCTCTGGAAGTATTACTTGAGTTAGTTTAAAATTTGTCAATGAGAACCCTCATCTGTGAAGGCAGATGGGGGTTTTTATACTTAAAAGTGAGAATTCGCGCCGGTTTTGCCGATGCGGATTTTTTAAATTTATGAAATATGTGATTTGGAGAGCGGATAAGGTTTCCGTTCTGTTAAGGAACTAATTTAAAAGAGCATCAATTTCTCCAAAATCAATATACGATCATCATAAATATTTTCTGTCAAGTTTTTTGGACACATAAAACGGTCTCAGAGTTACAACCAGAGAATATTTGACAAATACCCTATAGGGGTATAACATAAGTGCAAAAATAAAAATCTTTCAGATATTACAAAAGGAGTAGACACAATGATCAAAACAACATTAAAAATTGACGGTATGATGTGCGGCATGTGTGAATCCCATATGAATGAAGTGATTCGCAAAAATTTTAAAGTGAAAAAAGTAAGTTCTTCCGCACGGGATGGGGAGACGGTTATCATCAGCGAAGATCCGATTGATATTCCGTGGGCAAAGAAAGCCATTCATGAGATCGGATATGAGATGACAGGAAGTTCCAGCGAGCCATATGAAAAGAAAGGACTGTTCCGCTTCGGGAAAAAATAAGGAGGTTTTTTACCAATGAAAAGGCAAAGTAAATTCTTTGGAGAGTTCAAGAAATTTATTCTGCGTGGAAATGTGATGGATATGGCGGTCGGTGTTATTGTCGGCGGCGCATTTACGTCCATTGTGACATCCCTGAATGCAGATATCCTGACTCCGATCCTGGGAATTTTCGGAGGCACGGACTTTTCTTACCTTACGGTTACGCTTGGAACAGGAGAAAATGCACCGGTTCTGCATTATGGCAATTTTATTACTGCAGTAATCAATTTTCTGATCACGGCACTTGTGATTTTTATTATGTTGAAAGTTATCAACCGGATCACAGAAAAACTGAGCACGTTAGCAGGTATGGAGGAAGAAAAGCCGGAACCGGCAACAAAAAAATGTCCATTCTGTTATTCGGAAATTGATATCAGGGCAACCAGATGTCCGCACTGTACATCCGTACTGGATGAGCAGGAATAAAAACAAAATAATAACACTATTGGAAGGGAGTGACAGAGCCATCATGGAGGTCACTTCCTTTTCAAAATCAGGTGAGCATGAAATTAGAAATAGAAAAGAGGAAAACAATATGGACGAAAACACAAAAAAGCGCTTAGACCAGCAGTTTGCTTTTATCCGGGAAATTGACAGGGAAAAATTTATTGGGAGACAAACCTATTTATCGGATGGCAGGCGAAAGGAAAATGATGCGGAGCATGCCTGGCATATGGCGATCATGACCATGTTGCTCAGTGAGTATGCGAATGAACCGATTGATGTGCTTCATACAATCGGCATGCTTTTAATCCATGATCTGGTGGAGATTGATGCTGGAGATACTTATGCTTATGATGAGGAGGGAAAGAAGACACAGGCTGACCGGGAGAAAAAAGCGGCCGACCGGATTTATGGTCTTCTTCCGGAAGAGCAGGGAAAGATGCTGTATGATCTGTGGCTTGAATTTGAAGCGCAGAAGACGCCAGAAGCAAAGTTCGCGCGTGTGATGGATAATCTACAGCCTATGATGTTAAACGCCGCTACAGACGGCAAAGCGTGGGTAGAACACGGGGTGCATCTGGCACAGATTATGAAGCGTAACGAGCATACAGCAGAATATTCTGAAACTTTAATGGAATATGCAAGGGAAATGTTTATACAGCCGAATCTTGACAACGGGCATATCATCGAGGATGAAAAGAAATAGTTCAGGGCTGTAATGCAGAACAAAAGCGTGTGAAAACCAGAAAATTTTCACACGCTTTTTGTCTGCGTTTTTTTATGAGATTGTCATGAAATAATTACGCATTTTTTGCATCGTTGTACTTCTTTACATAATTCTTGATACGATCGTATGGATTTAACAGATCGCTGATAGAAGAATCATGATTTAAAGTATCAATGATATATGCAATATATTTACTCATATCGCAGCTGATATAGTACTCACGGGAGAGAAGCTCCGGAGTCTGATAAATCAGGTTTGTGGTTACTACACGGTAAATCAGGCCTTCTTCGTATGCTTTATCGAAAGAAGCAAGTCCGTTTGTGAATAATCCGAACGTAGAAACAACGAAAATACGGTTTGCTTTACGCTTCTTTAATTCACGTGCAGTGTCAATCATGCTTTCGCCGGAGGAAATCATATCATCAATGATCAGTACATCTTTGCCTTCGACGTTGGAGCCTAAGAATTCATGGGCAACGATCGGGTTACGTCCGTCTACGACACGGCTGAAGTCACGTCTCTTGTAAAACATACCCATATCAATGCCAAGTACGTTTGCAAGGTAAATTGCACGGTTGGTGGCACCTTCGTCCGGGCTGATGATCATCAGATGCTCGGCATCAATGGTCAGATCCTTTACGTTCTTTAAGATACCTTTGATGAACTGATAGGAAGGCATTACATTCTCAAAGCCATTCAGAGGAATCGCATTCATAACACGAGGATCGTGAGCATCAAATGTGATGATGTTGTCGATTCCCATATTGTAAAGCTCCTGCAGTGCTAATGGGCAGTCAAGAGATTCACGGGCAGTTCTTCTGTGCTGACGGCTTTCGTACAGGAATGGAAGAATGACAGTGATACGGCGGGCTTTTCCGCCGACTGCAGCAATGACACGCTTTAAATCCGCAAAGTGATCATCTGGAGACATATGATTGGTATGTCCGCAGAGTGAATAGGTCATGCTGTAGTTCGTAACATCTACCATGATATAGAGGTCATAGCCCCGGACAGACTGATTGATAACACATTTCGCTTCTCCGGAACCAAATCGTGGAATATGAGGCTCGATGATGTAGCTCTCTTTGTGATATTCCTTGAAAGCAATATCGTTGTGATGCTCGTGTTCGCGATGCTCTCTCCAGGTGGACAGATAGCTGTCTACTTTTTTTCCTAATTCCATACAGCTTGCAGTCGGAATCAGTCCGAGAGTACCGGTTGGCATGGTTTCCAAAATTCTTTCGTCGTTTGGCATGATTTTCCTCCAGGTTTAAATTAATTGATAAACATATATGCATATAATAGACCCATAGCTATGGGGTATTATCTGGAAATGATACGTGTGCGTTTCTGTTTGCGGATATCTTCTTCTGTGAACAGATTGATAAAAGTATAGGAATCTAAAATACGTGAAAATGTTCGTTCAGAATAGGACTCCTTGATCCGTTCCACACTCAGGTTGGTAGAAATAATGGTGGATTTTTGCCGGATCAGCCGTTCATTCACACACAAAAACAGCTGGGAAGAGGTAAAAGAGTTAATCAGTTCTGTTCCCAGGTCGTCGATGACTAACAAATCGCAGTCGAAAATATTCTGGTGTGTGGCAATTGCATCGGAATCTTTTTCAAACACACCTTTGCTTAATATATCAAATAATTGAAATGCTGTAAAGTAAATTACGGAATATCCGTGGTCAAGAAGTTCTTTGGCAACACAGTTTGTCAGAAAAGTTTTTCCGACACCGGTTTTTCCGTAAAACAGCAGATTTTTTGGCTTGTGATCAAAATCGTCAATAAAATAATGACATTCCCGCACCGCTTTTTGTGCGGTTTCATAAGAAGAAAGTCCTGTCAGCGGATTTTTTTCCTCTTTCGAATAAAAATCGTAGCGGAAATTGTCAAAATTTTCAATACGGAGTATTTGGCGAATGTTGGACTGGGCATAGACGGTATTGATAATTGCCTGTTTAAAACAGTGGCATTTTTTCCCGTCGATATACCCGCTGTCTTTGCAATCCGGACAGGTATAAACCGGGTCCAGATAGTCTGCCGGATACCCGCTTGCAGTAAGGAGCTGCTTGCCGCTTTC